>Ga0181357_1000743_pt1 | contig 12560 bp, 13 predicted proteins | sample Fa13VDMM110DN_FD_130094 | JGI IMG/M metagenome (GOLD analysis project Ga0181357, IMG submission 130094) | Freshwater viral communities from Lake Michigan, USA - Fa13.VD.MM110.D.N | ecosystem: Environmental > Aquatic > Freshwater > Lake | place: USA: Michigan | collected 2013-09-24 | reverse complement strand
GGATGTGGTGGACGAAGCTGGCAATGCGGTGATGGATGGCGATAAGCCACTGACCTACCAGATGCCGCGCATGGTTACAAAGACGCGACCGAAAGTGCGCCATGATGTCATTGAGGATTGCCTCAACCTTAACGGAGGCCAAATGATTGCCGCGCTCTACGGTGCTGTGCAGTCACTAATGGCGAAGGTAGAAGCTATGACCCCTCCCGCCTAGTGTGAGCATACCTAATGTCTGAACTTAATGAAGTGGATCAGCGCTTGTCAGTTCATGAGGCCATCTGCGCCGAACGATACATAGGCATCAATGCCCAGCTTAAACGCATTGAGATGGTCCTGTTCTCAACTGCCGGTGCTTTGATCCTGGGTCTAGCCGGGATAGCGTGGTCAGTGGCGACTAGCCGATGATGGTAAGCGAGCATGTCAGCCTTGAAGAGTTGACCAAAAGTCAAACCGGCGGGCGGCTTGGCATCAACAACACCCCGTCTCCTATCAAGATTGAGGCGCTGAAGGCGGTCTGCGAGAACGTCGTGGAAAAGGTTCGCGCCCACTACGGCCAACCTGTTTTTATTAACAGTGGCTATCGCGGCCCAGCCTTGAACAAGGCCGTAGGCGGCGCAGCCAGCAGCCAGCACTGCAAGGGCGAGGCAGTCGATATGGAAATCCCCGGCGTTCCCAACGGCGACCTCGCCATCTGGGTGCGCGACAACCTTGATTTCGACCAACTGATCCTTGAGTGCTACAAGGCTGGGGTCCCCACTTCTGGATGGGTTCACTGTAGCTACAAGGCTGGCGGCAAAAACCGCAAGGATGTCCTTACGGCTTCTGTGGTCAAGGGTAAGATGACCTACTCAAAGGGCATAAACGTATGAAACATATCGCTCTCCTCGCCGCTGGCATGCTCGCCGTCTCGGCTCCGGCTCACGGCCGTAGCTATCAGATCTGCCACCAGAAGTTTGCGCTCTGCGCCGCATCGCCCAGCACACCAACCGGAAAGATGATTACGGTTAACGTCGAGGGTGGCGGCACGGCCCAGTTTTCCGAATCAATGGCCGTCTGTCCTGTTCTGAACGGCCCAGCTATCGCGGATGTGGCTGGCGGAAATATGAAGGGCTCCTGCAATCAACCGGGCCCCAATCAAGTTTGGAGCCTATACCAGTACCGGGATAGGTTCCCGCAGGCCCCTGATTGGTCCCGCAGTGACGTGGCTACCATTCGAACCTTCACGACAAGTGCTGGCAATGGGCTGTCAAATATGTTCTCTTTCGCTTGCACGCTTGAACCCAAACGTGTCGGCACCGTTAAATTGGCTAAATGCTACGGTCCAATAAATGAAAACATTGCCGGTGCGCCCGTTGTTCCAGGCACCCTTGTGGTTACCCAAGCCCCTGTGGGCGCGACTTATCCAGTTGGTGGACCGATTCCTCAATAAGGAGAACACCCATGTTTAGTAAGCTTAAAGGCAAGAAGACCTATATCGTCGCCGCTCTTGCTGCCCTCAGCGCCGGCGCTGAAGCCCTTGGTTATCCGACACCCTCATGGCTGTGGCCCCTGCTTGGTGCGGCTGGACTCACCACAGTGCGGAGCGCGATGCGTCCTTAATGCCGCCGATCGTAGTCTGTACGGTCAACGGGAAATGTCTTCCCGTCTTAGCCGCAAGCATCAGGGCATACGCACCTGACCATTGCTTGCTCGTTTCTGAAGGGCCTCTCCGTACATTCGGGGAGGCCTATAACGATGCGATGGATGCGGCCTTTAAGGATCACGATGAGATCCTGATTGCCAACGACGACATCGTTCTGTCGCCGGGGACGATGGACAGGCTTATGTCCGATGTCGCGGCACTGAAAGCTCAGCACGGCGATATGCTTGGGTTCGTGGCTACAATGGCGGACTATGTCCGCTACGACCAAAACATTGCCCATGTCCGCTCCGTCGAGGTACGCCAGGTCCGCACCATATCTCCGCTTCTGGCGTGGATTTCTAAGAAGGCCTTCCAGGCTGCGCGGTTCCCGCCGCTGAATTGGTACTCGGACGATGTGATCTGCGAGGCGCTCAACCTTCTTGGGTTCAAGCACTTTGTCTCGCCGGCATACGTTCACCACGCTGGATCACAGACGATCGGTCGAGATTCAACAGCGCTGACTGATGAAGCTCTACCCTGGCTGGAACAAAACAAACCAGAGCTCGTCAAGGAATGGTTACCTCACCTCGTTCGTGAGAAGCCCAAGATTTGCGTGTACGCCATCGCGAAGAACGAGAGCGCTTTCGTTGAAAGGTTCTGCCGTTCGGCTGAAGATGCCGATCTGGTCCTCATCGCCGACACAGGAAGCACCGACGAGACGATCGATCTGGCCAAGTCTAACGGCGCTACCGTGCATCAGGTGTGCATTACCCCGTGGCGCTTCGATGTTGCGCGCAACGCGGCCCTGTCCTTGGTGCCAAATGACATCGACATCTGCGTGTCCTTGGACATGGATGAGGTTCTTGAGCCTGGCTGGCGCGAAGAGGTGGAGCGTCTTTGGACCCACGGCATTACCCGTCTGCGGTACAAGTTTGACTGCGGGTCAGGTCTTATCATCATCCACGAAAAGATTCATGCTCGGAAAGGTTACGTCTGGAAGCACCTGTGCCATGAGTATCCTTGTGCCGATCGCATCGAGGAGCGGTTCGCCAGCACGGACAAGGTGATCGCCACTCACCTGCCAGATGTGACAAAAAGTCGCGGGCAGTACCTAGATATGCTGTTTGCGGCCGCCGCTGAGGAGCCGCAGAACCACCGCTACAGCTTCTACTATGCCAGAGAACTCCACTTCACGCAGCGCTGGGACCACTCTCTTGCGGAGTTCGGTCGGTTTCTCAGCCTTCCTGGGGCGACTTGGAACAAAGAACGCTGCTACGCCATGCGGACTATGGCGCGGTGCTGCGCATCCCTTAACCGGAAGAGTGAGGCTGTCGATTGGGCAAGGAAGGCCGTAGTCGAAGACCCTCACACTAGGGAGGCTTGGTGCGAACTGGCGCAGCAGGCTCACAACGATAGTCGGTGGGAAGAGTGCTTCGGCGCTGCCATGTCTGCCCTTCGAATCTCAGATCGCGATACGACGTTCACAAATGATCCTGCAGTGTTCGGCGCATGGCCTCATGACATGGCCTCGCTAGGTGCGCACAATATGAAGATGCCTGACGTGGCGCTTGCGCAGGCTAGGCTTGCGGTAGAGAAGAGTCCTGATGATACCAGGATGCGTCAAAACCTCACCTGGTTGGAAGAAGCGGCGAGACAGGCAGTAGATTAACGTGGTATTTTATGTATGCCTCTCTGGATAAGGGGCGGCAGTGGGGCTTCATAATGATTGAAGAGCTTATCAGCCGGGTCTTCTTCACGCGAAATGTGGCGCATTTTGCCCATTGGCGCGCGACTGGTGCTGGAAGCTACGCGAAGCACAAGGCCCTTGGAAAGTTCTACAATAACGTAATTGTTGCCCTTGACCCGTTGGTAGAGTCCTATCAGGGGGCCTTTGAACTGATTAAAAGCATTCCAGCCCCCCAGTCCAGCGGTTCTGGCGACATCCTTAAGATGCTTGAGGCTGACGCCGATTGGATCGAGGAGAACCATGAGTCGATCTGCAAAGGCAATCGTGCCATTGCTAACTTGATTGACGCCCTTAGCGGGGTATATCTTTCGGCAATCTACAAGCTTCGTAACCTGAGGTAGAGGATCAAAGTCCATGCCAACGGCAATGACCTACAGCAGTTTGCTAAACGATCTGCGCGCTTACCTTGAGCGCGGCGCAACGCTGGCGACTGACCCCACCGTCTATGAGCAGCTTCCGCAGCTGATCAATCTGGCTGAGCGCAGGCTCGCCCGCGAACTTAAGATTCAAGGCACCGTCACGGTCGTCTCGTCCACCCTGACGACAGGCGTCGTTGTCTACGCTAAGCCAAACCGCTGGCGAGAGACGGTGAGTATGCGGTTTGGGACCGGCGATGGGTATAACGATCTCAAGGAAATTTATCCCAGAGCCTACGAGTATCTCCGGGTATACTGGCCGAACCAAACCGTGACCGACGAGCCGCGCTTTTATGCGGACTACAATTATAGCAACTGGATCATCGCCCCCACGCCGGATGAGGATTACCCATACGAGGTGATCTACTACGAACTACCGGCGCTGCTGGACGAAACCGCGCAGACCAACTGGTTCACTGAATACGCACCGGATGCGCTGCTCTATGCCTCGCTCCTTGAGGCCGCCCCATTCTTGAAGAACGACGATCAGATTAAGGTCTGGGAAGGATTCCTTGGCCGATCGATCTCCGCTCTCAATGGTGAGGATATTCGCCAAATCGTTGACCGTTCCATCATCCGAAGAGAAGACTGACGATGCCCGGATTTACAAACACCTTTGGTGGCACAGTTATCTATCCGGCTTCCGTCAGCTACCGAGCCGTCGCGCTTACGGCCGACGTTACACTTGCGTGGCCCACCGAACTGGCCACCGACACCAACGTCGTTGCCGAGATTATGGATGTCACGCCCTCTGCTGGCAGCCTTACAATCACCATGCCGCCGGCCAATCAAGTCAGCGTCGGCCAGACCCAGCTTTTCTTTAACGCCGGATCCTACACGTTCACGATCGCTGACAACGACGGCAACACCATCACGACCGTTGATGCTGGCCTGTCATACCAAGTTTATCTGATCGACAACACGGCTGTTTATGGAACCTGGCGCGTCACCCAATACGGGGCCGGAACATCGTCTGCGACCGCTGGTTCTCTCGCTGGGTATGGTATTAAGGCCATAAACACCACGCTGAATCAGTCGATGGAGGCCGTCTCCATCAACACCGATTACACCCTAAATTCGCCTGACAGATCCTCTGCAATCATCTGGACCGGCGGCGCTGGCACGCTGACGCTCACTTCCGCGTCCACTCTGGGTAACGATTGGTTCGTGAATATTCGTAACTCTGGCAATGGCGCCATCAGTGTTGAGCCCGGGTCTGGTGGTCAGTCGATTAACGGCGGAGGATCTCTGACTTTCAATCCTGGGGACAGTGCCACGATCCTGTGTGACGGCTCAAACTTTTTCAGCATTGGATTTGGTCAGTCTGTGGCTTTTGCCTTTGACTATGTGTCGATCGACCTGACCGGAGAGACGACCCCGTACACCCTTGCTGGGGCGGACCTGAATCGAATCTCGTACAGCTTCGGTGGCACTTTGACTGAGGACACGGAGGTCATTGTCCCGGACACTATCCAGCAATACTGGGTTGGAAACGAAACTGACGAAGCCTCTTCAGCCTACCTAATCACGGTAAAAACAGCGGGAGGAACTGGGGTTTCGCTCGCTAGTGCCGCCCGCGCCATCATGTTTTGCGATGGAACGAACGTGGTTGATGCCGATACATCCACCGTGTCGCTTCCTGTTCAGGTCGACCAAGGCGGCACTGGGGCTGTTACTGCTTCATCAGCTCGCGTTAATCTGGGTGGCACGTCGATTGGTATTGCTGTCTTTACGGCAGTTGATGACGCTGCAGCGCAGGCTGCCATTGGCCTGACGTTCCCAACCCCAGTTAATCAGGGTGGTACGGGTCAGAGTAGCTACACCAATGGACAGTTGCTGATCGGAAACACCACTGGCAACACGCTTACCAAGGCGACTCTGACTGCCGGAACCGGCGTCACGATCACCAACGGCACTGGCGCTATAACCATTAACGCCACCGGCACTGGTGGCACCGTCACCAGCGTGGTGGCAGGCACAGGCCTATCGGGCGGCACGATCACGACGACGGGCACCATTTCTCTTGACTACACTTCAGCCAGCCCTTGGACGGGTAAGCAGACATTCACCGGCTCAACAAGCGTCTTGGCGGCAAAGCTTATCAACGCTTTGGAAAAGATCACGTTGTCAGCCATCGCCGCAACCGGGACCATCCCCTACGATGTGACGACCCAGAGCGTCCTGTATTACACCTCTAACGCTTCGGCTAACTGGACGGTTAACCTACGCGCCTCGTCAGGCACATCGCTAAATACGGCCATGTCCACTGGCGAAAGTGTCACTGTCGTTTTCCTCGTCACCCAGGGGTCCACCGCCTATTACAACACGGTAGTGCAGGTTGATGGATCAACCGTGACGCCCAAATGGCAGGGTGTTGCGCCTACCGCTGGTATTATTAACTCAATCAATGCGTATACCTACACCGTGATTAAGACCGGCAGTGCCGCGTTCACGGTTCTCGCCGTTAAGACGGCTTTTGTCTGATGCCTCTCATAAGCACTTTTGCAGCGGCATCGGCTCGCGGGTTTGGTGGTAGCGAGAACGCAATCTTAGCAGACTTCCTTGTTATTGCTGGTGGTGGTGGCCAAGGGGCAATAGGGGATGGAGGCCCTGGCGCTGGTGGCGCTGGCGGTTATTTGTTTTTCTCCGCGCAGCCTCTTTCAGGCTCTTACGCTGTCACTGTGGGTGCGGGCGGTGCGCGCGCCACCAACGGCGGTAACAGTTTAATAGCTGGCTTTACAACCGCTGTTGGAGGGGGGCACGGTGGTGAGTCTGGACCCAATAACGGGGCCGCGGGGGGGTCTGGCGGCGGCGGCGGTGAATCAACAGGTAACGTCGGTCAAGGTGGCGCTGGTACCGCAGGACAAGGTAACGCGGGGCAAGAGGGCCAAGATGGAATAGACGGCGGCACGGGCGGTGGTTCTAGTGCTTCGGGCGATTCGGGCGGAACAGGCACCGCCTCTTCAATCACTGGAACTTCCGTTACTCGCGCTGCGGGTGGTAGTGGTGGTGGTTCGGGCACTCCGACCGATAACAGCGGAAACGGTTGCGACGGGAGGGCCAACGCCGGCCCTGGTGCTGGCGCTGCGGGTATTGTCATTATCAGCTACATTACTGGTACGGGAGTTTGCACGGGGGGCACTATCACTACTTCGGGGGGCAACACGATCCACACTTTCACAACCAGCGGGACATTTTTAATCACCTAATGCCCACAGAAATCATCCAGATCAGGTCGCAACCAGGTATCAAGCGGGACGGAACCCGCTTTGAGGGCGACAACTACGTGGATGGACAGTGGGTCCGGTTCCAGCGTGGTCTGCCGCGCAAGATTGGCGGCTATCGCCAGATAAACAATTTCGTTGGCGGCCTCGTTCGCCAGATGAGCACGCAGGCCCAGAACAACTTTGTCTACTTGCACCTCGGGTACAGTGATGGGCTGCAGCAGCTGACGATTGATACCCTGGGTAACACCAGTTCGCCCACTGACAGAACTCCAGAAGGATATGTCGGCGGCGACAATTTCACCTGGCAGTTCGACGCCATCTATGATGGCGCCGGCTCCGCGTCTTCTCTGATTGCGGTGGGGACCAACACCGGCATCGATATCTCCAATTCCGTCGCTCAGCAGGTCTACATCGGCGACTATTACGACTCCGGGGTACTGGTCGATATTACGGATGTTACGGCGTCTGGTGGCGTATGCGTTCTGCACCCGTATCTGCTTGTGTACGGCACCAACGGCTACGTGCAGTGGTCCGATGCGAACGATCCAACCAACTTCACCACCGGGGACGCCGGTGATGCGTATATCGATTCATCCAAGGTCGTGAAAATGCTGCCGCTACGCGGTGGCGGCCAAGCTCCGGCCGGTATTGCATGGACACTCGATCGCCTGATCCGCATTACCTACGTCGGAGATCCTGCGGTCTTCTCCTTCGACACCATCACTGCATCGACTTCAATCCTAGCGGTCAATAGCATCATTGAGTACGATGGCATCTTCTTCTGGATCGGCATCGATCGCTTCCTGATGTACAGCGGTGTCGTTCAGGAAGTCGATAACAACATGAACATCAATTACTTTTTTGATGGTCTTAATGTTACGTATGCCAACAAGATTTTTGCCTACAAGGTTCCGCGCTACGGCGAAATCTGGTGGTGCTACCCTCGCGGCAATGCCACGGAATGCACACACGCGATCATCTTTAACCTCCGGGAAAAGACTTGGTACGATACCGAGCTTCCAAACTCAGGCCGTTCAGCGGGCGTATATGCTCAGGTCTTCAACTCCCCACTTCTGACTGGGTCAGAACCATCTGGGTTTGAGGGTGCCTACAAGCTGTGGCGCCATGAGTTTGGCGTCGATGAGATCGATGGCCAAAGCCTCAACGCAGTCAATAGCTATTTTGAAACCGCCGACATCACGGCGCTCCTTTCGCCGCAACCTACCGACACGTCGCTACGCATCGAAATGATTGAGCCTGACTTCGTCCAGTCTGGTGACATGCAAGTTAGGATCACGGGGCGCATTAACGCTAGAGCGCCTGAGATTTCTGGACCCATCAAGACCTTCCCGGCTGTGGCTAACGAGCCATATCAGCAAATGGTGTACTTCAAGGAGCAGCGGCGTGAGATGCGCTTCCGCTTCTCCAGCAACACCGTTGGTGGTAATTATCAGATGGGCCAAGTTCTAGGTCATATCGCTCGCGGCGATGGAAGGTACCAGTCCTAATGGTTACCATTGATCCTCGGATTACGAAGACTTTCGTTGAGTGGGCGGATTACATGTACCCCAACTTGTCCGAGTTTGGCGTGATCGCGCGAGCGTTCAAAGAGGATGATTGGCAAATGTGGGGCGCTGGATTACTCTCTCTAAACGGTATTGCTCAAGCCGGAGCTCCTAATCCGTATCAGTTTGAGGACTGGAAGGATTGGGCTATTCGGTTTAACGGCGCTCTTAATTCGGGGTCATAGGCAATGGAATACTCTCGTCCCTCATATGCGATGGGAAACCCGTTCCCATCCATGCAGAGCCGTGTGCCCGATTTTCAGCCCACTAACGGTGGCCTTAGCAACCCGTATCGGGGCGTGGGAAATTACAACGGCCCTGGTATGGCTGGTGGAAACAACTACGGGCCTGGCGACAGAAACTTTATGGGCCAAGGGCGGCCACCCCAGCCTTATCCGGCTGCAAGCATCCCGATGTCTGCGCCCACTAACATCGGTGGTCAGGCTGCTACCCAGCAGGCCAGCCCCTACACTTTGGGCGCGTCTCCGGGGTTCCCGGGTACAGCCGTCAGCAATGCGCCCCAGGCCCCCATGCCTACCGTGTCCCAGACTACCACAAACCCAATGAGCGCGATGGGGTACAACCCAAACTTCGCTAAGGGTGGCTTGGTTAATGCAGCGCATCAGCTGCGAGATGCGGGCCGCTATGGCGACAGTGACTTGATTCACGTCAACCCCTCCGAGCGTGAGGCAATGCGCTACATGTTCGGGCCAGAGACGCGCAACCCAGAGACAGGGCTGCCTGAACATTTTGTTCAGTTCCTTCCAGCGTTGCTTGCGGCTGGCAAAATGTTCTTAGGGTCTAAGATTGGTTCTACCGTTGCGACAACTGCCGCCGCAGCGCTAACATCCAAGGCCCTTAAGGGTAAGAAAAAAAGTGGCTCGGGCGGAGGGTCAACCACGTCAAATACGCCTATGATACCTGGGGTTCTTGGCGCAAAGGACACTCTGAAATACAATAAGGCTCCTCGCGAGCAGAAGGCTTACGACTTTGACCCCTTCACTTACGGACAGAAGGGCGGCCAGAGAACCTTCTTTAAGCCATACAATCCAATGGAATCAGCCGTCAAAGCGCCGGAGCCAGCGCCTATGGCAGCGCCTATGGCTGAGCCTATGGCTGATTACCCGGCCCCCGAATACAAGCAAGGCGGCATGGCTGAGGATTACGACAAGGACGACCTGACAGATCACCTGGTCGCGTACTCTCGAGGCGGTGGCCATCAAGGCCCAGGTCATGTTCGTGGCATTGGCAGCGGCCAAGAAGACAAGATTCCCGCGTGGCTCTCTGATGGTGAGTACGTCTGGAGCGCTCAGGATGTTGCCGATCTGGGAGACGGGTCCACCAATGAGGGTGTCCGCCGTCTGGATAAGATGCGCAAAATGGTTCGCGCGCAGGCTGGTCGAAAAAATGTTAAGAGTATCGCGAAGCCCCAGAAGGGAATCGATCAGATGCTTAAGGCCGTGGGTGGAGAAGTCTAATGGCTCTTTTTAAAAAAAAGAAGATTAACTGGACTCTCGCAAAACTAGCAAACGGCGGCATGGCTGAGGGAGATGAATATCAGACTCAAACCACTGAGCTTCCGGCTTACGCTCAGGAATATTATGGCGAAACCCTTGGTCGTGGGCTTAGCAGCCTTAATGATTCTTACCAACCGTATGGTGCCGCGCGCATTGCTCCGCTCTCTGAGGAGGAGGAGCGGTCTTTTGATATGGCCGAGTCTAACCTCGGCAATTACCAGCCGTACATAGACCAAGCTGGCAATTACATTACCTCCGCCGTCGCTCAGCCAGCTACTGCTGGAGCTCAGAGACTCATTAGCCAAGCGGTAGCGCCAGGCAGTGGCGGCCTCTCTGCGGCTCAAAAGTATTTCGATATTGCCACCAACGAGCGGGCGATGACGTCCGTTGACCCGTACCTGAAGCGTGGCGTCTCAGATCAGAACGTCACTGCATCTACCCCGTATATTCAAAAGGCCGGGTCGATGAGCGCCGTGGACGCTGCTAAACCGTACCTTGCTGGTGGCACCTCTAACGAGGCCATGACTCTAGCCAACCCGTATCTGAAGGCGGCTGCTGGCGGGAGCTCACTCAGCGCAGCCGACCCATATTTAAAGGGCGGAACTGATTCTTTTACGAACAACGCAGAAAAGTACATGAACCCGTACAATGAAGCGGTCACGAACCGCATCGGGGAAATGGCGGGGCGAAACCTTCGTGAAAACATTCTGCCTGGCATCAACCGCACATTCATTGGCGGCGGTTCCTTCGGCGGAAAGCGAAGCGCTGAGTTCACTGCGCGAGCCGTCCGTGACGCGACAGAGGCGGCGACTGCTGAGCAGAACAAGGCGCTGCAGGCTGGTTATGGTCAGGCTGCGGACATCTATGGAGCAGAAGCCGAGCGTAAGCTTAAAGCAGGGCAGCAAGCCGGAAACCTTTCTGAAGCTGATTTTGCGCGTCAGCTATCGGTTGGCAAGACCTATGCTGACATTGCATCGGATGAGGCAAAAAGGAAGCTGGAGGCTGGCCAAACGACTGGTAGCCTGACCACAGCGGATATCCAAAGCCAACTTGCTACTGGCAAGAGCATGGCCGACATCTATAGTGATGTGGCATCGCGGAACCTACAGGCTGGCTCAACAGCTGGCACCGTTACCTTGGGTGACCTGAACCGCATTGCAGACATCGGAAAGTCGGCAGGCGCTTTGGCTGGTGATGATGCGAGCCGCGCCATTCAAGCTGGCCAGGCGAGCGGGCAACTAAGCGGCTCTGACGCTGACCGTTTGCTTAGAGCATCAACGGCTACGAGCGGGCTAGGCGAGCAAATTCAAAATCAGACTGGCAGGGATGCCTCTACGCTTAGCGGGATCGGTGCGCAAAAGCGAGGTATGAGTCAGAAGTCTGCGGATCTCGCCTATTCTGATTTTAAGGAGGAGCGCGACTATCCTTCGGAGCAGGCTCGAAAAGCGGCAGGCCTCATCAGTAGCCTCGACATACCGACTAGCACCACACGCACTTCGACGAGTGCCCAACCGAGCACCCTGTCACGGGTAGCGGGACTCGGCACTAACATAGTGGGTACGCTCGGCGCGACCGGTGGCTTCGGCAAGGATGGTTACCTGAAAGACATAGGGAGTAAGGTGGCGGGGGCGTTTGCTCCGAAGCCAGCGACATCCGCGAAGCCAGCCACACTCCCCACTACTACATTAGTGAAGAGGGGTGGCGCTATCAAGTCTAAGCGCCCCCAGAAAAGGGGCTTGGGCTGGTTGAGGGAAATGAAGCGATGATGACTCGCGAAGAAGCTCTCGCTCGGATCAGGATGAATCCAAATATGGTTCCTGCTGGTCAGGATCCTGATGCGTTCATCGCCGCTATGATGGCGGCTGATGCTGCTAATAGCGCGCCTGTAACGCCGCCCGTGCCCGTGTCTCCTGCGGATCCTGCGCCCGTACAGGCTGGCGTTCCTATTGTTGCCCCGCCACAGATGGCTTCCCCGATGCCTCAGATGGCTACGGACTTCAGGAACCAAGCCATCTTGGCTGCCAACCAGACGAAGCCCCCCATTGAGGAACCTATCTCTGGGGACATGGGGCAGGACGATCTTATGGGGGCGGCAGAGAAAGACACGATTGCTTCCGCTCCTCCCCCTGCTCCGCCGAAGCTGACGCGCCCTCCTGAAGAAATGCGGGCGCTGATGCAGGACGACATTGATATGCTAGCCCAGGCTCGGGAGAAAGCTGTGCTTTCGCCGGACGTGCAGAGATATTTTGATACGGCTAGCCAGCGCGCTGATGCTGAGCTTGCTGATGTGGATAAGGATCGCAAGCAGCAGTACTGGACGTCGCTCGCTATTGCTGGGGCCAAGATGGCTCAGAGTACTAGTCCGTCCTTTGCATCGGCCCTGTCTGAGGGGCTGCAGTCTGGGCTCACCGGCTTCAATAAGGCTCGGGCAGACGCGGCCGAAAAGAAGGCACGCCTCCAGACCCGC
>Ga0181357_1000738_pt1 | contig 12582 bp, 27 predicted proteins | sample Fa13VDMM110DN_FD_130094 | JGI IMG/M metagenome (GOLD analysis project Ga0181357, IMG submission 130094) | Freshwater viral communities from Lake Michigan, USA - Fa13.VD.MM110.D.N | ecosystem: Environmental > Aquatic > Freshwater > Lake | place: USA: Michigan | collected 2013-09-24 | reverse complement strand
CCTTGTTGTGCTGAAAGATTTGCTTGTCCTTGCAATAATTTTTTATTTTGATTACTTGAAATAGCCGTGCTAATAGCACCAAGTCCAAAATTAATACCACTTCCTATTGCTGATTGACCAGCTTCCGTTCCAAACCAACTCATAATTTATTTTTTTAAATTATTTTTTAGTTGCGAAATACACAACTGTACCTAACAATCCTACTCCAACTAATCCTAATACAACATAAAGAACTGTATTTGAACCTTTAGGTGGAATACCAGCACCAGTACCACTACCTTGTGATATTAAAAGTTGATTTTGTGATGTTTGAACCGAAGCATTAGCCAACGCCCTATCAGTTTTGTTTTTATCAACTTGTAAATAAGAGTTTACTCCAAACTGTAATCCTTCAAAAAGTTTACCAAAATCAAAACCACTTTTTTTAGGAGTATCTGTTGTTGTTGTACCGCTTTTTGGTGGATTTAAAAAATCTTTTGTTGAAAATTGACTTTTGTAACCTAAAGGGTCGCTAACACCAAAACCTTCAGCATTAGAATATCCATCGAAAGATGAAGCAAAACCAGTCGCTACTTCTTCAGTAGCTAATAATTTCATAAAGTCTGCATTGAAACTTTTTGAAACTTTTAATAATTCTGTTACTAATTGTGCTACTTGAACATCGGTAGAACCACTCGGAACTATTACACCGTTTCTTAACAATAAAGCAACTACTTGACTTCTAAAATTACGAACAACATATATTAAAACACTTGCTCCTAAATCTACTTGATTATTCATTTTATTTATTTTTTAAAATTAATGCGGTTGCTATAAATAAAGTAGCTACTACTAATATAACATTGGTTTGATGTGCTAAAGTCATTGAATTTGTATTAGTTACTCCTTCATTTCCCGTTGCGTTCATATAATGTTCGTTACGTTCCTTATGCTTACTACTGCAAGAGGAACAACCACAATCTTTTTTATCCTCATTTGATATATTAGTGCCAAATAATTCTAAAATGACATCTTTGTCTGGGTGTATTTCCATTACTTTACGCAATGCTGGTTCGCCTTCTTGTGCTACCAATTCATTTAAACTTTGACCTAAATTACTTCTATCAAGTATTTCATATCCAAATGAACTTATAACTGCCACAGAACCTTGTGGATTTCTTTTTGCAATATCATTATAATCTGACATAATTATCGTTTTTAAGCAAAAAAGAGCAAGTAGATTGAATCAGACTTGCTCTCTTTTTTATTATACATTAATTCGGTTTATCCAAAGATAATTACGCTCTAATTCTAATAGTTTGCCCATTAGTTACTGGAGGTGTTCCAAATTGTCTGCTTACATTGTTACCACCTAAAGCACGAGCAATGTTTATGTTGTCTGCTGGGTAGAAGTAAAGTTTTACAGAAGCACCACCCAATACTTGACGAATGATAACTTTAGTAAATCCATCAATTCTATACGCATATTTCATAGCGATAATCGTGGTTTGTTGTTGGTAAGGGTCAATTGTAGGCACTAAAGTTTTTTGTGCCAAATTACCGTTTGCATCTCTTGTGTTTACGCTTAAAGTTTCTAAAACTTGATTAGCGGTTGCAGATTGGATGTAAGTTAAACCTACTGAATAAGGATTATTCATAAATTGGTATAACATTTCACGGTAGTTTACATCTGAAATACCAGAACTAATTGTGATTGCTCCAATTACTAAATCTCCACCAGCGGTAAAACCAGCGTTGTTGATGTATTGGTATGAACCTAATACTTCAAAATTTGATACTGCCGTACCACTTGCATTTGTAATATCTAAAATATACGGTTGCGAAGTTTGTACTGATTGTTGTTGCATATCTCCTTGTGCATTAAAGAAATCTTCTCCAGTGAACGATAAGTCCCCATCAATGAATCCATCTGCGTTAGAGAAATTCTCCATTGCACTTCTTTGTGCTTTTGCTAAATAATTTCTTACTGACATTTTGTTTTTTTTAATAATTTTTAAATAATTTTTTTACTCTTTTACTTCGGTTGGCAAACTTACTTTTGACGACAAATATTTTCTGTCTAAATAATTTGCTACCAAAACTCCACCGATAACGATGAATAATGTTTTTGTTAATGTTACAATTTCGTTTTTCATTACAGAATGAATTTTTTTAATCTTAATAATAATTATATACAGATATAATATTTAACCAAAATTATAAGTTTTATATGTTATAGTTAGGCATTTAATAAAAAGTAAAATGAAATAATTTTTATATTTAAGTTTCTTTTAATTTTGAGCATAAAAAAACCCAACGATTAAGTTAGGTATTTAATAAATAATTTTAAGTAAATCTTTATTTGATAAGCAATATTCCGCCTATAAATCCAATAGCTATTTTTAGAATTGTACTGTCATACCATTTAATTGGTTCTTTTACTTCTATATGTTGTATATGTTCGGTTTCTACAAATGGATTAGAATGTGTAATATCGGTAACGCTTGTACGTTTACCCCAAAACCATTTACGCTTTTCGCCACTAATTACAATAACGCTATCGGGTATTGATAATTCAGTAATGGTAACTCCTTTTTGATTTGACTTGTATGCTATATGATACCACTCTTTTAATACGCTATCTATTCTCTCAAAGTTGCAAGGAACTGAATCTTGATATACTAATTTAATAGTATCAAATTTAGTATTGGTTACAATTTTAGTAATGCTTTTAATATTCGAGAACTTATCGGCTAATTCCTTAACCTTTTTGTCTTTCATAATAAGCGACTTTTTTAACTGCTCTTTAGTATAAACCAAATTTTCAACGCTTGTAACTAACTGACCGTTTTTTAATTCGTAAACAGTCAATCCTTTATTTAACGCATCTATATTAGCCAATTGTACTTTTTGACTTTCGCACTTTGAAAATAATTGTGATATAAGCAATATGCAAATTATGAATAATACCATAATTATAATTCTTTTTTTATCAATTGTTGTGTCCATAATTTATAAATGTTATACGATTACATACCCTTCTGAATCCTTGTCCTTAAAGAGTAATGTTCGCCAATTGTTAAATCCTATTTTTTCAAAATGTGGAAAATCTTTAAAACTTGCCCAACTTCCACCCCACGACCAACCGTGTTTTGCAAATATGCTTACACATTCATCCCAGTCTGAAACTTTATCATTATCCCAATCTTTATGAATATCCCAACTTGCGGTTTTACCATCAATTATTAAAACTATATCTACTGCAAATCCATAATTATGAATTGATTGACCCCCTTTTGCGTTTGTAACTTTTGGTTTTTGCTTAAACAAAGCATCTTGTTCTGCAAAAGTTCTTAACCCTTGCGAAATTCTAATTTTTGAACGACCACTTAACGCAACATTACATTCGTCAATTATCGTTTTCATTTCCTCTCTTACTTTAGGGTGCAATTTTGCAATCCTATCTTTTGTTGACTTGTCCATTACTGTCTTGATTTATATACTTCTGTTACTATACTTGTAAATCCTTCAATAGAAATATAGGCGGTTGAAATAACCACCCAATTATTTCCATCAATATTTCCAGTAAATAATCCTACCGAAGCTATTACAAAAACAATAAGTTTTCTACTAATAAACTTTGATAGGTATTTATCTATGTATTCTTGTCTGCTCATATTAAATTATATATTTGGATAAAAATATATTTTTACAATTGTTTTAGGTTGTATTTCATTAAATATAAATGAGGTATTTCCATCTAAAAAATAAGATTCTTTATTGACTATAATATTTTTTTGAATTTGGTCGGGGTAAAAATATGGAACTATTGTTTTTACCATAATATTTCCATTTGTATTTTGATGTTTAAATATAAATGGAACTAAAAGTTGTTTTGTGTTTTCAGATACAATATATGTTAATTCAATATCAACTTTATTAAAAATAAAATTTTTAACAATTTGCATATATGATATGTCTGGTATAAGGGAAGAAATTATAATTCCGTTTTTATTGTAATTTCCATCTGTATCAAAATTATTATCATTTTGACCATTAGCAAAAAACAAAAGCACATTTTTAATTAATTCATCTGTTGTATTTTCAACAATTACTCCATAAGGTTGAGATGTAATTTTTTTATTATCAACTAATTTATTAAATATTTCTGTATTATAATCGTAATCTTTTTGTTTTGGCTCTTTTACCTTAATTTTTTTAAAAAATTCTAATACTTTACTAAATAATGATTTTATTTTTTTCATAATATTTGTAGCACTTAACCTTGCAATCGGTTTCTTGGTTTGTTATTTATCCTAAATAGTATTTAATTATTCTTTCTTTATGGTATTTTACTGCACTTTCTGGCGTATGTACCTTTGCACCTTTTTGTATATCTCTTTTTTGAAGCATTGGACTAATTAACTTTTTATAGTTTTCTGAAATGTATTGCTCTACAATATTTTCAAATTTCTTTCTATCAACGCCTTTAATTTTTTCATCATCAATATCAACATAACAAAAGTACCTTTGGTTATCAAAATTATGATATTCATTATTAACGTAATTTTCTACCAATTTGAGCATTTCATATTTATCTTCAAATTTTTTACGGTGCTTATCAACACTATCTGTATTTTTATGAAACCTAATCCAGTTAAGATTCTGCCATATTTTTGGCGATACTCTACCCACAGATTGAAAGTGTAAAATAATGTCGCAGTCAGTATGCCTATTAGTGCAAATAGCACCAACAAGGTCATTAGGTAAATAATCACTTATGTAACGGTTTACATCTTCGATTAGCAATAATCCACCTCTAAAATCATTTAGTATTTTAAATAAAGTATCTTGAATTTCATTAATAGTCATTCTTTGTCCGTTGTCGTGAAAAGGTCTAATCCTTCTCGATTCAATTTTTGGGTGTGCTGAAAATCGCATAACATCAGAAATTTTTAATGCTTTAATGGATTCATATTCATCATTTACATCTAAAATTAATGCTCTACGAGGAGCAACCCCTTTTGCTGGGTTGCCCAATATATAGCTTTGAATCATTTTTGTAGTTTGATATGTTTTACCACAACCTTTTCTACCAACCGCAACTCCTAATTTTGGTTCTCTTTCTTCCATTATTTTTTTGTTCTTGGTGTTATTACTGGTTCTTCTATTTTTTTTCTTAAATCAAAACCCTTTTCTTTTGCTTTTGTTTTTAAATTTTTTTTAATATTAACAAATTTTCTTTCTGTAATATTAAAATCAAAAGGGTTGTATTCTTCATTATTTGAATTATTTTTATTTTCCATATTATTTTTTATATTATTTTTTAGTTCTTGGTTTTCTCGCTGGTGCTTTTGCTTTTGCTCTTGGTTTTCTAACTGGTTTAGTAGGTTCGCCACTCAACCTTTCTAATTCTGACAAAATATCTTTGTCGCCAAAATTAGGCATACCGCTTGGAGCAACATAATCTTCTTTAAATCCACCTCTGTCTGTTAATTGTGAATAAACACTTTCTTCTTCTGGTTCAAAATAACTAACTTGTTCTTGCAAAGGTGTCATTGGTTTTGCTTTTGCTTTTGGTTTATCGTAAATTACTTCGCTTTGAATTTCTGCATAATCATCATCGTTAGAAGCGGTTTGCGTTTGTTGTGTAGTTTGCGTTGGCTGAACTGTTTGTGTTGGTCTAACCCCTTGACTTTCTCTAATAGCAATAGTATTTTGTTTAAGTGAATCTACAATGCTATTTGCGGTTTTTCTTAACATAAACGCTTGTACTCCTTTTGTGCCTAAATCCGTAATAAAGTAATATGCCAATAATTGCTCATCGGTCATACCAACTCCACGTTTTTTAAATACACGAATTAATGGTGGTTTTACCTTTTCCTTAAATTCATCTGTTACAAAAAATGCTTCTTTTATACTTTCGTTATATTCAACTGCAAATTCTTTGATTGGTACATCGCCACTTTCAGTAGCTAATGTAATATCGGGATTAATTTCGCCTTCGTCAATTAATCTGTCTAATTTTGTTTCTGATAATTCTGATACTTTGCCTAACAATCCACAACCTTTTTCGTACAAGTCCAAAGTCATTTCTGCCATCATTTCCGCACCCATAGTTTTTTCTTTGCCATCTAACTCGCTATATGCTTCGTTGAAAACTCTATCAGGTTCTTTTTCAGTTTCAGTAGGTTCGTCAAAATCCGTATATGAAGGTGCTTGAAAATTTGGTTCTTCAAGTTCTGGCATAACTTGGTGTGCATCCATTTTATGTTGCGTATAGCTTCTTTGCTTTACGGGTGCATCTAAAGGCGAAAAATCGCTATCTACTGTTTCTACTACTTCTGCGTAAATTTGTTCTGTTTCTTGGTTAATCATTTGTCAAAGTATTTAATTTGTTGTTTATGTTTGTTATTTTTTCTAAAATTTTCCTATCCACTGGGTGCAAAGCGTTCAAAGATACTACTTCGTTTTTATAAATAGAAGTAAGGTTTTGAGGTTTTTTTAAAATAAAAGATATGTTTGAATTATCAAGTTTGACTTTATTTTGTAAAAACATCGCACAAACGCCTATTGCACTTCGTCTGTTGTTTTTTCTTTTTGCTGAATAAAATTCGTCTAAAGTCATTTCAAATTCATCGCATACAATATTTATAATATTTTCTGCTTCTAAAATTTGGTCGGTTGTAATTAAGATATTGTTTTTTCGAGAATAAACAAGGATTTCGATAAGTCGTTCCGTTCCTATTACGTTAATCGTTTTATTGAGTTCCGTTAAAACGCTTGTTATGTTGTTAGTTGCTTCTTGGTTCATTGTTTGTTGTTATTTTAGGTATTCATCAATTATATTTTTAGTTTGTTCAAATCCAACTCCAAAACACGCTTTATATCCTTTAGCGTTTAATTTTTCTATTGTTTCCAATTGACCTTTTAAATGGTCTTTTGTACTTGCTTTAATTGTGCCATCTTTTTTAAATGGTGTAGCAACCTTTAACTCTATAAATAATCCGTGAAAACCGTTTCTTGCTTCAAAGATAATCAAATCAGGAGTTTTAAACCCATTTTTTTGAATGTTTCTATTTCTAACCGATTGCATTTTAGTCAATTTCAAATTTGCAATAGTATCAGACATAAAATCAATATCACTATATTGGTACGACAAATATCTACATACCGCTACTTGTAAATCATATTCTGGGTGCAACATTATATACCGTATTTTTTAGTAAATTCTGGGTGCTTCAAAATTTCTTTACCTATAACTTTTGCAAAATCATTATCACTCGGATAGTGTTCGCCCATATAAATACGACTATAAGCAACATCATCAATAATTTCTTTACAATAGCTATGATAAGTTGGATATTTACTTGAAATTACATTTAGAATTACATACGCTTGTACTGTATGACCCGAAGGAAACGATGGTGTATAAGCAACGTAACTATTATATGGAAACAATTTTAATTTATAATAGTTTGCCAACTGATACGGTCTTGGTCTATTATAATAAAATTTTAATTTCATAATTAGATTTTCAGTATCTTCTAATATACTTTTTGTCAAACTATCTACGTCAATTCCTTTTTGCTTGAACGTGGTATTTATTATTTGCAATAAATTCCTATCGTATGCCTTATATCTTTTTAGATAATCTAAATTATCTACTTCTTGCATTGTTTTTAAACAATCTACAATTTCGTTTAATTCGTCTTTTACCAATTCAGAATCGTTCAAAGGACAAATATTTAATTTTAATTTATCAAACAAATCATCTACAATACAGTTGTTATCAAGTATATGTTTTTGTTCAACAGTTGGATTTCCATAGCTTAATTCGTTAAATTCCATAGTTTATTTCTTAAAAAAATTTAATATTTTTTTGTGTGTATTCGTGTTGTAAGGCACTTTACCATTTAGCCAATCTCTACGATACGGACAACCACAATCTAAGCTTATACTTTCGATAATTGCTTTAATACCCGAAAAGGTAGTTATTTTTTCTATTGTATCGCCTAAACCTCTACTTTGCATTTATTTAGCTTTATATACTGTAATGCCAGTTTTTGTTTTTGAAGCTACATAAGTTTTACCATTATAAGTAAACGATGCTGATTTTTTCTTTTTGGCTTCCAACATTGCTTTGAAATACCCATTTACCGCTTTTGCCATAATTTCTATTTTTTAAATTATTTATTAAATTTTTTGTATGCGAAATAACCAACTACTAAAACTAATGCAATAATCAAATTTTTATTATATGCACCACTTGTTTTTTCATTTTTAGAATCTGTATTTTGTGTTTCAGAACCTATGCTTTTTGTTGGTGTTGATAAATTCGGTTTACCCTCATTTTGTGTTTGTTTATTTTCTGCTTTACCCCCGTGATTTAAACAAGTTTTTGAATAATCAAATGTTGCATTTGGGGAACTTATATCATAAGCATAAGTACCATCATTACACAATACTTTATTTTTTGTAAAATCTATATTTTTATTTTCAAAATAATTCCTACGATTTCTTGTAGTTGTTTTTAGCCAATCGGGATTTGCACCACTTGTTTGTGTATCTGCCATAATCTTATTTTTTCATAAACTTGCAAAGCAAGTAACCTACTACTACTCCACCGCCAAATAATGCTATGTGAATTGATGTCATATTTTTCATAATCTTATTTATTAAATTATTTATTAAATTTTTTGTATGCCAAATAACCAGCTACTAAAAATACCAATACTAAAAGTCTGCCTTTTGTTCTTGAAGGGCGACCAAACATGTGAGTATTATGATATTTAATACCTAAAGTTTCATAAAACTTATCTTCTGCGGTCAATACATCTCCTACTTTTGCAAGTTGCTCATTTTGTTGATTTTTTGATATAGCAACTCCAACATTATCACTTACGTTTGTTATAATTTCAACATTTTGAAGCGGTATAAATACTAACCCATCTGCATTTTCTACTCTTGCACCTACAACAGTAGGTTTAGCATTAATTCCTTTTGTATTTGCATTGAAAATAAATCTTGTAATTTGTTCTCCTTGAATTACATCGCCTTTTTTAAATAATATATTTGGTTTACCATTATTAGGCAAAACTCCATTTACAAAGTCATCTTTTAATTTATATGTGGTCATAACTACGTTTTTTGATATTTTTTACCTAACGCTTTTTGAACATTGTATTTGATTTCTTCAATATCGCCACTCATATTGTCAAATTCGTCTGCACTCGGTTGTTCATCGAGTTTTTTTATTGCTTTTCTGTAATACATAATACCGTAAATTGGAACTACAATCCATAGTGCCATAATTAGTATATCTACCATTTTCCAACTTCCTTTTGCTTTACCTTCAAATGCTCCGCCTTCTTCAAAAGTAGGTGTAGTTGTAGGTGCTACCGCTGGTGTTGGCGTTGCTACCGCTGGTGCTGGTGTTGGCGTTGGTGTTGCCACCGTTACTTCTGCTTCCATTTTTATTTTTTTATTGTTGATGTTATTAATAATATTCCAACTAATCCACCCAATCCAGCATAAACGTATTTATGTGCTGATAAGTGTTCTTTGAAATTTGCTAAAGTGTTTGATGCTTTTTTAGGTAATGGTTTACCGAAAACTGTTACGCCACTTAATTCAATTGGACTTGCATCTTCCAAAGTAATTGATTTACCTTGCAAATCTTTTGGTTTTAATGTTTTAGTTTTAAAACCTAAATAGCTAACTTCAAATATAGAATTATTATCAATAATTGCATTATCTAAACTAAAGTTACCATCTATGTCTGCTGACGTTCCAAACTTTTTAGCTTGTGTACCGTTTGTAATTGTAATGTTTGCCAAAGGTAAAGGTTCTCCTTTACTATCAACTACTGTTCCGTATATTTTCATTAGCTTTTACCTCCTCCGTTCAATCTTTTAATTGTTAAATAATTTACTACTATACCAAAAGAAAAAGATATAATACCTACAACTACAAATACAGTTGATAAATGTTTATGTATAGCTGAATTTACTTCTTTTTTAATTTCGCCTTCGTCTTGTTTTAAATCTGACACTAACATATTTTATTTTTTAATTTTATAATAATAATAAGCAAAACCACCTACTATTAATGAAAGTCCTAATATTAAATAACCTTTGTAAGATTTTACAAGTAATCCAAAACTACCATTATTTAACCACTCACTCGGTAACTTTTCAAGCATTATTTTTTTTACTTCCCAAACTTGAATCATTTTATTTTTATCAACATCAAAAGCTGGATTTTGGTTAGCAATTAATGAAGCGGACAAATTACTTGTTTTTAAAACAAAATTATCAGGTTTGCCTACTGCTAAAGGAAAAAATGTAACGAAATAAGTATCAACATAACTTTTCAACTTATTTTTGTAACTTGAATAGTATTTATAAACCCAATCCAATTGCTGAACCGCACTCATTTGTTTTAAATCAGTTGTATTCGTTCCTAAACCTCTTGCGGTACTTGGCATAAATTGAATTAAACCAGTTGCATTAGTTGAGGGATTTTGAATACTTGGTGAAAATGTTTTAGCACTTTCCCAATACATAATAGCCATCAACCAATTTGGGTCAATACCTAATTTAGCCGAAATATCCTTAACTTTATTTACAAAGTCTGTTCGGTACGATGCTGGAACTTTATTCTCAAATACTAACGCCATTTACCACAATATTTGGTCGGCATACCAACCATTACTATTTTTTACTTTTCTGTCTTTTTGGTGTCGTTCCTTATAAAGTTTTCGCCTATTATTAGCGTAACCTTTTTGAAACAAACCACTTTTTTCGTATTCCAAATAAGTAGGATAATCTTTCATACCCCTTGCACCTATTCGAGCAACTCTAATACCATTTTTGAACACATCAATTTTTTTTAAGATATTAGTTGAAGGTTTAATTTCAACTCCCAATCTTTTAGCTTGTGTATAAGAATATGGTAATATTTTATAACCCATTTTTAAACTTGTACTGCACCATTAATACATTTACGACCTTGTTGTTCTTGATAATAAGAACCATCTAATCTTTTACAAGTAATCATATTTGCTTTTGCAAAATTGTCTATATTTCTATCTGATACTTGTTGAAAAAAAGTACTCATTCCACTTGCGTTACTATAATCTTCAGTTGAACTATTTTGATTATTTTTTTTATTCAAAATATAGTAACCTACACCCAAAACCGCTAATCCACCTATTAAATACATTGTATTCTTTTTCATTTTATTTTTATTTTAATTATTTTTTTTATTACTTAAATATGAACTTAATGATAAACCACCTATTAAAGCAAATGGTATAAATATCAATATTAAAAGATGATTTTTTTTCATTTTATTTTTATTATTTATTTTTAAACCACAATTCCAAAAATCCATTTTTACCTAACATTTTTAATAAATAACCTCTACTTTCAATATTAAAAATTTTGTTATTTACCATTTGTTCGGTTGTTTGACTGTTCTTAACTTTGCTTTTTGATGCGTAATAACCAGAATTATAAGATACCATTACCTTATTAATGTTTGCTCCAGTATTATCTTTGAACGCTTCTAATAACCAACGTATAATTCCAGTACCTACTGCTATATTAAATTCTGGCGTTTTTAGTGCAACTAATATTTGAGTAGTAACCGCATTACTTGGCAATACATTAGCATCAAATGTTTTACTCAATGGAATTGTTTTATTAAAATAATCTTTTGCTACTTTTGGCAAAGGACTACCTACAATTTTTTCCCATTTAGTAATCATTTCCCAAACTGCATCGGGAGTTACTTGCATTAAACCAACTGCATCGTATTTATTTTTACTTACATTTACGCCACCACTTTCAGTAGCTATAAATCCAGTTATGATTGAATCATCAACATCAAAAACTTTGCCCCATTTTGCTATAAAATTACCGTATGTTCTGTAAATGTTATTCATTACATCGGTGTTCGCTTTAATCGTTTCTGGTTTAGAATAATTATAGCTTCCACTTACATAGGTTCTATTGACATCGGGTACTTTTATTTTTACTTTTGTAAAAGACATAATTATTCGGTTAAAGGTTCTTCACTTGCTGGAGTATCAAAAGTCTGTAACGTAACACTACCACCCCTAATTGTTCTAACATTTCTTGTAAGGTATTTTGTAAGCACAAAACCGCCTACTGCAACCCCTACAATTCCTATTATCAAAAATATCTTTTTACTTCTATCCACTCTTTAATTTTTTCTACCTATTATTTTTAAAATAATTTATAGCACCTAAACTTCCTACAAGCAATATTCCACCTAATACTAAACCTACTACGCCAATACCACCTTTTTTCTCTTTTTCTTCTTCCTTTGCTGGAGGAGTTGTTGGCGGAGTTGTTGGCGGTACTGCATTTTCAGAAACTCTTTTAGCTTCTCTTTGTTTCTTTTCAAAAAGCGTAACCATATCCTCAATCAAATCTTCTTCTGTATCTTGAATATAATCTAAAATTTCTTCTAATTCTGCTAAAGAATTCTCAGTTGGGTCTGCTTCGTGTTCCGATTTTGCAACCTCTGACTTTTCTTTTAATGCTTGTAATCCATCTAATCTTTTTGCAATTG
>Ga0181357_1000732_pt1 | contig 12646 bp, 18 predicted proteins | sample Fa13VDMM110DN_FD_130094 | JGI IMG/M metagenome (GOLD analysis project Ga0181357, IMG submission 130094) | Freshwater viral communities from Lake Michigan, USA - Fa13.VD.MM110.D.N | ecosystem: Environmental > Aquatic > Freshwater > Lake | place: USA: Michigan | collected 2013-09-24 | reverse complement strand
CTTTGAATTAGAAAAGCAAATCAAGCAGTTGCGGGAAGCCACAGCTGACCTGCTTAACGCGGTTGACGGACTATTTCCTACAGACGGCCCTATCAAGGCTAGGGTTCGCGCTGCACTGAAGGAGAAAGAGTGATGGATATCATTGAACGGTTAGATGCAGCGATAAAAACGGAAGACTTTTGGGTCGGTGATCAAAGAGAAGATAATATCTTGAAAGATTCCAAAAAGATTATTGAGCAGTTGCGGGGAGTCCTTTTGACAGTATTGGAAGCCTGTGAAGATGCGAACAGCCCTGATCGGAAGGTACGCGAAGAAATTACAAGGACGGTTGGTAAAGCATTGAAAGAGAAAGAGTGATGGATATCGTTGAACGGCTGAGAAGTCATTGGGGCGGCGAAAGAATTGCTGACGTATCAACAGATGTCGCTGATGCCGCCGACGAGATTGAGCGGTTGCGGACAAATCAGAGCATCATCATTGCATTGTTCCGGATTTACATGATTCGGCTTAACCCAGACTACTCAGAGGAGGAGTTTGATAAACACATAGCTAATATGTTGGAGGAGAAAGAGTGATGATGGATTTGTTGTTTTATGTTGGGACAGCAGTCATTTGCATCTCGCCTCTACTACTTGGAATCATGATAACTCCTAAGGAGAAAAAGAGTGATAAGTGAGTATAATGCAGACACTAATAAGGTATTGGATTGGATTGACTCTCTAGACGACAACGGGATATTTGACCACTTCAGCATATGGAACAGCTATTGTGGCGTGATAGACTACGAGGTCATAGATGCCGTTATCGCGATGAAGCTTCAGAGAGGTGAACTGATCAGGATCAAACCTAATGGGACTGATTATAAGAAGAAAGTAGAGGTAGAGAAAGTAGATACAGATATTAAGAATCAGTTGCTGGACATCGAGATCCTCCTCAAGAAAATCTACGAGAAGGTGGATGCTTTGCCTGAGAAGAAGCAGCGTCTGTGGATACAGCATAACAGTCAGACTGTCCCTCCAGGTGGTATGCTTTTTTTAGTAGATGTCATGCTGGCCAGCGGCGAGGTGATGTTTAACATGCAAGCTAATCAAGTGGCATGGAAGTACTATCCCGACGATCCCACTAACGTAATAGCATGGCGGAGGGCAGAGTGATTGATGAAGATGATAGGCAATTTGCTGATATGTACGGTATGTACCTTAATGCCAATATGAGAGCCAAAAAGTTGGAGTCTGGTCCTGGTGGCATTATGGAGATGAAGCAGACAATCGCTGACAAGGAAGGAATGATCTATTCTCTAGAGTCACAGATTGGTTTAATGAGTAATTATTCTGATGCAATTGACAAAGAAAATGAACAGTTGCAAAAGTATCGAGACTTTGTTATAATGATAGCAAGTGAGCAGTTGGAACTCAGTCAGGAAAAGGCTCAGCTCCAGCAGCGTGATTGGCGATCAAAGGCGGTGGCATTGACCGGCCAGTTAGAGTTTAATTTGGATTTTGATACAGAAGATACCTCACCTCAGGATAATGATTTTTAAGGTAATGATATGACCCAACCTCTCCGTGACGATCTCATGGTGCAAGAACAGATTGTCGGACCATGGTTAGGTCCTTATGGTCCTTCTGACTCCGGCAAAGGCATTACGATGAGCAAGGAGACCATCTTACATTTCACATGTGAAGAGTGTAAGGGCTGGTGGAGCATTGCTGTGATGGATAATTGGGTTCCTAAAGAATTAACTTGCCCTCATTGTTCAAAAAAAAGCCCAATGAAAGATGCGTAAGTGATGGGATTACAACATCATAAATAAACTATAAATTAACCTAGGAGAATAAACATGTCAAAAATTTTATGCGTATTATATGATGATCCAATTAATGGATATCCTACCAGTTATGCGAGAGATGATATTCCAGAAATCTCGCAATACCCAGATGGTCAAACCTTACCAACACCCCATGCAATTGATTTTATAAGAGGGCATTTATTGGGTAGTGTTACTGGTGAACTTGGTTTAAGAAAATATTTAGAAAACCTTGGCCATGAGCTGGTGGTAACTTCTGATAAAGATGGTGAAAATTCAGAATTTGAACAACATCTACATGATGCTGAAATCGTGATCAGCCAACCTTTCTGGCCAGCGTATTTAACAGCAAAAAGGATTGCCATGGCACCCAAACTAAAATTAGCATTATGTGCGGGTATTGGTAGTGACCATGTAGATCTACAGGCATCTATGGAAAGAGGTATAACCGTAGCAGAGATTACCTACTGCAACTCAAACTCAGTGGCTGAGCATGTGGTCATGCAGATGTTGAGCTTGGTGAGAAACTATATTCCTAGTTATCAACAGGTAATTGCTGGAGGCTGGAACATCGCAGATTGTGCTAAACGCAGCTATGACATCGAAGGTATGCATGTTGGTACTGTGGCAGCAGGGCGTATTGGTCTTCGTGTGCTTAGATTATTAAAACCGTTTGATGTACATTTACACTACTTTGACCGTCATCGTCTATCAGAATCAATTGAGAAAGAACTCAATCTTACCTGGCATGCAACAGTAGAAGATATGGTAGAGAATGTAGATATTATTACCATTAATTGTCCGCTACATCCAGAGACTGAACATCTATTCAATGATGCTATGATAGCTAAGATGAAAAGAGGTAGTTATATCGTCAACACGGCTCGTGGAAAGATATGTGATCGAGATGCTATAACTCGTGCTTTAGAATTTGGACACATAGCAGGCTATGCAGGAGATGTCTGGTTTCCACAACCAGCACCACAAGACCATCCTTGGCGAACGATGCCATGGCATGGTATGACTCCACATATTAGCGGAACTAGCCTAAGTGCTCAGACACGATATGCTGCTGGTGTGCGTGAAGTTTTAGAATGTTATTTTGAAGGTCGCCCAATTCGCAACGAATATCTTATAGTTAAAGACGGAAACCTTGCAGGAGTAGGCGCACATAGCTACAGTAAAGGTAACACCACTAGTGGATCAGAAGAAGCGGTAAAATTTAAGAAGTAAAAGATCAGTTTTATAAATTTTATCCTTAAAATAACAGTTGCATCATTTTTTATCATAATACCTTATATTAATAATATGAACAACGGCGTTAGCAATGGAGGTGTGAGTGATGGAAGAAGATATCATAGTAACGCTGAAGCGGAGCAATGATCTGCTGATGACATTTGGAAACGACTATTCTAATGTGTTCCTACCAGCGATTGACGAGATCGAGCGATACCGGAAAAATCAAGGCATCCTGATTACATCGTTTCGTATTAACATGATGCGGCTTTGTCCAGACTACTCGCCAGAGGAGTTTGATAAAGATATCGCTGCTATGCTGGGGGAGAAAGACCATGACGTTCCTGTCAAGAATGCGCGAGTCGCACCCGCTAAACATTCGGGATCAAACTAGGATGAGTATCTCGGGGGTGATTATTATGAATGGGATAACAGGTGATGGCTCGTTATTAGTGGTTGACATTTTCTAATAAAACAGCTATAATAATATGAGTAATGGTGGAGCAAAAGTGATGATCAAATGGATATGGGATTTACTATTTACTCGCAGCCAATGGACGATCATTGAAAAACGTAATCTTTATTTGGATGAAAAAAGTTCAATGCCCAACGGTGTAAAGTATGTTCTTCAAAATCAATGGGGGCAGATAAAGCAGGAGGATATCTTTTAATGATGACAAAGATTGAGATACAAAATTTTTTGAAGAAAGGACTATGTGAAGTTACATTTACCAAAGTTAATGGAGAGCAGAGGATCATGCCTTGTACTCTTAGGGAAGATCTGCTTCCTCCAGCAAAACATGAAGAACCACTCAGCACTAAAAAAGTGCGTGAGATCAATGAAGCCGTAATGGTAGTATATTGTACGGATAAGAAAGCATGGCGCAGTTTTCGCGTCGATAATGTCATTAAGATCGTGTCTCATAATGAAAATGTAGGCATTGCATAAAATAAGTGATAACGGAGATAACTTAGATGGGAATTGAGATATGATGTTTTCTTATAAAATTATAGAAAATAATAACGGTTTCGAAATTTGGGAAACTTCAACAAATCAATTAATAAAAACATTTATTGACAAATTAGAAGCTAGAAAATTTCTTCGACATTTTAATCTTGGTGGTGGATTTGATGGTTGGACACCAACTTTTTTCTTAAATACTTCAAAATAAAATTTTATTTTGACTAAATATGTTTATGATTAAAACATGTAGCGTTCAAAACGCAGAGGCAAGAGACACAATGAAGGTCACGGAATAGTCGGGAGAAATCGGTGGGGTTCCGCCCGACCATGTTTTATCGTTTATAAAGGCGAGTCGAAAGGCTCGCCTTTCCTTTTATATAAATAGTTAAAAGCCATATTTTGAGGTCTATATGTTCCGTTTTAATCAATTTATAACAGAAGAGAAAATTTCGAGAAAGTCTAAACACTATTTCGATATTGACGAAACTTTATTCGCTCACGATCACAGCAAGCTAAGAGTTCATGTTAAAGATCCTACTGGTAAAAGAGTTCGAACATTATCAAATCAAGAGTTTAACTCTCATCAACTTCCAGATAATCACAGTTACGATTTTAACGAATTTAAAAGTTCAGAAGTTTTCGGTCGTTCAGCAGCTCCAATCAGAAGTATGATTGCTAAAATGAAAGCGATGAAGAGTAATGGAGCAAATGTTGAGATGCTAACTGCCAGAGGCGACTTAGACGATAAAGTAAAGTTTGCTGGACACATGAACAAATATGGTATTGATATTACTCCAGGAACAGGTATACATGTTCGTAGAGCTGGTAATATGCAAGGAAAACCCGCCGACACTAAAGCTGCTCATATAACTAATGCTATTAAAAATGAAGGATTGTCAGAAGTTAATTTGTATGACGATTCAATAGACAATATCAAAGGAATGTTAAAATTAAAAAAACAATTTCCAAATGTCACGTTCCATGGTCATCATGTTCAACATGACCCCGAGACAGGAAATGTAAATATAACTAGATATTCAGCAATGCCCAAGAAAGGTTCTAATTGATGTTAAATTTTTCTACATTTTTGTTTGAAGGTGCTAAAAATAAAGAATTTAATTTTAATGATGCAAAAGGAAAATTGTTTGAGATCCTTGCTGGTTCGCACATTAAACATGGTTCAGATAAATCAGGCAACCCTGCTGCATTCCTAACTCACTATCGCGACGAAAACGGAAGTTCACCACAAGGAGTTCATGATTATATCAAAAAAGAATTAGATAAAAGAAATCCAGGGATGTATGACCAAATTAATGCGCATGCTCGCCAAGCAGCTGAGCGTGCTCGAGATTATCTACGTTCTCAAGGTCATCATACAATTAATGAGGTCGCTTGGACATCTCAAAAATCAGACCATAAATCATTTACTGGTATTGAAGATAAAAATTCAGACGCTGACATAATGCTGCAAACCAACAAAGGACCAATTGGTGTTTCATTAAAATACGGCACACAAAAAAATCCAAATTTAAGAAATCCTGGATTAGATAGTATTGAACAATTAGCTGGTCTAAAAAAAGGATCTATCACAGGTTTATATAATACACACCAACAAAATATAAGAGATCTTGGGTTTACTGGTTCACAGGGTGCTAACCATGCAGAATTTAAAGCAAACAAATCATCACCAGCTTCTGTAGCTGCTGTTGGTTCTGGTTTAAGAACCAGAAGAGAAATTGCAAAGGTATGGCAAAATGGTTATGCTGGTATGAATTCTAAACAGCTTAGAGAAACAATTGTTTCTCTAGTTTCACCAGAAACAAAATTTGATCATTTCAGATTGCATACTAGACCAACAGCTTCTGGTGTTGATCATCACATCGGTCACATTCAAGATGATGTTAGAAATTCATTAGATAATTATGCAGAATTTAAGGCAGTACCTCACAGTGGTTCTGGCATCAGTGTTCAAATATTAGGTCGTCATCATGGAAGTGATGAATTTCATCCTGTAATTACTCATGGTGTCAAAGGAACATCTGGGCCAATGCAGGGCATGAACGGAACAACTAAATTATCTTTAAAAACACCAAAATCAAAACCAGCTCCAGTCAACATTACTCCTGATGAAATGGGGTCAGGTGAACATGGTGGTAAAAAGTTTTAAGGGAACAATAATGTTAAATTTCACAACTTATATTACTGAAGAAGAAGCTGCTGGTAAAGAAGCAAAGCAAACTCATTTGCCTCATTCAACTGAACATGCCTTATATGGGCATGAGGGAGTTGGCCTTACTGATTCAACTTTAAGATCATTACATAGTTATTTGATTGGTAGCAGAAGAGGCACTCCACAAAGAGTTGAAAAGAAAATTGATGGTGCTCCTGCTTTCCACATCGGTAGAGATAATGATGGTAAAATTTTTGTAGCCACAAAATCATTATTCAATAAGAATCCAAAGATTAATTACACTGAAGAAGATATACAAAGAAACCACGGTCATGCTCCAGGTCTAGTTTCTGCATTAACGCAGGTATTAAATCATGCGCATAAAATTCTTCCAACTGATATGAACCCTGGAGAAATGTATAAGGGTGATTTCTTGTTCGGTGGAGAAGGAAAGCCATTACAAGACGAAGGCGGACACCTTTCAGCTCAACCAAATCTATTGAAGTATAAATGGGCGAAAGATTCACCTGAAGCAGCAAGAGCTGCAAATGCAAAAGTTGGTGTTGCAATTCATACATTCTTCAATAAGAAAGGCGAAGCTCAACCAATCTCTGAAAAACAAAGAACTAAGTTTGTTGATCACCCAGATGTGTTTAACTATGACCCAACTTTGAATGTCAACCCACAAAATTACACACCTGAAGAACAAAGAGCATTTGAAACACATATGGAAAATGCTCGCAAATCTTACAGCAGAATTAAACCAGCAGTTTACGATACATTAACAGGTCATGGCGAATCAATGACTACATTCATCAACTCTCGAGTTAGGGGTGGTCAAGAAGGTTCTGGTAAAGTTGGAGAATATCTAGATTTTTTAAATAATAAAGCTAAAAAAGATATTGATTCAGTAAAAACTCAATCTTCTAAAGATGCAAAATCAAAGAAACACGCCGCATTAATGCAGCAAATTGTTTCAAATTCAAAAGATACTCAAAATATTCTTGACATGCATGGTCATTTTCAAAATGCAAAACATGTGTTGCTTGGCGTTATGAATAAAAATTCTTCAGAAACTGTTGAATTGCCTAATGGTGACGCAACTGGTCACGAAGGTTATGTTGTTACTGGCAAAAGCGGTGACCAATCAAAGATTGTTGATCAAACTCCAGGTGGATTCGCTCATTCTAATCTTGCTGGCATGGGTGCAATTGGTGGAGCTAAACAACAACCTAAATCTAATGTTAATGAAGAACTTAATTTTAATGAAGCTATTGCAAGAAAAAAAGTTTTATCATTTGTTCGTTTTAATCCAATTCATGATGGTCACAGAGAAATTGTTAACGCAACAACAAACGAAGCTCAAAGAACTAGAGCTGATCATGAAATTATTTTATCACATAGTCAAGATTCAAAGAAAAACCCATTATCGCCAGTGCAAAAATTAAAACATGCACGTAGAGCATTTCCTGGAGTTAATTTCGGAGTTTCTTCGCCTTCTCAACCTAGTCTGTTACACCACCTTTCAAAAGCGTACTCTGATGGTTATAGAGATGTAACCATTGTTCGTGGTTCAGATAGAGATGCATTTGACGATTTGGCTATGAGATATAGAGGTCAAAAAGCAGCACATGGTTTTTATGGTAATGATATGAAAATCAAGTTCAAACAAGCTGGTGTAAACAGGAATGAAGATGGTAGTGGTGTTGTCAGTTACTCAGCTTCTAAAATGAGAAACGCTGCATCTAAAAATGACTTTGATAAATTTAAAGATATGGCTCCAAAAACAATGAAAGATCAACATGTTAAAGACATGTTTGATGATACTAGAAATGGTATGAAGTTAACTGAATCTGTTTCATTTAAAGGGTTTATGGAATTTCTTTTAGAGAAAAATCAATTAATATAAATACATGCGTTAGTGCGATAAGGCTACGGCAGACTCGCTAAATGAATAGGATAAGCCCAAGAGGAAACTCCATGAGTATTATATACTTAGATCTTAGTAATTTTAAAAATAAATCTCAGCTAGATTGTGACAATCATTTGGTTGAGTCTGTCGTACATTTCACTAACAAACAAAAGCTATCTCTCTATAAAAAATCTCAAAAATCTGGTTATTCTACTGATATACTTGAAGAAGTATATAAAAGAGGTCATTTAATTTGGAAACCAGAACTGTTCGAAGGAACAAAAGAACAATTCGCGTTTGATCGCGTTAATTCATTTATATCTGGTGGTTTTGCTTCTGATCTAGATTACGATTTACTAAATGAAGGTAAAGGTTTGTGGGCAAACATTCATGCAAAACGTGAAAGAATTGAAGCTGGATCTGATGAAAGAATGAGAAACCCAGGAACAAAAGGTGCACCAACTAAGGCTGCTATCCGCTCCGCCCAAAACGAAGAATTCGAATTATTGGAATTAGAAGAGTCTGCTGCTCTTGAAAAGAAAGCAAAAGCTTCAGGCGTTTCATTAGGCACATTGAAGAAAGTTTACTCTAGAGGCGTTGCTGCTTGGAGAACTGGGCACCGTCCTGGAACCACCCCACAGCAATGGGGAATGGCTCGTGTAAATTCTTACATTACAAAAGGCAAAGGCACATATCACGGTGCTGATAAAGATTTAAGAGAAGCTAGATTACCTGAAGTTCCAAAGGACAAGGAAACTGGTTTACCAAAGAAATATACAACTGGCGAAAGTGGTACTGATCAAGCTCGTGCTGCTCACTTTGCAAAGGGCAGAGAAAAACATTGGGATGATCCTTCAGCTTATGAAAAGGCTCCAGGCGATGCAACTGCTGAAACGAGAGAGTCAAAGCATACTAAGAAATATCGTGCTATGTATGGTGAAGAATATAATTCTGAATCAATTTCTAAAGATAAAACAAATTCTTCTTCACGTTTTGATGGTACAAAGTCATTAACTGACATCTATAAAAAAGACACTCCAAACGAGAATAAAGTACAAAAAACAATAAACACAATTAAAAAAGTAGTTAATGAAGCAACCTATAAAGGAAGAAAAGTTTCATTAAATAAACCTTTTAGAACTCCAGATGGGCCAAAGAAATCAGCAGTTTATGTTGATCTTGATGGAGATGGTGATGCCAAAATTGTGCGTTTTGGAGATCCAATTTTAAGCATTAAAAAAAATCAACCAGCAAGAAAACGTTCATATTGTGCTAGATCAGCTGGTCAAGGTAACTTAAATAAAAAAGATAGCGCCAATTATTGGTCACGTAGAGCATGGGATTGTTAATATGAAAAGCTTTAAGCAATACATTATCGCTGAAGGTAAAGGACATGATGCTGTTATGCAGTTTGCATCAATACAGCATGACAATTGGAGAAATTCTTTTGATCCTGGAAATACTGGAAAAAAAAGAGTAAAAAAGAACAGCGATGGAACTGAAGGTAATATTAATGTTCCTTTTAACAAACTACATCCTGATTGGCAAAAGGAAAATGTTGCGGCTGGTAAAGCTGCATTAGTGGCTATTCGTAAACATAAAGGCAATATTGAAGATGCTGCTGAACACATTCATAATGAGTGGATGAAGAGAAACCCTAAAGCTGATTATAATGCTGCGCAGCACGTTCCTTATCACGAATTGCCTGAGGACGAAAAAGAAAAAGATAGACAGCATGTCAGAACAATGTCAAACATACTAGGTGGCGGAAAATAATATGGCTGAAGAAAAAAATAACACACTAGCAGATTCGTTGAAGGTAGTTCTTGCTTCTTCATTTGGTTTCTATTTAAAAGCACACAATTATCATTGGAACGTTGAAGGTGAAAACTTCAATGATTATCATACATTTTTTGCTACAATATACAATGAAGTTTGGGCTGCTACAGATCAAATTGCAGAACATATCCGTACACTTGACGTTTATGCTCCAGGATCTTTTGGTAGATTTTATCAATTATCAGAGGTAAAAGATGAAGTTAATATTCCAACAGCTATTAATATGGCTCGTAAATTAGAAGAAGATAATAAAAAAGTTATTGAAACATTAGAAGATGCACATAAATTGGCTGAGGTTGCAAAAAAAATAGGTATTGTTAATTTCTTAGAAGAACGCATTGATATTCATGAAAAACATGGCTGGATGCTAAGAGCTATTTCAAAAGGTAGATAAAATGTCAGAAAAATATATTAGTCCAGAACATGCAATTAGACAACTATTGGAATTTAAAATAAAATTCCCAAAAATTCCAGAAATTCCAATTCGTCCAAAGCCTGAACCAGAGGTTAAGCCAAAGCCTGAACCAGAGGTTAAGCCAGAAATTGAACCACAGGTTAAGCCAGAAATTGAACCAGAGGTTAAGCCAGAAATTGAACCAGAGGTTAAGCCAGAAATTGAACCAGAGGTTAAGCCAGAGGTTAAGCCAGAAACTCCAAATATAAAAGTAGATAATCCTACTATTAAAACTGATATTGACACTCAACTTAAAACTGATATTGACACTAAACTTAAAACTGATATTGACACTAAATTTAAAAATGCTCCTAATACTAAATTTAAAGCACCTAATACTCCTAATACTAAAGTTCAAGCACCTGGTTTTCTTATGGGTTTAGGCGGATTAACTCCAGGACAGTCGATTGGCGTTGGGAATATTGGAACGTTCAATGTACCAAGTCATGTGCACATGGCTAATGATCGTAGAGTTTTTGAAGAAATGAAAAATAAATTATTAGAAATATCTTTAAAAGAAAGATATTCGGGAGAAAGGGCTGTAACTCCAGCTACTGTAGTAAAATCAGCTAACACTCCAGTTGCAAATACAGTAAAACCAGATCAGCGAGATTTAAATGACAGATCCAATGATGTAAAAAGAGTAGTTAACACTCCAGCTCCAGTTGCAAATACAGTAAAACCAGATCAGCGAGATTTAAATGACAGATCCAATGATGTAAAAAGAGTAGTTAACACTCCAATTGTAAATTCAGAAAAACCATATACTGTAGATAAAATCGTTGACCTTTTTAAACCTAAATCCGACGCTCAGGGATTAGACCCATTGAAATTAGCTAATCCTAAACCACCAGCTTCAAGTATGTCTGGCTCTGGAATTATGAGTCCAGGTAACAGACCACCAATGGTGTCAAGTATTTCTGGATCTGGTATTATGAGTCCAGGTAACAAACCACAAATGGGGTCAAGTGCTGCACCAAGTGATGGTAATCCACCTCCATCAAATATGACACCGAGAGCACAATCACCGAGAGTTGGCACTGACAACAACATGGCACCTAAAACAGGTATGAATACAAAAATTAAGATTGAAAAGGGTGATACTTTAACTTCTATAGCAAAAAAACAAGGCACCACTGTTGATCAATTAATGCGTAAAAATAAACAAATTACAGATCCAAATAAAATATATGCTGGTCAAGATATAACAGTTGAAGAAACAAAAGATGCTTCTGAAGCTAGAAAAGAAATAGTTAATGTTCCTAGACCAAACTCTAAAAGAGAAAAAACTATGACTAGGAATCAAGAAATTAAACAAAAAATTGTAGAAGAAAATCGTATAAACAAAAAAATAATAAAAGATTCTATAAAAAATTATTCAGTTAAAATAAATCCTGAATTAAAAAATACTAACATTAATGAGAGAATAGGTATAGCTGGTAGAATTTCCAACGCTGTAACCGCTGCAGCGCCGAAAATTCTCGGCATTGGTGCAGGTGGTGTTGTAGGTGCTGAAGGTGGATTAGATCCAGTAAAAAAAGTTACTGACAAATATGCACCAAGAGATGATCCAGCGCAAGATAAGGCGTTAAAGGGTCAAACAGATTTTCTCGGTGTAAAAAACGACGCATACAGTGGTGTGGATACTGTTTTAGATGCTGCTTCTATATATCCAGGTTGGGGAACTATTCCTGCGTTATATAGTGCTAAAAGATCCTATGATCGTGGCGAAAATTTAGATGCTTTTTTAAATCTTGTAAGTGCAGTTCCTTTTGTGGGAACAGCAATTAAAGGTGTGAAAATGTTAAGCAAAGCCGGTAAAGCAATAGAAAAAGTTGGAACTGTAGCAAGTGATTTGGCTAGCGGCGCTCAACTTGGTAACATAAGCCACGAAGTTGATGAAATTAGTAAAACAAACAAAATACCAAAATCAGAGGTTTGGGACAAGGTACCTGGTATTTTGGGTAACCAGGTGGTAGATGATGTTGTAAATCCTGTTGTATCAAAAATTAAAGATTTTGTAAATCCTGTTGTATCAAAAATTAAAAATTCCACCAAATAAAAAAAGAGAAAAAAAATGACAAAAACAAATTTTATAGGACTACTTAACGAAGTTCGTTTAAATAAAATTGCTGGTGATTTATTAAAAATGTCTGAAGAGCAAATTATTGAACAAGTTTCTTACTTTGATCAAAAAACTAAAAATAGTTTAATTGATATTTTAGAAGGAAATTTTTTGGGAAAATTTCGTTTTAAAGGTGGTG
>Ga0181357_1000728_pt1 | contig 12672 bp, 10 predicted proteins | sample Fa13VDMM110DN_FD_130094 | JGI IMG/M metagenome (GOLD analysis project Ga0181357, IMG submission 130094) | Freshwater viral communities from Lake Michigan, USA - Fa13.VD.MM110.D.N | ecosystem: Environmental > Aquatic > Freshwater > Lake | place: USA: Michigan | collected 2013-09-24 | reverse complement strand
CAGCACCACAGGTTTAACTGTTGGTCAGATTGTTACAAAAATTAGTGGTGCAGGTGCATTTGGTGGTGTCACATACATTGCCAGTGTTGATAGTGCCACACAAATCAGTATTGTCACAACAACAACTGCCACAAGTGGTAGCATAACATTTTCAGGATCAGGCAACACCAGCACACCCGCAGTGGCTGTGCCTGTTCATAGAGGTTTCATTGGCACAATCAGCACAAATACTCTTGTGCGAGTTGGTGCAAGAGCCGCGGCATTCAATGTGATAGTAACAAATTTGCCGCAGGTGCGTTACTTGCCAGGACAGTTGGTAGAACTAACCGGTGATATTGGATTGATTGAAGAAGTATTATGAGCACAAATATCCCACCAGTACAAACCAATGCCATTGAACATGGTATTCTTATTGATCTTACATTGGATGAAGATACCTATTACATCAGCAATTGCTATAAAAATGTCACACACAACGGCAATGAATACCTTGCCCTGGCAGGATTTCTAAACACCAGTGACATTCAAAACAACATTAGCAATGCCAATGATGAAATCCAAGTTAGTCTCAGTGCTATCCCACCAACCTACATTGCTGCCACCATAGGTCAACCAATCAAGGGTGGTGAAGTCAATATCTATCGTGCATTCTTTGATTATGAAACACAAGAAGTTATCACAGGTGAAGTGTATCGCAGATTCACAGGTATCATCAGTAATTTTAGTGTGCAAGAAGACATGGACACACAAGGAACAACTCCTGAAGTAACGCATACCATTACAATCATTGCATCAAGTATCATGGGTGTGCTGGAGAATAAAATTTCAGGACGCAGAACAAACAAACAAGATTTTGAAATTGAGTGGCCAGAACTTGCAAATGATCCTGCTGACCCCAGTATGGAACGGGTTGAAACCTTGTTCAACAGCAGTTTTGACTTTGGTAAGAAGTATGTGGCACAGGCGGCTTCAAGTATCAATGGTGGCGGCAGCAAAGAAACTGACAGCATTAGAGAAGTGGCTTAAACATGATTAGACTGGCCACCAGGAGTGACCTAAAAGCAGTCACTGAGTTACTGCTGGAGTTCTTAAAGTCCAGCAGTTACAGCGATCATGCCGAAAGTGTAGATCCAGAACATATTCAACGCCTGGCATTCACGGCCCTGCATCAAGGCTACATCTGGCTTTACTTTGCGGATCAACTGCCAGTGGGCCTACTGCTTGCCGTAAAAGAAGCCAACATATGGGTGCCTACCAAATTCAGTCTTAGAGAATTGGTATGGTATGTGAAACCTGAACACAGAAGTAGTGTAGGTGCTGGTCGGTTGTTTGTTAAGTTTTGCCAAACTGGTGATGACCTGTTAAATACTGGGCGCATACAAGGTTACTTTACAACTCGTATGGCCACCACAACAGATTATGATTTAGAATCCAGAGGTTTTAGATTGACAGAAAAATTATACATTAAGGATATTTGATATGCCAGCATTTACAGCCATAGGTATTGCAGTAGCCAGCATTGCCACCGGTGGTGCCTTTGCCACCGTTGGCGCGGCACTTGCTGCCGGCGCATATGGCTTTGCGGCCATTGCCACAATTGCAAGCATTGGTGCTGCCTACATCACCTCAAGGGTTATCAATGGTAATCCCAACAAAGGCAACAACAGTGCCGCAGGCAGTCAAGGCGGACGCATACAGGTAGCACCAGCAACCAATAACAAAATTCCTGTGATGTATGGCAATAGTTTTGTAAATGGTATCATCACTGATGCAAGATTGATCACCACAGACCAGAAAGTCAACGACACAATGTTCTACTGTATTGTGCTGAGTGAAACTTGCAATATTGCAACAGCTGACTACACAGTTGATAATTTATATTGGAATGACCTGCGCTTGACCACTGTGAACAGCACAACTGCCGCACACAAGATCAAAGATGGTCGTAAGAATGTGGAAAATGTGGATGGTGTCACAGAAGACTTCATTGACACCAACTTCATTGTGGATGATAAGAGTCTGGTTGAAGTTAGAGTGTATGCAGGATCAACTGCGGCGGCAGATCAAATCTTTCCGCTACAGACATCTGCCAACACACAAGCGGCCTATGACTTTTGGGGCGACAATGACAATAGTTGGACCACAGCACATGAAATGACGGGTCTTGTATTTGCCATTGTTAGATTAAATTACAATGGTGAAAAAGGCTTTACAGCACTGCCAAATTTCACTGTGCAATTGAACAACAGCATCAGCAATCCTGCTGATGTGTGGTATGACTATATGACATCCGCCAGATACGGAGCGGGCATCTTAGATGCCAATATCAATGCCGCAGGACGCACAGCCTGGAAAGATTTCTGCGATGAAGATATTGCTTACACCAACAAGGATGGCACCGTCGATCAAGCAACCACTCGTTACAGCATCAATGGTCCTATTGATACTAGTCGCCCTGTAAAAGAAAACATTGACACTATCATGCAAAATGGTGGTGCATGGCTCAGTTATGAAGTGGCTACTGGCTACTGGAGTCCCATCATCAAGAAGGCTGTGTCAGCAGGCGAACTTGGCTTACCAGCCACTTACTTTACTGCCAGCCGCACTGGCATTACACTTACTGTCACAGCCTTTCCAGCAGGACGCATTGAAGCAGGACAAAGTCTATACAATAGTTCTAATAGCTTTATTGGCACCATCACAGCACAACTGGCTCCCACAGCAGGTGAAACTGCCGGACAAAAAGGTCGTTATACAGTATCAGGTGCAGGCGGCACAATTGCCCCAACCACATTTTACACACTGCCTGCGTCAATGCTGGCATTTACTGATGATAACATTGCCAGTGGTATTGGTATCTCGGGCACCAGATTAGATGACCTGTATAATTCATATGAAGTTGAATTCTTTGACAAGCACAATAGAGATCAAAGAGCCTATGCTCGAGACAGCATTGTAGCAGGAGAAAGAAATCCCAATGAGCCAGACAATCAATTACGCATAAGTCTGGGGCTGTGCAACAACAGTATGCAAGCAGATATCTTAGGCAACTTAGAACTGCGTCAGAGCCGTGATGACTTGACTGTGGAATTTACCACAACGCATTTTGGCATTCAGGCCAATGCAGGTGATGTGATCAGTATCACCAGTGACCTATATGGTTGGGAGCCCAAGTATTTCAGAGTCATGCGTGTGACTGAGCAAGAAACTGACCAAGGCCTAAGCGCACAAATTCAAGCCCTGGAATACAATCCAGATGTGTACACAGTAGAGCCTATTACTGAATTCACCACCAGTGCCAACATTGGTATTGGTGTGTATGGCGCAAGTCCAAACTTGCCACCACCACCTGATGTGATTATTGCGGCAATTGATGCTGATGTGGCCATACCAAACTTTCAATTACAAGTTACAATACCCACAACTGGTGGTCCTTATGATGAAATAGAATTATACTACACTGAAGGCTGGGACGAAATAACTGTTGTAGGAACTATTGTTCCTGGCACAGGTTCAAATGGTGCCGCAGTTGGTCAAGGATTGCTGACAATCACTTCAACACCTTTTGGTATTATCAACGCAGGTGATCGTATTGATCTTGCCCTGGATATTTTTGTGGTCAGTCAAATCACAAATACAGTTGCCCCTAAAACATTTGCATCAGGTGGTGTGCCAGTCAGTGTTGATCCTGCAACCACAACAGCCAGATTGCTTACATTCACCAATGTCACAGGACTGTTGGTTGGTAATACACTCACAGGAACAGGCATACCCAATGGCAGTTTCATCATTGAAATTGATTCTGGCACCAACACAGTTAGAATTGAAGATGCTGTCACAGTGCAGGCTGCAGGAACTTACACAGTCACAGGTGGCTTAGGCACTTACATAGTAGATACCAGTACAACTTTATCTGGCACAGCAGTGTTGTATGACTTACCAGAAGCCGACAACTATAAACTATTGAAGAAGATTACACCAGAAGGCAATAATCCAACATTTACCAATGGTCAAGTTGTTACTGATGTAATCACAACAGTGCCTGCCAACAGTGCCACATATCGCAGATGGTTTATCAAGGCCCGAATGGGCATCAAGAAACGCTTTGGTAAATTCAGCGACCCTGGTGAGACAGACTATAACTCTGGCAGATTTCCTTACATTCCAGATCCAAGTGGCAGTGGTGCCAATGTAATAAATATACAGCAGGCATTGGTCAAAATAGATTTTCAAACCTTGGTCATACCCAACAATGGTTTCTTATTGAGTAGGGCTATGAATCCAGTGGATTTTGGCAACGAAAATAATAATTTAGGCAGTAGTGGCCAATTAGATTTAGGATTACTCAGTGTTGTAGAAAACACAGTGACATCAGCAACAACAGATGTAGAAACATTTGTTTGGCAATCAGACCCAACATAAGGATATTTAGATATGGCATTACAACTACGAAGAGGCACCAACGCACAGCGTCTGGGTATGACTCCTGCCAATGGTGAATTAATTTTTGTCACAGACTATGAATTGGTCAGCACATCAGTTACCAGCATCAACATCAGCACAGAAACATTGACCACAACCGTGGCACATGGATTGAGTGTTGATCAGCAGGTCAAATACATTGGTGATACCTTAAACGGATTGACAGAAGATCAAGTTTATTTTGTAAAGACAGTACCAACTATCACAACTTTTACACTCAGCACAACTCAAGGTGGTAGCACATTAAACATCACAGGAACATTTACAGTTGACTTGGTATTTGCCAAAACACCAACCTTGGCCTCAGGTGCGCCTGTGGGCCTAGGTGTTAGTCCATTATGGATTGGAGACGGTGACACAGTGGGTGGCGTTATTGCAGGATCCTTGAACTTAGATGATTTGCTTGATGTGCAAATTGGTGGTGCTGGTGGTGTTTCACTTGCAAATTATCAACACTTGCAATATGATGCCAGTTCAGAATTATGGCGCAATGTCAATGATGTTGTTGTGCCCGGTGACTTGAGTGTAAACGGTGGCAACATCAACATCAATGGCACAGCAACCGCAGCCACTATGCCATTCTTAACATTCTCTACTCAAGCAGATGGTGCTAACCCATTGTATGGTATTCGTGGTATGAGCTCAGCAGATGATCCGTGGTTTGTAGGTTCAGGATCAACAGGCGATGACCTAGGTTATTTAGAAATCGCCACAGGCGATAATGCACTCACTCCTGGTTTTGGTGGAGAAATTTATGTTCGACAATATAGCGGCTCTGGTGCAGGTGGAGCACCTTGGTATGGTGGCTCAGGCTCCATAATTAATAGTCTAACATTGTTGAATGATGTTGGTGATACCGCTATTCCAAACAATGTGACTATCAGTGGCGCAACAGACACAACCAGTCAAAGCACTGGAGCACTAAAGGTTGCCGGTGGCGTAGGCATCATCAAGAGCTTGCATATAGGCGGAACTTTCAGTGTTGACAATGGCAATAACGCCACATCAACAACCTCAGGTTCAATCCAAACAGATGGTGGTATTGGTGTTGTTGCAGATATTTTTGTAGGTGGTCAGGCAACCATCACAGGAGATCTAGCTGTAAATGGTGGTGACTTAACAACTACTCAAACAACATTTAACTTGGTCAATGCCACAGCAACCACTGTGAATATTGCTGGTGCAGGCACCACTGTTGCCATTGGTGTCAGTGGCGCAGGTGAAGTTGATATTCGTCCTACAACAGACTCAAGTAGTCAAACCACCGGAGCACTACAAGTTGCTGGTGGTGTAGGTATCGTCAAGAACTTGCATGTGGGCGGAACGGTCAGTGTTGACAACGGCAATGACACCACCAATCCCACCACAGGTAGTATCCAAACAGATGGTGGTGTTGGTATCGTCAAGAGCTTGCATGTGGGTGGAGTTATCAGTGTTGATAACGGCAATAATGCCACAAGTGCAACCACAGGTTCAATTCAAACTGATGGTGGTGTGGGCATTGTCAAGGATCTATTCGTAGGTGGTTCAACAACCATCACAGGTGACTTGACTGTACAAGGAACAACAACTACAATCAACAGCACTACTCTTTTGGTCAAAGATAAAAACATTGAAATGGGTGTGGTCACTACACCAACTGATGTCACAGCCGATGGCGGTGGTATTATCCTAAAAGGCACCACGGACAAAACAATTTTATATGATAATGCCTTGGGAGTGTGGGTATCAAACATTGATTTCAATACAACTGGTAGCACACTGGGCAATGTCACTGTGGGCGTGGTTGATAACAATACCATCTCAACCACAACAGGTGATCTTGATATTACTGCTACTGGAAATAATGGTGTTAATATCACCAGTGGTAGCGATGCACCAACATTAATAACCAGAAACACAGCCAGCACTAATGATATTGTTAGAAGTTTAACATTGAGTGTTCAAAGTTCAGGCACTCCTGCCGTGGGCATTGGTAACAGTTTAGAATATGAAATTGAAACAGCAGTGGGTAATACTGAACGAGCAGGTTTTATTAGTGTTGTCAGCACAGATGTAACGCCTGCCAGCGAAGACTTCTCAATGAATTTTGGCTTGATGACAGCAGGCGCTACTGCCAGTCCTGTAATGGTATTGAACAACGCAGGTGACTTACAGATTGATGGTGACCTGACAGTCAGTGGCGCAACAGACTCAAGTAGTTCAACTACTGGAGCAGTGAAGGTTGCTGGTGGAGTTGGCATTGTTAAGAAATTGCATGTGGGCGGAACTGTCAGCGTTGACGACACAACTAATGCTACATCAACATTCACAGGTTCAATACAAACAGATGGTGGTATTGGTGTTGTGTCAGATATTTTTGTAGGCGGAAATGCAACAATTGTAGGCGACATTGCTGTGAATGGTGGTGACTTAACAACCACTCAAACAACATTTAACTTGGTCAACACCACAGCCACTACACTAAACATTGGTGGTGCGGCCACTGCTGTAAACATTGGTGCCTCAACTGGCTCAACTATAATCAACGCTGACTTAAATGTGAATGGCACCACGCTGACATTAGACGCTAATAATGCTGGTGCAGGCAACGACATATCTATTGTGGCCAATCGTGGTAGTAGTGGCGCTGATGCATCATTGACATGGACTGAAAGTTCAGACTTTTGGGTATTCACTAATGATGTATTTGCCGCAGGTCTCATTGCGGCTGGAACAAGTCTAGCCACAAACGGCAATGACATTTTCTTCAACAATGAAGATGGTGCTGCCGCAGATGCTTTTATCACTGTCAGGAGACCCAGCGTTGGTGACGCCATAGTCAAATGGAATGAAACCACAGATAGATGGCAGACCTCTGTTGATGACTCTACATACCTAAACATCCCAAATCAAAACTTGGACGCAACTGATAGTGTATCGTTTAGTGATGTTACTGTAGATGGTATTGCAACATTTAACAGCCAAACAACTACTACAACTGCGCTAACAACAGTGACAGTTGCTAGCACCGCAAAATTAACATTAAAAGCAATTATTAATGTAATTGATAATGTCACTGGTGAAATGCAAGTGCTTGAAGCTCTAGCATTCAGAAAAGGTACAGCAGGGTATCTAACAACATACGCTGAAATGTATACGAATGCCGCACTAGCGACATTTACAGTGATTGGCACAGGCGGCTTAACCAGCATCCAGGCCACTCCACTAAGCACTAATAGTACCACATTTACAGTGGCTCGTATTAGTTTAGATTAAACATAAGGATTGTGTGAATTATGGCAAACGAAAAATTCAAAGTAAAATTTGGTCTAGCAGTAGGTGATACTGCGGCCACAGTGGATGGCACCACAGGTGATATTGTCACTGCAGGTGATATAGCAGTGAATGGTGGTGATATTACTACTACGCAAACAACTGCCAACATTGTCAATGCCACTGCAACCACAGTGAACCTAGGTGGTGCGGCAACCACAGTCAGCATTGGTGCCAACTCGGGCACCACCACAATCAACAACAGTTTGGTAGCCGATGATTTAACTATTGCAGGAGACTTGGCAGTGAATGGTGGTGATATTACCACTACTCAAACTACAGGTAATTTGTTTAATGCCACTGCAACAACAGTGAACATTGGCGGTGCAGGCACCACTGTTGCCATTGGTGCAGGCACAGGAACAACTACAATTGGAAATGATCTAGCAATCAATGGCACCTCATTGACCCTAGATGCTGATAACGCAGGTGCAGGTGCCAATTTAAGTATCATTGCAAATCGTGGTAGCAGTGGCACTGATGCCACATTAGTATGGAGTGAAAGCACAGGCTTTTGGACATTTAACAAAGATTTATATGTGTCAGAAAAGATCATTGGCGAAACAACTCTTGGTCTAAACGGCAACGAAATCTTTTTCAACAATGAAGACGGTGCCACACTGGCTGATGCTTTTATCACAGTGAAGAAGCCCGGTGTTGGTGATCCACAAATCAAATGGAATGAAACTTCAGACAGATGGCAGACCACAGTTGACAGTTCAACCTATGTAAACATTCCCAATCAAAACTTGGACACCACTGATGATGCAGTTTTTGACACAGTGGATGCCAACATCACAGATGACAACTATGTGCTGGGACAATTGATTGCTACTCCAACAACAGCTTATGTGCCGCCAACCAGTGCGTTGACAACTGTGACTGGAACAAACGGCATTGTGGTTGCTTCAAGCGCAACTGGTGCAAATGGTAATGGTGCCAATGTTGCTGTGCGTTATCATTCAGGTGATACCACATCAGGCACCAACAGCGCCGCAGCCTTAATTATGTCAGGTGCCTCAGGCACCAGCACCGCACCAGGTGGAGCTGCCGCTAACCAAGCTATGGGTACAACAAACTTTGATGGTTATACAGCAGGCACTAGTAACAATTATGCAAGTCAAATTGCCACCATGAACCAAGGTGCAGGAACAACTGCAATAGCACCAATGCAAGCACAAGGTTATGCTCGTCAAGCATTTACCAACTCAACAACTGTTACAACCACAGTCACAGGTGCATCAGGAACAGGCACAACTGCTACATTGACATTTACAGCACAAAACACAGCACCATATGCAGTGGGTCAAACAGTTGTGATTGCTGGTATGACACCTGCAGGCTACAACAATGCGGCCGCAGTTATCACAGCGGCAACAACCTCAAGTATCAGTTATGCCAACGCAACAACTGGCTTTACTTCAGGTGGAACTATTGCGGCAGTGAACACAGTGACAGCCGCAGGTATGGGCTTTAGAGTTCGTGGCTTTGCCAACTCAACCAACATGTTAGTGGCTAACAGATTCAACTTTATGGATCTAACAGCCAGCACAGCCAACTTTAAGAGTGCGGCTTACACATTTGCCAATGAAGTTATTACTGGTTCAACTCTGACAGCCACCAATTACTTGAGCATGGGTTCAACTGGTATGAGCATGGGCAATGTGGATGGTGTTGTCAACATGATTCGTGCCAGTGCTGCCACAACAGGCACAAGACCAGTGGCGTTTTTGCGTAATAGTCAAACAGCCACAGCCGCACCTGCCACAGGTGATGGTTCTACTTTTAGACAACTGGTTTCTGGATCAAACGCAACTGTTTACAACTTGACTGAAATTGGTGGCACTTACAACAGTGGAGGTGATACTTCAATTGCTTTTAATATTGCCAACGGTGATCAAACTGGTGCAATAATGACAACAGTGCAACCATTCATCACCAAACTAAGTGGCACTATTATTAGTGCAACTGCCAGTCCTTCAGCAACACCTGGTGCTAATACATTGACCACAGTGGCAGTGTTCAATCCTGGTGGAGCTGCCGTTACAGGTAATATTACTGCCACTGGAACCATAGGATATACAACAGGTGCTGGTGGCACCGTTACACAGGCCACTAGCCGTACTACAGGCGTGACACTGGACAAAAGCACTGGAGCAATTACATTATTCAGTGACGCAGGAACCACAACTGCAACAACTTTCACTGTGACCAACAGCACTGTGGCAGCAACTGATGTGATCATCCTGAATCAAAAGTCAGGCACTGACTTATACGATCTTATGGTCACTGCGGTGGCTGCGGGCAGTTTCAATATCACATTTCGCACCACTGGCGGCACAACAACTGAGCAACCAGTGTTTAATTTTGCTGTAATCAAAGGGATTGCCGCTTGATATATCTAACATCGATGTTGGATTTCTAAAGGAAACTAAAATATGAAAAAACAAAATCAAATGGCCATGGGCCGAGGACGCGGTCGTGGTAAGAAACCGCCAAAGCGTTGATTGGAGTCTTTATTTTCTAAAAATAAAGCCAGTTTGTCCTTGGAGTTGGGCCGCATGGCAACAGGGACAAATTGAAATTGTTTACACTAGACGAATAAGACCTTTGGGTGCGTATGCCGCCAGAGTTTATGTGATTGACATTAGTAAGCGACGACTTAAACGACTGGCCGTGCTTAGAGATCATGGAGAAGATGAATGGTTGTGGAGTCATCCTGAATATGGACCATATGCCACACCTGTGCCTTGTTTGATACAGCAGGACCGAGAGCGATTAAATACGATTAGAAAACAATTGATGTTGGCAGGACACTAAAGGATGCAGGTCAGTTCATGCAAGCAAAATTTATCCGTGAACTCCGTCCGTCAACGCCGACAAATCAACTCAATGACATAGTTATTGATAGACGATTATTAAGGAGCATTCAACAATGCAAGCAACTGATACAGGCTCTGCGTCAAGCAGAGGTAGACGAAATAATAAGGAAAAATCCATGTCGCAAATAGACAGCACCAAAGCACAGTTAGATACACATGAAGCCATTTGTGCTGAACGCTATAGCCAAATTACAGACCGCTTTGCCAACATAGAAATTCGCTTTGATCGCATTGAAACTGATATCAAAGAAATCAAAGACAGCACACAAGAACACTTTGATGAGATCAAACGCTTGATCAGCAATCAACAGAATGAAAAGTTCAAGACCATAATTGTCACAGCAGGTAGCATTGTGGTTGGCCTATTAAGTTTACTAGGCTACATTGTGGTTCACATCAAGTAATGCCCAAATTAGATGGATACGACAACACCATGTTTCCTTTGACACCACAGGTTCAAATGAATGTGGATCAACGAGTGGCCTCAGGTGGTTGGAGTTCAAAGGATGACGCAGACAAGACCCGAGCCATTGCTGAAGCCGCGGCAGTGACAGCATCAGCAGGTGCTACCACGACTCTTGAGACTGATGATAGGTTTGGCAACTTTATCAACTCAAAATGGCGTCCAATGATGGCATTCATCTACATGATCACCTGTGCCACAGACTTCATTATCTTTCCTGTCATGTGGTCAATCCTGCAAGCAGTTCAAGGTGGACAGGTCACAAGCCAGTGGAGTCCACTGACATTGCAAGGTGCAGGTTTATATCACATTGCCATGGGTGCTGTGTTGGGACTTGCGGCTTATGGTCGTAGCCAAGAAAAGATAGCAGGAAAGAATTGAACTAAACGCCTTAGACTGCTGTGCGTAAATATGGGTATGTTAGAATCTTTTACTCCCAATAGATGGTATCCCGATTACAAAGGCCCAAATCGGCACTACCGACCACCATTCCCCAGTCCCCAAAGTATACTACGACAAGCATGTGCAGTTGATGAATACAAATTCATCAGCGAAATGCCCAACACAGATGGTATCCGTGCGGCAGTGATCATGCCTAGGGGTGTGCCGTTTGGCCATTTAACAAATGAACCTTGGAGCATGGTTTTCCATCATACAGAATGGATCATGATCATGACCAGCACATATGATCAGATTCGTTGGCTTGATGTGGCTCGGGCATCAGGATGCCGCGCATGGCAAGTGGGGCACTCTAAAACTGCGACTTATAAATGGACACCACCAGAGATGGATGAACATAATATGAAAGTTCGTCAGCCAGGTCCGTTAAAATGCAACAGGTCAGAAGATGAGGCGTACAATCCCAGAGCCCAAGTAAAAGATTATGACAAAGAATCATTGATACAGGATCTTAGAATAGGCTTGGTCAATCATACTGAGTTGGGATACAGATATGGCCTGACTAGAACAACAGTCTTGAAGATTGCCCACGATGCTGGCATTAGAAAGCGTGGCCCAGCCCACGGACAAAGTAAATTAAATGGCCAGACCAAATCCTAATATATTATTACAAGATGTAGATCACACGGACCAGGCCTACGAAGTTTGCGAAGCTGATTGCATCTATGCTGTGTGCTATCAGGGCCAACCCATACAGGTAAGAAAACGCAATTTACAATTTTCCTATCCAGGGAAAAAATATATAAAAACTACTTTTCCCAACCCAGGTCATGCTTTCAACTTGGCTGAGCGACTCAACACAAGATTTGCAACTGATGAATTTTCAGTGGCCATCATGTCAATAAACAGGTTTATTGAAGAATAACTCAAGTTTGAGGGGTTTTGAACAGAGCTGACCACCATGTCTAGTACTACCGGGTGGTTTTCTGCTTTTTGAGCCAAAATACCCTAGTCTAGCGGTGCCGCTAGACATGAAAAAAGCACCAGAATCTGGTGCTTTTTGTTAAACCACTGCAAATCAGGCGTTTCAGTATGCAGAGTAGCTGGAAGGTCTGTAAACAGGCAAAAACT
>Ga0181357_1000725_pt1 | contig 12697 bp, 21 predicted proteins | sample Fa13VDMM110DN_FD_130094 | JGI IMG/M metagenome (GOLD analysis project Ga0181357, IMG submission 130094) | Freshwater viral communities from Lake Michigan, USA - Fa13.VD.MM110.D.N | ecosystem: Environmental > Aquatic > Freshwater > Lake | place: USA: Michigan | collected 2013-09-24 | reverse complement strand
GCCTCTGTGTAGCCTCTAGATGCCATCAATGCATGGAATACTTGTCGTGCTTTCATTTCTTCATGTTCCTTACAAAAGCCGCAACAGATTGCACTGTGTCCCTGCCAAACGCACCAGCAAACTGGTCTAGTTCCTTGGCAACTTCTTCAATCACTTCATTCCTAGCGTTGTTCTCAACATAATGCAGAATCTGGTGTTTCCTAGACCCTTGCAGACCCCAATCGCCTTGTCTGCGACTGAGTTCATCAAAAGCCTCGTCTTCAGGTTCTTTCATCTGATCAACTCCCGATATGCGTTAATCGCGACTTTCAAATCGTTTTGCAACTGCTGGATGCGGTCGTCTTGCTCTTGCATCTTGGCGTAGGCTTCCATAGCAAACTTGGCCAGGTTCGCCTGACTCCATGTGTCAAATGTCGGCATGGTTTACCTTACCCGGCGCAAGGGTTTGGGCTCGATAAACTTCTCGGGCGGCGGCGCCGGCAAATTTAAGCTGGGTGGTTCCCAGCCTTGCTTGCGCCAAGTTGCCTGCACGTCAGCGCCGGCCGTCCACTTATAGCGTGGGTGATCGACGTTAACCCAAGGTTGGGTAATCTTGGTGCCTGGTGGGGGTGTCCAATCGCTCATGGTCGTCTTGCCTCCTGTAGTATTTCAATCCGCTCGCGGGATGCCCGCAAGGCCGTGTAGCGCTGATGCAGCCGCTCCAGCACAGACACTCGTTTGGCTGAATCACGTTCATGGGTCAGCATCTCCAGCACCTTGACTTCATCTAGGGTCTTGAGTTCAGCGTTGAGTTTTCGCCAAGTGATTTCCAATTTTTGTCTCCAGTTTAGCAATTAAGTCAAGGGTACGTTGTAACGTGCGCGCGGCGGCGTTGGCGTCTTTGCGGTGAATTTTCAATATGGACCGCGCCGCTTTGAGTTGCGCTTTCCACAGGTCTAGTCTAGTCATTTAAGTTCCTCCATTGCTATGTCTGATAGCGCGCGTTTATCGCGTAGCGCAGCCCAAATTTTTTCATCGACCGTTTTGTTGGTCAGCATCACGTAGCACCACACAGTGTGTGTTTGGCCTGAGCGGTGCAGACGGCCAATGGTCTGTTCGTATAACTCCAGACTCCACGGCAAAGACAAAAACACCATGTGACACCCGCCGTGCTGCAGGTTAAGCCCGTGACCGGCTGACTTTGGATGGACGGCCAGTAGCCTGATTTGTCCAGCATTCCATCGTTCAATGGCTCGGTCATCGTCCAAGGTAGTGACTTTAAATCGGCGTTTGAGTTCAGCGAGCTCTTCTTTGTACTGGTAAACGATGATGGTATTTGCGTGCTGGTTTTCATCAAGCAACTCCTCCAATCGGTCAAACTTATGGCTACTGAACCAAACTGGTTTGTCTGCGTAAACAAAGCCCGATGCCATCTGTTGCAGTTTGGCCGTTACCACGCCGGCATTAATTGCTATGGCCCGGTCGTCGGGAAACTGCGCTACAAACTCAGTTTTCATGGCGTCGTAGGGTTTGCGGTCAATCAGATCGCAGCGGGCCTCAACCACATGCAAGGGCGGTAGCTTGTCTTTGTACTCGCCTGGTTCCAATACAAACGTCGCTGGCTTGATGCGCTCCATGACTAACTCTAGCGCGCCTGGGCGCGGCGCCCAATCGTTGTACTCTCGATTTATCAGTATGAAGTACTGTTGCTGAAACGCGCCTTTGGAGCGGCCTAACAGAGCAGTAGAGATCATCTTGCACTGGCCAAAAACATCTTCTAAGCCATTGCTGGTAAAAGAGCCGGTAAGACCCCAACGGATGGTCATGGGTTCAATGACCTTATTAAGTGCTTTAAACCGCGCGCCTGATGGATTCTTTAGGCGTGTAAGTTCGTCAAACACAATGCCGTCAAAATTTAAATCTTGTTTAGCCAGCCATTGTAAATTGTCGTAGTTGATTACCACAACGCGCGCGTTGGACTGCAGCGCAGCCAACCGTTGCTTTGGAGTGCCAACAACCACGGCAAGACTGAGCAGAGGCGCCCACTTAGGCGCCTCAACTGGCCACACGTCGGTGCAGACGCGCTTGGGGGCCAGCACCAAAAAACGCTTAACGTGGCCATGGTCAAGCATGTCCTGCATAGCCACCAAAGTGATGGCCGTCTTACCCGCGCCTACCGGGGCCAAGATCATGGCCCTGTCATGCTCGTACAGGAAGTCAGCCGCCTCAACCTGGTAGGGCCTCAATGATCCAACCATCAATTTGCTCCTTGTTCCACAAACACGCATATTTCTGATTCATCAGCGCCATATCTGACGCAAACACTTTTTGCAACTCGCTAAGTCTGCCACCTTTTGTTTTCAACTCTACAAACCAAGTCTGGCCATTTGGCAAACAAACTACTCTATCCGCTACACCTCTGTGCGCGGGGCTGGTAAATTTATACGCTCTACCACCAAGGTCTTTGATGCGCTGCACCAAATATTTTTCAACTGTTTTTTCATTCATGTCAAAAAGTTTAGCACACTTTTATTTTTTGTGCTACAGTCAAGGCTCATCAACTAAAGGAAAGTCCACATGGAACTGAAAATCACCACCACAGAAGCAGAGAAAATTCTCTTGGAATGGGCACACGCCAAATTCCCAGACGCCTTCAATGCAGTAGAAATCAAAACCTACACCTACCGCGACGAAATCAAATTCACTAAAGAGGAAACGCCAGATGCAGCACAGTAATATCGTCGGCGGCTCGACCGCCAAGCGCGTCATCAATTGCCCCGGCTCAGTGGCCTTGGTGCAAAAGATGCCGCCCCAGCCCAGCAACAAATACGCCGACGAGGGCACGCTGTTGCACAACGTCATCGCTGACATTGTGATGAGCGACAACCCGCCTGAGCACTACCTGGGCACCAAGTACGAAGACCAAGTGCTCACGCAAGAGTTGATCGACAACAAGTTAAAGCCCGCCTTGGCGGCGCTCGATGAACTCGACCCAACCAAGAAAATGGAAATTGAAGCTGAAACTCGCGTTGGCTTTGGCGATCTACTGCCCGGTGTGTTTGGTAGCACTGACCTTATCGGTCGAATCGGTAATCGCGCTGTAGTATTGGATTGGAAGTTTGGTGACGGCGTTGCTGTGGAAGTAGAAGAAAACGCGCAGCTCATGTTCTACGCCGCTGCGTCCATGCGCACCGAAGAAGCCAAGTGGGCGTTTGAGGGCGTTGATGAGATTGAGTGCGTGATCGTGCAGCCACCTCAGATTAAGCGTTGGGTGACCACACCAAAGCGCATCGCTGAGTTTGAATGGCAGTTAATGCAGGCAGTCAAGGAGGCGCAACAACCCGATGCTGTGCTGCGATCTGGTGACCATTGCCGTTGGTGTGCAGCTAAACCAATATGCCCTCAGATGACCGGCGCCGCCGACCGCGCGTTACAGGTGGCCATCAAATCATTAGACGCAAACACAATTGGTGGTTACTTAACCAATGCTGATATGCTGGAAGATTGGATCAAAGACTTGCGCGCTTTGGCCCATCAAATGTTAGATAATGGAGCGCCTGTGCCAGGGTATAAACTGGTACAAAAGCGAGCCACACGTCAGTGGACAGATGAAAAAGACGTGGTGCATTGGCTCGACGGCAAAGGTCTTGAACCCAACGAAATTTACAGCAAAGAAATACTCAGCCCTGCTCAAATGGAGAAGGTGCTGAAAAAGCGCAAGTTGGCATTGCCTGACGATCTTGTCGTGGCAGTGTCTTCAGGCACAACGCTTGCCCCGGAGAGTGATCCCCGGCCAGCAGTGTTGCAAATCGGGAAGCAGTTGACTGCTGCCCTTTCTAAAATCAACTAAGGAACAGAAATGTCCAATTTAGTAGCGTTCTCTCAAGCGGGCTTGCCCGCAGTCTCCACCCTCTCGACCGCTTTGCGCGCGATCCAAGCAGACGTTGGCCCCGCCGGCACAGTTATCCTGAAAATGGATAAAACTGGCCACTGGGTTTTCGGCGCCGATCAAACCGAAGTGGAAGACGACTCCACCTGGGCCATCAACCCTTTCAGCTTTGTCCATGGCTTTATTGCCTGGGGCGATGGTGAAGTGTTAGGTGAAAAGATGGCGTCGGTATCTCAGCCGTTGCCCGAGCTTGAAGAAGCCCCGCCCCTCGCCAAACGAGGCTGGGAGACACAAGTAGGCATGAGCCTCAAGTGCCTAACGGGTGACGACAAGGGCATGGAAGCGCGGTACACCACCACGTCAGTGGGCGGCAAACGCGCTGTGCAGACCCTGGCTGTGGCATTGGCTGAACAGGTCGAAAAAGACCAAAGCAAGCCAGTGGCAATTGTGAAACTCAAAAAGGATCACTACGCCCACAAGTCCTACGGCAAAATCTTCACCCCGGTGTTTGATATTGTCGAGTGGGTCAGCATGGATGGTGAACCCGAGGTTGCTGTCGAGGAAGCACCAGCTGCACCAGCAGGACGTCGTCGTCGGTCTGTCTGATGACACTCTGGGTTGACTTTGAAACCCGTAGCGCCTGCGACCTAAAAGTCGCAGGCGTTTACAACTACGCTCAAGACCCATCGACCGAGGTGCTGTGCATGTCGTGGGCTTTTGATGATGATGAAGTGACGACGTGGGTGCCCTCTCAGGAATTCCCCTCCGCTGTACGCGATCACAAGGGCTTGATCTATGCCCACAACGCAGCGTTTGAGCGCCTAATATTTTGGTACGTCTTGCAAATTAACTTTAAGTTGGATCAGTTTTACTGCACCGCTGCCCAGGCCCGCGCCAACTGCGCACCGGGTTCGCTGGAGGACGTTGGTCGGTTCGCTGGCGCGTCCATGAAGAAAGACCACAGAGGCGCGCAGTTGATCCGCCTGCTGTGCATACCGCCATTTAAAGAAGACCCTGCGCTCATGGCCGAGATGGTCGCCTATTGCGAACAGGACGTGCGGGCGATGCGCGCGATCAGCAAGGCGCTGCGGCCACTGTCAGCAGACGAACTGGCCGACTACCACGTCAACGAGCGCATCAACGACCGGGGCGTCTTGGTCGATGTGCCCTTGTGCAAGGCCGCGGTGAAGTACGCCAGCAACGAGCTGGTCGAGATTGAGCAGATCGTGGCCGAGGTCACCGAGGGCGCCATCACCAGCGTGCGCTCCCCCAAGATGCGCCAGTGGGTGATCGAGCGCGTAGGGCCGCAGGCGCTCAAGCTCATGGAGACCTTTAAAGACGGCGAGATGAAGTACAGCATCGACAAAACCGTCAGGGCAAATTTATTAAACTGTGAGGGTGTCCCACCAGATGTTCAAGAAGTTATCCAGTGCGCCGACGATCTCTGGGCGTCGTCGGTTGCGAAGTTCAGCCGCCTTGCAAGCCTGGCAGATGTCGAGGACAGTCGAGTTCGAGGCGCGTTTGTATTCGCAGGTGGAAGCGCAACAGGCCGAGCTTCAAGCTATGGAGCCCAGGTTCACAATTTCACTCGCAAGTGCGCCGAATCGCCCGAGGACGTTAGAACTGCAATGGTCCGAGGCCATTCAATTGTTCCTCGATTTGGAGACCGCGTTACTGATGTCCTCAAAGGAATGCTCCGGCCCGCACTGATACCGGCTAAGGGTAAATCCCTGGTCGTGGCCGATTGGGCGTCCATCGAGGCGCGCGCCAACCCATGGTTGTCCAACTGCCCCGCAGGCGAGCGCAAGCTGGCCATCTTTGCCAAGGGCGAGGATGTGTACAAGGTCAACGCTGCTGTGACGTTTGGAGTGGCTTACGCGCAGATTACAAAAGACCAGCGCCAGATCGGAAAAGTTCAGGAGCTCGCCTGCGGCTTTGCCGGTGGCGTTGGCGCCTTTGCAGCCATGGGCCGTGTGTATGGTGTACACCTGCCTGAGACAGACGCGCGCCGCATGGTGGACGCTTGGCGGCGCAATAACCCATGGTCGGTGCCTTACTGGCAGAACCTGGAAGAAGCCTACACCAGGGCCATGCGAAACAAGGGCCATGAGTTCAGCGTGGGCCGGGTAACTTACCTGTTCGATGGCCAACATCTCTGGTACGCTTTACCCTCTGGGCGGGTGCTGTGCTACCCGTTTGCCAAGCTGGAGGCCGATGGTGTGACCTACGCCAAGGCCGCTTGGAAACCAGCCGCAGATGCAAAAGAATGGCCGCGCGCAAGACTTTGGAAGGGGTTGGCGTGTGAGAATATTACGCAGGCCACCGCCAATGATTTATTGCGTCATTCCCTGCGCCAGCTTGATGACGTGGTGCTCCACGTCCATGACGAGGTGGTCATTGAGACCGATCGGCCAGAGGAGATGGCCGCGCGGTTAAAAGAAGTGATGTGTACGCCGCCCGAGTGGGCCAAGGGCTTGCCCCTTGACGCAGAGGTAGCGATCATGTCGAGGTATGGCAAATAAAAAAGCCCGCTTGCAGGCAGGCTTTTAAAGGAGAAAACGTGGAGTTTATCGATTATATCTGCGGCCTAGCCGGAGAGGGCGAAACGGCCCTATTTGTAAGGCAAAAACCACAACTGAAAGACGGCGCGATTCAGTTTCACGCTGACGGTGCTATTGTCGCAACTTGGCCGGCATATTACCCCGACAAGAATAAGATAAAAGCCGGTCAAGCATGGTATGGCAACACCGGCATCTTTAAGATTGATCGTTTTAAAAACGAATATCCAAGTGCATCTAAAAGCAACATCGAGTATGTACTTTGCCTGATGCTGGACGACATAGGTACCAAATCAAAAACGCCTCCCCTTAAGCCAACTTGGATAATTGAGAGTTCAGCAAATAATTTTCAATGGGTTTACGTCTTTAACGAACAACCAACCAAAGCGGCGTATGTGGCCGCGTATGGCGCCATTGCTGATGCTGGCTATACCGACCCCGGTGCCAGCAACCCGGTTCGCAACTTTAGACTGCCTGGTTCAGTTAATTTAAAACCGAGCGCTAATGGCTTTGTCAGTCGCCTGGTCGAATTCAACCCAGAATGCGAATACACGTTAGACGATATCTGCAGCGCATTGGGCGTTGTGCCCCACATGGAGCAAGGTGACGGCGCGCGCTCAATCACATTGGCCGACGACGGTAACGACGACGTGATGCGCTGGTTATCTGAAAAGGGAATGGTCCTTACCAAACCTAACTCACTGGGTTGGACCGGCGTCATATGCCCCAACAGCGCGCAACACAGCGACGGTAATCCAGAGGGGCGCTATTTACCGGCCAACCGCGCATATTGTTGCTACCATGGGCACTGCCAGGGCCTTAATTCACAGACGTTTTTAGACTGGGTGGCCGAGAATGGCGGCCCCAAACATGCGCCTGGTTTGCGCGAAGAACTGTTAACCCAGGCCATGGACCAGGCATTGGCAAAGCTCACGCCGACCGACATGTTTAAAGACAACGCGGCGGCGGTCATAGCGGATGCGGAGCGCAAAGAGTTGGGCCGCGTCGAAAAGTCCGAATGGTGGGAGCGTTTCGCGTACATCCAAGAGGACGACGCCTATTTCGACATGCAAGACAGACGCGAGCTTGCGCGCGGCACCTTCAATGCCTTGTTCAGGCACATAGGCTGCAAGTCAATTCACAGTGGCCGAAAGATCGAGGCGTCTTACTCGTTCGATGAAAACCGCCAAACCAAGGGCGCCAAGTCCCTGGTCGGCATTACTTACGCTGCAGGCGCCGGCGGCCTGGTGGTGCGAGATGGCCACGTGTACGGTAACCGTTGGCGCAACGCCAGACCGGCGCCGGTAGCAGCCGACGTTGCGCCTTGGCTGGCGCACGTCGAGCGCATGGTGCCCGAGCGTTTCGAGCGTGAGCACCTGCTCAACGCGCTGGCCCACAAGGTCCAATTTCCAGGCCATAAAATCAATCATGCCATCCTGATGGGCGGCAATCATGGGTCGGGCAAGGATACCCTGTTCGCCCCCTTCTTTTGGGCCATTGGTGGTGAATCCAAACACAACTGCAGCCTGGTCAAAAACGAAGACTTGAACTCCCAATGGGGCTACGCGCTTGAATGCGAAGTGATGGAGATCGCCGAGTTACGCCAAGCAGAGGCCAAAGACCGCCGAGCGCTGGAGAACACTCTTAAACCCATCATCGCTGCGCCCCCTGAATTGCTATCGGTTAACCGTAAGGGACTGCACCCTTACATGGCCCTAAACCGGGTCTTTGTAATTGCATTCTCCAACGAACGTGTGGCCATTTCGCTGCCAAGTGAAGACCGCCGATGGTTTGTCCTTTGGGCCGACGTGCCCAAACTGCCAGAGGCCCAGGCGACGGGGTTGTGGAACTGGTACCAAAGGCAGGGCGGCTTTGAGGCCGTGGCCAGTTATCTGCACGACCGGGACGTGAGCGCCTGGAACCCGAACGCGCCCCCGCCGATGACCGAAGCCAAGGCCATCATGGTCGAGCACGGCATGAGCACGGCCGAATCGTTTTTGGTGGACCTCATGCGCCGGCGTGTGGGCGAATTCTCGCGCGGCGCCATAGGCGCGCCGTTTCACGGCCTTTGCGACCGGCTGCAAGGCCAAGCGCCCACAGGCACTAAGATCGTCCAAGCCGCGTTGCTGCACGCACTGAAGGAGGCCGGTTGGATTGACCTGGGCCGAATTAAATCGCGCGACTACGATACGCGAAAACATGTATTTTGCGCGGCCGACATGGCTGGCGCGTCAAAATCGGACCTGCGCCGCATGGTCGAGATGACGTAAAAAAGGCCCCTTGCGGGGCCCTTTTATTTTTTGCGGTTAAAGAGAACGCGCAGCGCTAACGCGATCACGGCGTACCACATGGCGCCGCCCCCCATGCGTGGACCAGCGCGGCCGCGTCATAAGCCGGTCGAGGGTCGGTCACAGTAAACAGGCCGGCGCCGCGCCGTATCCGTCCCCAGGCGTCGCGCCGGTTTTGGTTTACGAGCTGGCCGCGCTTGACTGCAGCATAGACCTGGTCGCGTGTGTACCCTTCGGCCTCACACTCATGCATAGTGCGTGGTATTGCACAGAAATCGGTCAGCGTCATAAACCGGCCCTCCGCATTGCGTCGGCTTTGCACTGCTCAACCTCGTCGTCGGTCAAACCCTGCGCAAACTGTTCGGCCATGTCGGCGCATTCCTGCGCCCTTGCCGCGTCCGGCGCAGTGATGCCCAAAGCCAGCGCGCGTGTGACCAATTCAGTGCGCGGCGGCGGCGCCCACGGCGCCAGCGCTTGGGCCATGATCGGATGCAGCGCTTTTTCAGCGACGTCGGTGGCTGGTGGATCATTCACATACGCGCGCGCTTGCGCGCGAGTGCGAAAAACGGCCAGCAAATCGGGACCGCGCCACACTTGCCAAGCGCTCGCGTTGTATGAATTTTGAAAACCGGCCAAAATATTGATAATTTTCATGCTACACCCTTCAGGGCCTCGAGGCCCGCGTTTGTTGTGAAATACCGCGTGCCGCCGCGTGGGCCGGCGGCCCTCTTTTCAAGCCAGCCGACGCGAATTAAATTTTCGATCACGTCAAAATCACTATAACCGCGCCCGCGCCGCCGGACCGTCGCGCCGTTAGGATGCTGGCCTTCGAGCAGCTTCACGTAGGCCGTCGTTTTTTTATTATGGTAAATCAGGTTAATCATGGTCAACCTCCCATGCACTATCGTCGCCGGTGGCCACGGTGGGCGTGGTGCTCAGGGGCTGCCAGTCCCACGCGGTAAAGTTCTTCTTCGCGTTGAGCGCCTCATAAGCGCCCACGTAGTCGGCCGTGCTCATGCTGGCCCCATGTGGTGGATAAAACCGCGTTTCCGCGCCTTTGCTTTTTAATTTGCGATGCTTGCCGGTGCACTTGGCGTGGTGCGCCAGAATATCATCCCGGCGCGTGACGTATAGGGTTTTCCCTAGTTTAATCGTTTGCATGTTACGGTCTCCAGATAAAAAGATCCAAAGCCACCACAATGATGGCCACCAAAAAAACAATGCGTTGTATGCGGTCGGTCATAGGTTCCCCAAAAAAAAGTGATCAAAATCGAAAACGGCCACATAGAACCCGCGCGGGCTCGCGTGGACTTCATAAACCCATGCGTCGGCATCATCGATGGCCAAGGCATCGGCCAGCGCTTGCGCGGCCCCCTTGGTGGTGTAGTACGTCATATGGTGCAACACCCACAACATGGGGCATCTTCGCAGCGCCCGCGCGGGTTTCGATAAAACGTAGTCGGGCCGGTTTCGCCGATAAACGTTATCTCGCCCGGCTCGCCGGTAATCCATGCGCGGCGCGTGGTGGTGCAATATTGGATCTCATCGCCCGGGTATATAGGCGCGCCGGTGCGCGCGTCCTTACCCTTATATTTGGCTTTCATGGTTTTAATCATGGCTGCCCCCTTTTATGCGTTTGGTACACGTTCAAGCAGCGCGATGGTGCGCGTGTCAAGGATGGGCTCGCGCATACCGGGCCGATACCATTGGCCGGCATTACAAACGGCCATTTGGTGGCCGTAATTCATGCAGCGCTCGCGCAGCGTGGAGCCGGGCCGGTCAATCAAGTGGTGAGGTTGAACTGAATAAACAATTCTTCCGTGGTCCGTATGGACCAAAAATGTAGAGTCGCCGAAAATCATAATTTACCCTTCGTGTAGTTGATCGGCACAATACGTGCCCCAATGCGGCCACCATGGCCGCATTAGGTCAAGCATTACGTGCAAGCCACGCCAAGCATTCGACCTTAGAACCGATAAAGTGCGGTTTCACGCTGCTAAACGTACAAACCGGGCGGGCGATAAATTTATCGTGAAAATAGCTAAAAATTACTTCATGCATTTTTATTCTCCAACCGCAGATTAATAACCCGGTGGCGCGAGCCATGGGCGGGGAAACCCACAATGGCCGCGCGCTGGCGCTGGCACAGCTGGCAGCTGGCGCATGACACGTCATCGCGCTGCGTGGCCGGGCAGATAACCACCGGGCGACCCGCTGGCGTGGCGGTGTTGCTGGTTTGCGTTGATGGCAGCACCACCACCACCGGCCCGGCCGCATGATCGGCCAGCGCGTCAGCGTCAGCCAGATCATTGGCTTACAGATTGACAGTGAAACCCCACGCATTGGCGTGGCGTATCCATGCGATGCTGGCCGCGTCACGATGGTGCGAATACGTGAACCCGCGTTTGCCAGCGTTTGCGGCCACCAGCTGGCCAAGTTTGACAGCGTCAACGCTGGCACCGATCGATGGCAGATCGCCCGCCTGATTATGGCGCCACAGCTGGCCATCAGGCAGCGCGCTGATGGTCTCGCAAAATTGGCCCCATGACGTGCCGCGCGTGCCAGCGCTGACAGCTGCCCAATGCAAGGCGAGCGGCCCGCTGGCCGCGTAGCATTCAGCGCGCATGGCGCAGTCTGGCGGGCATGATGCCTTTTCGGTGGTGCTGACAGGGATCGGGCCGGTTTTCGCATTTGCGCTTTTGGGTGTGAGATGTACTTGCATAATTTACCCTTTCGATTATTTGATTGAATTGACGGCCAGCGCGTGGCTGGCCGGGTTTGCATTTAGATAGTGGTGAACCGATCCGAAATAATGAATTCCGGATTTTGGTCAACGCCCAGGCGTTGCGCCAATGCCAAAATTTCAGCCTGCTGGGTTTTCTTTGGCGCGCTGCGCCAGAGCATAGACAAACCGCGCGCCAGATAATTTGCGCCAAAGTGCTGCATTTTCTGCAATGTGGCTACTTCGCGGCGTTGCGATTTATTCAAGGGTGTGGACAACGATTTCATGGGATACCTTTCGATTAGTTGATTGAAGAAGAGTTTTTCGACCCCTTCATATATATAGCATGGAAGATTCGTGCCAAGCGCTGTAAGTGATTGATTTACAAGACCACTCCAAAACCCTATGTAAGCGAATGACTTACAAATAAGTGGTGTGGATAGTGTGGGCGCGATTGTGGGCGCGTTTGGGGCTATTGTGGACAACGTGCGATTGACCGGGTTTAAGAGTGAAGACTGTTATTTGTGGACAATGTGGACTACTTTAAATGATACGCTAAATGATAGATATTTTTGTAATACTATATAGCTACACAGTAGGTGTATGGCTCACGAATGCTCACACCCCCCCCATTTGGCGAGCGATTGAAAACGTGTGCCCACATTGTCCACATTGTCCACAAGTGCCCGCGCATGGCCACATGGCCACATGGCCACATGCCATGCGCCAGCGAGCCACCGGGTTGTGTGGACGTTACCCACATTGCCCCCCACTAAAGTACTAAAGGCACATGGCCACCGGCCCGCTGGCCACACCGGCCGGCCGCATGGCCACATGGCCGCATGGCCGCATGGCCGCCCGGCTCGCTGGCCGCCCGGCTCGCTGGCCGCATGGCATTTTGGCTTTCGATCGATGGCCCCCAGGGAGGGCCCGGGCCAGAGGGCCACAGCAGCGGAGGGGCTGCAAACAAAATTTTTTATAGCCCACATGACCCACATGACCCACAAATTTTTAAATTTATTTTTTATGTATACTGGACGCACACGCATGGGGATTGGAGTGGGCCATCCCGCATCTTACCCTTCCGAGTAATTGGATAGACGCACGAAGTCGCAAGACGGGGCGTAGATGTGCAGTCCCCAGCCGTGTTGGCAAGGAGAGTCAATGTTTGAAAGCCTACCTTTTGCACCGCGCAAGGTCGAAGCGACTGAGGCGCGTTTGCACCGCATCTACGAAGCTGCCAAGCTGGGGCTAAAAGGCG
>Ga0181357_1000720_pt1 | contig 12729 bp, 13 predicted proteins | sample Fa13VDMM110DN_FD_130094 | JGI IMG/M metagenome (GOLD analysis project Ga0181357, IMG submission 130094) | Freshwater viral communities from Lake Michigan, USA - Fa13.VD.MM110.D.N | ecosystem: Environmental > Aquatic > Freshwater > Lake | place: USA: Michigan | collected 2013-09-24 | reverse complement strand
TCCCATACTTTATTTCTATATGCAGGGGTAAATTTAAAATTAGGAACACTAAAAGTAAAAAACGAACTTAATTCCTTTGCGACTGAACGGTCGCAATCAATTTTAACATTGACAGAATCTAGTTCGTTAATTGTAATCATTGTCCCTGTGTAAACTTAACCCAATCTATAGCAGCACGAATATTCCATATACGATTGCTTATAGATTTGACTGTACTTTCTAGATAATTTATTTTTTCTCTTTGTAGATCGACTTTATAGTGTAGATGAATAATATCAGAATCACTTTCGATGAATTTATCTAGATCTACTCGAAGTATTGAAAGATCAAAAGCTTCCCATCCTAATTTAGTTAATTGTTCTTCTGATATTTTACCAGAATAATATAACCATTTATTTTTCTTTAAGACTGCAAGATCAGATTCAAACTTTTTTGATATAAGTTTTTCGTCCATCAAAATGCACAAATATTTGTTGTGTAATTGAGGCACATTTAAACTTTCTCTATCAAGAGAAGTTGAATCAATCTTCATATCTTGTTCAATCATTAGTTTAATATCGTTAAGTTTTATACTCATAATTTAAATTATACCACAAATATTAATATAAGTCTTCTTTTACTATTTCATAATATGTGTATGAAAATGTAGCAGTAGAAATTAGATTATCTACATCTTGAATAGAAACATCAAAATCTAAACCAGATAGACTAACTGGATAGATATCATAAAATTTAAAAGTAACTATTGGTTTGTATGCGCTGTTTAGTACATATAAACCTGCCATTGATGTTTTTTGCTTTTCTATCAATCGGTCAGACATACCATCATATGTGCCTAGATTAATTAGCCAATTATGTATTTCTCTCCAATTTGTCATTTCCTCATCTACAGAAAATCCAATTTGTAGATCTTCGTATACTAATTGAGTGCCTGGTCTATTAATATTAATTGATGTTGGATTAGATTGTACCGATTGACCAAAACCAATTGATGGTATGTTTGCTCTTTGACAAAAGAACATCATAGAAGGCAATCGATTCATAACAAATAGAAATTTATTTCCCGTCAGAAAATTTCTATTTGTTGGCTGAAACTCATTCTCCATGAGTAAATCGCCTGGAAGTTTCTTAAGGAAAGAGGCTGGTAATTGATTTAAGTAGTCTACGAATCCCATAGAAGTATTTATAAAAGAAAACCGGGAGCATTTCTGCTCCCGGTCTTAGTGAACTCAATTGTTCAGATCAATCAGGGATTACCACCGAAGTAACCACCAGTTTGACCGTGCAGGTTCTTGATGCTAAACAGTCTGTAGTAGACGTTTGTGGATGCATCAAGACCATCGCTGTTACCAGTGATTTGGGTTCTACCCTTAGCGAATGGATTTGCAACCATTCCGTAACGGGTCTTGAAACCAATCTTTGGTTGGAATGTATCTTGCGACACTGCACGAACCATTTGGAGCGGAACATATGGGCAGTAGAACATACCGGCGTCATATGGGGAAACTCCCTTATAACCAACAAGGCAGAAGTCAACACCTTCAGCAACGAATGGGTCGATATAAACCTTGAACTTACCATTCAATACACCGGCAAAGACGTTTCCTGAATCGTCAACATTTAAATTAGTGTTGAGAGCAGGAGAGAGATTCAAGAATCCACCCATTGCGAGAGCAGATGCGACATCGGCGCTGCAAAGGATGAAGTTACCCTTTCCTCTACGAGTTTGCTTGGCAATTATGTTTGCTTCGCGTTCGATTTGGAACATCAAACCACGGTAGCGTTCTGCACTCCAACGACCATCGGAGTCGTTAAGAATGTCATATACACCGTTTCCACCACCAGAGAGGTCGGTGTTTGTTGCACCCTTCTTCGCAATGAAGTAAACTGCGCGGATAATTTCGCGGTTGATTTCATTGAGAATTTCTGTGCTGAGGATATTTGCCAACTCAGATTCAGCATCAAGTCCGTGAACGGCCTTGAGGTCTTGTGCCAATTCTGTGGTGTATTCTGCCTTGAGGGCGCGTGTTCTTGCTTCGACTGCAACGCGCTCAATGCTGAAGGCCATTTCACGGAATTGGTAGGTATCAGCAGCACCACCAAGATTTTCTGCGTGATTGGTAATCATTCCACGGAACTTGGACCAATCAGAAAGTTGTGTTCCAGCAGAACTGATTGGGGTGACACCATAACTATGGCCAGCAATCATAGCAGGACCGCTGAATCCACCAGATGCACCAGATGCACCAGAGAACTGATCCCATGGCTCATCAAACATTGCTTCTTCGCCTGTTTGTGATTGATATCTTGATCTCATTGCGAAGATCAAACCTGTTGGCGCAGTCATTGGTTGAACACCAGCGATGTCGTAAGCAACGACGTTCGGCATAGCGCGACGAACCAACGAGATGAGAATTGGGTCGTAACCTGCGAGGTTACCTGCAGAAGAGGTGGCAGCAGAAACGCTGAATCCACCACCCATTGCATTGGCAGGCGCTTCTGTGAGCATTTGCTCTTGGAGAGCCCTCTTTTGGTTCTCTAAGAGAACTGCAGTTACTCTGCGCTTGTGTACATCTCCAATATTTGGAAGATCCGAATGATTTATAATTGGATCCCATTTTTCTACTAATGTGTCATACGGTGTTGTTGTGTTAAAGTCCATCTTTTTCTCCTTGTATACTATGTAGTGATTTTTATTTTTCTAAATTACTTTTTAGAATTTGTTAATTTTAACTGACTGCTAAGTGTTCTTGCATACGCTTCCATAATTGGATCAGAACCTGTTGGTTTTGTATTTGGTGTGGTTGTTTCCTCTGTAATATAATTTGGTGCTAATGTGTTATTATTTCCATTATTCTTACCAAAATATGATTCCTTTAGAATTTTTACTTTATCAGCATACTGCTGAACGCTATTGAATTCTAAATTTTCTGAAAGCTTTGCGAGTTTTTCGACTTCTGTGTCTGCTAACCCATTACTGATTTCGATGAAAGATTCAGCGCAGAGATGAGCAAGTAGTTGATTCTTTAGATTCATATTTTCTGCTAATGCTGAATTTGCAGCCTTCTCCAAATCAGCATTTGCAGCAAACAGATCATCTAATACGTCATACTTCTCTTGAGGGACATCAATGAAACTATTTTCAAACAATTCTTTCAGACCCAAAATAAAGTTTTCGGCGATCTCTGTACGGAAACCATTTTCAATGGCCAATTTATTTTCGTTTGACCATTCTTCTACAACATAAGTCAAATATTGATCAACGTGTTCAACTATAGAAGAAACATTATCTTGTAATTTTTCTTGAATAATTTCTTTTGTTGCTTCTAACATCGATTGCTCGATGATTGAAACTTTCTCGTTAAGTGCAGCAATAAAGATTGTTTTAATCTTTTGTACAAACTCAGGAGAAGCATTTGCACCCTCAAAGATTGCATTGAGTGCATCATTGATGTCTACTTCTAATTGTTCGTTCTGAGTCATTGCTTCCTCATCATCCACTTCACCTACTTGTGGATTTCCTTGCATTTGAGCAGCTGCAGCGGCAACACTACCATTTGGTCTGAGTGTTGATTTATTTAATTCTGCATTACCATTTGTTTGCAGCGTACCGAGTACTGCTCCTCTTCCGTTTGCATCGCTGTATAGGTTTGGCGATGAGTAACCCATATCTGTTTGTTGTGTGTTATCTTGCATGATATATTTCCTCCATATTTTGGCATTTATATTTAGTATAAACTAAATTTTCACAATACGATTGTGTACTTATTTTGTTAATCTTTTTATAATATGTGAACCAAGTGGTACATTTAAATTATTTTTTCTATTTTGAGCAGTAGTTTTTCCGGGATCATAACTATGAATTGTGCTTACCATTTTATCAACAACTCCATTTGCAATGGCACTTGATACCCTACCTAATATTGTTTTTTTGCTAGAATCCATATTACTCATCATTTTAACTCCACGCACCCCTGCTCGTATTGCACTTTGTGCGCCTTTTAATCCGCCTATTACAGATGATTTTACTGATGTATCACCAGCCGCACTTACATTTTTTACTCGCTGACCTTCCATTGATGAATAATCTTTATCACTAATAAATTTTCCACTGCTCCCTGCTCTGGGTCGAGGAGAGGTTCTATCTAAAACATTAGAAACATTTCGATTTGCATCCATTGCCACTTGTGTTGTTTGTTTTATGCTATTTATTGTATTTCGAACTGCCCCTATTGCTCCACCTACAAGGCTTGCTCCTGCTCTACCAATCGCATTTGCAGCAAACCGCGGCCGCGAAGCACGAAAAATTATTTCATTAAGTTCATCGTGTCTCTTCCATTCGTTGAACTTTTTGATTTCTAAGAGGTTTTCTTTACTGGTATTCATTAAAGTCTTTTTAAGAAATCTTCAAATAATGAAATTGCTTTCTTTTCTAAATTTCTTTTAGATGTTTTAGATAATTCTTTATGATATTCATCGATTACTTTCTCTTTGAGAATACCATTATCCCAGATCCATTCTCTTCCTTCCATTATACCATTTACAAATGCATTTGGGGCAGAGGGGTCTGCAACGATATCAATAGCAGAAAGAGAGAAATCGGGTTGAACTTCGTTCACTTCATTGACTTTCTTAAGAGAACCCATGCCTCTCGAAGAAACACCCAACAAAGCACCCTCATCAATTAGATTCTTTACAATATTTCCCATTGGAGTTTCTGTAAGAATCTTTGCACGACCAATAAAATCGTTTCCGTTTTTACTTAAATTGGTGATCATGTGAGAAACACGATCAAGATTTACTGTTGGGCCTTGAGGATGATTTAATTCACCAAGTGCTCTCTTCTTGACTATAAAATTTTCATGATATCTGCCTATTTCGTTTTCTAAAATAGGTAGTGGATATTTTCTTCCATTACGATTTACGGTTTCTGCTTGAAGCATAACACCTTCGAGGAAGTAATTTTTCTTTCCATCCTCACGAGACTCGACTATTGATCTTACTGTTTCTGTTGTCTCAGTTATTAGCTTCATTTGTTTACCTTAAATGTTTTGGTTCATAAAACTCTCAACTACTTGTTCTATTTCTTCTTGTGTTAACTCGTAACCAGATTCTTTTTCGATTTGTTCGATGATTTGATTAAGAGTTTCTTGAAGTTGTTCTTCGGTCAAAGACTCATAGACTTTTTTCTTTCCTTCATCGCCGTCTTCATCTTCATCTTCTGATTCATCTTCATTTTCTTCATAATTCTCATCGTCTTCAGTTTCTTCTTCCTCGTCCTCGTCTTCATCCTCGTCTTCGTCGTTATGCATTTCGTTCGTCATATTTCCAGAAATCTTGCTTCTACGATTCTTTAAGTACTCATCAGAATCATCAGAATCGCCGTCGTTGTCAACGTCTTCGTCTTCTTCACCGACTGTATCCATTTTTTCATTGAACACAGATGGAGCAAATTCAACTAATTGTTGCTCTAAGAGCTTTCCCATCTTTTCATAAAGACTAGATTGAATTAATTTTTTGCCCTCTATTAAATTGTTATTTAAAATGCTGTTTACTGCTTTTTGTATATTTGACATGATTTTCTCCTATTTCTATATATTATTTACATTTGCTCAGACTGATCTTTACCTTCAGGATTCATCTGCTGTTGTAGTATTTGTTGCTGCATAATTTTTGCCTGTTCTTCTTCAATTTCCTGATTCATTTCGTTAATTTCCTCGTCAGTTTGTTTCAGGACATGCTTACGAACCCATTTTGCAGAGAAGAATTGATTTGTGTAATTTGCCATTACATTTAACATATCAACCTTTTCTCTCATTATTTCATTTTCCTTCAGTTCGTTGAAGTGTGAATCTTTATTCCAATCGAACCGAATGTCTTGTGCCAAATTATTCCAATCATTTTGAGTCAATATGCCTTTTAAAAGGCATTGTTTCTTCAAAAGATCTAGTAATAAGAATGAGAATCTTTTTCTGAGTTTTTCTATAAACTTAAAGAACTGGACTTCATCTCTAGTAATTTCGCCTTGTCTTCCCATATTAAACCCGGTAGAGGTTTCAAGTCTACTTATAGGAACATTCAATGATCTATAAACTTTCTTGAGAAGATAATCTACATCGTCCATTTGACCCAAATTTTGTCCACCATCTAGTAGTGATATCTCTGTTCCACGATTTCCATCTCTTCGGGGAATCCAGTAATCCTCAAGCATAGACATATGATTTCTTTCATCTTTAATCTCTCCTGTTTTTGAATCATATGTTATTTTATTTCTATACTTGTTCATCAAACTAGAAATATATTGCTCTGCTTTTTGTTTGGGCAGATTACCAACATCGACATAAAATACTCTACGTTCTGGTGCTCTTGAAATTCTGTAAATAACAACAGCATCTTCTATTTGCCGTAACATATTTACAGGTCTTACTGCTTTTTGTAGATATCCTACAACTCTTTTACTTCCGCTATCAACTATCCCAGAGTGAACATAGCAGATAGAATCAACTGATATTTTAATACCAGTAGTTGTTGTTGGTGTTACTGAGTCTTTATCTAGATCAGTATAAACATAAAATTCTTCAACATTTTTAACTAATGCTAAATTAACATGGTTTACATTTTTAACTTCTTTTTCAACTTTTCTGACCTTTTGAATCATTGTTGGATCTATAGATCTAAGTTGTTGTATACCTTTTTCTGGATGGTTTGTATCAATTATAATGTGAAAAAATACTTTAGAATCGATATACCATCTTCTAAAAATGTCGTCTGCTTTGTTACTAAAATCTAAAAGTTTTTTGACAGTTTTAAATTCTTGATGTATTTTTGTTTTGATATTATCAGATATAGTATCGATATTATCTAAATCTAATTTTATACAATCATATTTGTCGTCAAATACAATTGAGTCGTTTACTATATCTTGAATTGCTCTATCTACTTCGGGATATAATGCTAATGAACGATATTGCTGTATTTGAGTGTTCTCTTGTATGAGAGCACCCCCGAAGTCATAATACTGACTAAAAAATCCACCACCCTCTATGACATATGTTCCATCATAGTCTTCAGGAGTAACGAAGGAGGGCTGGGACTTAGGTGGTTCCAGCCCTCCAAATTCGTTCTCTTTTTGTGGAGATTCTTGCTTATCTTTTTTAAACGAAAAACCAAATATATCTTTGAATGCCATAGTATAAAATTCTCCTTGTAAGTTACTCTAGTATTTATTGTCCATTTGGAGCACCGTTTCCGTCGCCTGGTTCCCAGAAATCATATGCCATCGTCACTGTAAACTCAGCAAAGGTGTCTGTCATATCATACGACATATCAATCGGTGAAATATCTATTGGAAAACAATGTCTAAGTACATGAGATTGTGTGTATCCTGCGTCAGGATCGGTCGATACAGAATTTACCACACTTCCGTGATAAACTACCCAATCTGATGTTAAACTATAATCTAATACATGTGTTTCGCGGTGATTCATCAAATTTATCCATGCTTCAAATGTTCGTTTTAAATCTTGTCCGGGTGTGGATGAATCATATATTTGAATCGACCAATCAGCATATGTTCTTTCGCCAGAAAATTTAACAACTCTACCCTGCCAGGCCACAGGTATTACACCTATACTGGATCCAGGTAATGATGTTGCTTTGCAATAAATATCAAATCTTGCAGTAGTATCTGATGCTGGCTGATTACTTAAATTTGTTGTAGTCACTGCTCCCGGAAAAGTACCAGAAATTTTAAATCTATTTGGTCTTGTTCCGAAAAAATTGTGTCTAAAGTCTCTTATTCCTGTTGCCATTTTTGATCTCCCTTATATTTGTGCTAAATCTTTATAATCAATTATAGTGGACTTGACAAATTCTTATTTGTGAAAGTCAATCTTACATAATTAATTGCTGTTACTGGTTTGACCAAGATATCAGCAACAAATACTCTTTGTTGAATCAAATCGGGGGTATTATTCGAAGAATCACAAATGATCTTGTAATCACTTACTCCTCTTTGGCCCTTAATTATGTTCAATGCGCTATCTGCGGCAAGACGGAATCTTGCTCTAGTACCTTCGTCATTTTGCTCAAAAAGCATTGCTCTTGCGATAGGAGACAATAATTTTCTGAGGAAGATAAATAGTCTAGAAACATTGATTCTAGAAAGAGTAGATATATCTGGAGCACCAGTCTTATCCCCGAATAGTATGGTTCCTTCGCCTGGGAAGGTAACTACTGGGTTAATTCCATTATCAAACGCAGTATCTTGTGCTGCATCTGTTAGATTTTGCTCTATACGAACAACATTTAGAATTCTACCACGGATTCTGCCTGCAGGTGAATACCACGGATAGAAATCTCTGTCAGTTCTGGCAATGCATCCTGCAATATCAGCAGATACATTTGTTCTGATCAAATTTCCTGCAGTATCGAAATGCAACTTATGTCCCCATGTATGAACGAATTTGTCTGTTTTATAGTTTTGGTTTGCTCCACCAATTGCGGCAGGAACTGCATCACCGGTTCCACACAGAATACCAAGTGCAGCAAAATCTGTGCTAGACTTTGAATCAATAACAGTTCCAATATCAGTAATATGTGCATCTGAAGTGCCACCGTGGAACATAACATCAAAATCTATTTCATTTGGTTGTAATGCTGAATAAACTAATGTTGTGTTTGCAGATGATCCCGTACCACCGATATAGCAAGAGGCACCATATTGTAAGAAATTATGAACCGCCCACCATTCTTGTTGCCATGAACCAGCACCTGAACTCGCTGCAGAAATAAATGCAGCTGCAGATGGGCCGATAGAAGCAGTAAGCGTTGGACCTGTGAACTGTCCACCTATCGCAGCATTTATATTATAAGTATATGTTCTTAACCGAGTAAACCAATCATTTATATCGCTTGTGAATAAATAACCTTGTTGTTTTTCTGAAGTTATACCCATTTTAGTCAAAAGACCGTTGCGAGAAGCTAATGCTCCTATTGCTGGTCCTATAATCTCTCCAAATGGAGGCGAAAGTGATTCATCTACTATTCTTACTGTAACATTTGGTCGTGCCATTTTATCTTCTCCTTGATAAAGTAATAATCTATGTCAGTGTTATATATTGTTTTTTGTTTTTTCAGGTAAACCAATGCTTCATATCTATGGGTGCCTCGAATTCGACTTTTCTTAGTGGTTTATCACTTAAAATCCAATAATCTTCACCTATTTTTTCTGCTTTTTCTGGGTTCTGACCCCCATCGTCAAAAAATCCAAAAGGCATAATTTCTGATTCTATTTTTTCTATTTCTTGTTTGTACATATCCAGACGAATATCCAAATCTGTCAAATTTTTGAAAAAATCTTGTCTAGTTGCCCATGCAAAGAACACTAGACACATTACCAGATCATCATGGTGTCCGTCGTCTGCTTCAAAACTGGTTCGTTTGGCAATAAAAGTAGTGAGTTCGTCTATTATGTCTATATCTTCAATTATTAATTTATCTTGTTCAATAAGATTTTTTAAAACCGAACATCCTATTTTTTTAACAAGGGTGGTAGTTCTAACACCCATTTGTTGGTTTCGATTTCCATACTCAGTAATAATTTGACCTTTTCTTCCCAATACATTAACTTTAATTAAGTTTTCATATTCCAGATCTGTATGTAAAATATCTGCAACTTGACCTCCTATGTCATTGACCTCCACTAAACAATAGGCATCATTGTACTTTTTACCAATTGATCGGACTATAGATGGTAGTACCAAAGGGGATGTTATGTTATTTCTATACTTGGCAACAATTTTATATGGAGTATGAGTGACATCCATTACGACTATTGCACTATAATCTTTTCCCTGACCACGGGAAGTATCTACCGTCATAAAATAGACATGATCTTTTTTAACATCCTCTTCGTCGTTTTCTTTTCTTACGGGTTCTTCATAAATCCAGAAACCGTCTTTGTTTCTTACGATTGGTTGTTTCCAATACATAGAATTCAATTTAGCAGAAGATATTAAAGTATTACTAGAACCAATGAAATCACATTCAAACTCTTGTTGAAACTGCCTATCTGATGTATTTTGAATTGTTTTTAGTTTCCATGCTTCGTTTCTTAGTGGACCACCCGGATACTCTGGAACCTGACTCCAAGGTACTTCTATCGCTTTATATTCATTTTTATTATTAATAGCACCTTTCCAGAATTGATAAAACATATTCAATCCATTTGGTGTAGAAATAATAATAACTTGAGTTGTTTGACCAGAGGTTACTGTTGGATAAACAGAACTAAAAAATTCTTCTGATACATTTGTAGGAACGTGAGCAAACTCGTCCAATACAAGAATATTATAAGAACCACCACGCACCGCACTTGAACTGGTTGCTGCTGCAATTATTCTTGAACCGTTTTCTAATTGAATAGAGTGTTTATTCCATTCTACTATTCCTTGTTGCAACCATAATGGCAAATATTCATATGCCATTTTAATTCTTGCTAAAACTTCTCTTGCAGCAGATTGTTTGTTTGCAAGAATTGCTATATTCATATTTTGGTTGAATAATGCTTTTTGTAGTAAGTATCCAGGACCTACAGTTGTGGTTTTTCCTGACTGTCTTGGTAATTTACAAATGACATGTCTATTGGTCCATAAAGTATTAATTATTTTTTCTTGATAATCGTATAAATCAAATGGAACGATACCTGAATCTAGTGACACTACTTTGATATAATTTCTAGCAAAATGTATAGGATCGCTGGCACATTTTAAATATTCCTCTACCTGTTCTTTGGTAAAATCTATTTTAACGCCAACTGGTTTTAAATTGCTGTTTCCTAAGTACCCTTTTTTATTATATTGAATCGGCATTGTCTTCACTTTCTGCATCAATTATATTTTCATCTGATTTAAATTGACTTCTTGATTTATTTAACAAATTCTGTAGATCGGTAGTAGAACCAACATATATTGAATTGTTAGTTGTATTCTTAATAGAAACTTTATCTTTATCTGCCTCATTTGCTTTTGTGTGCAGATCTAAGAGATCCTTGTTCATCTCGCTGAGTGTTTTTAGAAGGGTCGCAGCGACCTCATACGCTCTCGGAGAGTCACCTGCGGTCGCAACCCGCATAATTCCATCTACCGCGTCCATACCTGTTCCTATCAATTCCTTGATACCATCTCGGGCGGAATCAAAATCTTTATTAAGTAATTGTTCTCTTCTTTCACGTTTCATTTGAGACAATTGTTTTCTATCAACTACGGCTTCTTTTGGTGAATCTGTAGGATCATATTTTATCTCAAGTGCTTTTGATATTTTTTCTTCAGACATAATTTAAACCTCATATTACAGAAGATCCATCCGTCATTGTGATACTTCCTGTTGCAGCATTTCCGGTCCATCCAAAATCTGTAATAAAATTCGAAGGAGCAGCAGTAGAACCTAGTAAAGAATTAAAGAAATTGACTTCCGATGTTTCAATCGCCACTGGCGTTCTTTCTTTAATTTGTCCATATACATATGTTTTTGCTGTAAAATCAAATACAGATGTTATTAATCTTCTGGTAGCAAAATCACCTTCAAAGTCTTCATTTGTTGCTACAGAATTTAAAACAATAGGAACATCTACAATGCTCGACAAATTATTCATATTTAAACTTACTGTAAAATCTGGAGCAAAGTTTGGTAATATTTGTTCTACTATTTGAAGAGTATCTGTTACATTTCTTGTAAACAAATATAAATTAAAATTAATAATGTATGGAACTTCAGACCACATTGAATACTCAGTTCCATTAATTTCTTTTTTTATAAATTTTAATTTATTTACTTTTCGCGTTGGATCATACAGATATGTTGTTATATCAAATCCTAATCTTGGGAGTGTTATCTGTACATGTTGATTATCTGTTAATGCATTATCTTCTCTTAGTTTTCTTAAAAACTTCTCTTTAGGACCATAAGTTATAGGAACTCTAACTTTTTCTGTAACATTATTTGATTCGTCAAATTTAGAAAGATATATCTCGTTAAATAGCGAACCAAACGCTAAAACTAATTTTCGTATACTTTCATTATAATAACTTGAGTCTATTCCAAACATTAGTATTTACCTTCTGAGAATGGATCCTTATCCGTAAAATCAAATAGTGATCCACTTGTATTTTTGTATTGTAGTACATCATTATCTAGATTAGGTGATATAGTATTTTGTGGATCTTTCTGTACTATAATATTTGTTGCAGTAACACCAATTACAGAGAACTCTGCATTTGAATATGAGCCCTTAATAGATTGATTTCCTGTGAGGAATGTACCAGAAACATTTCCAAGATAAAGTATGTCGTAAGTGATACCATCTTGTTGTTCTATTAGAGTTGCAATTGCAGTTGCATTTGCAAGTGTCGATCCTGCACCACATATACCAGCAACTTGATATAATATTTCGCCTGCAGTATAGTAACCAACAACTGGATCGTTAGCAGTAACACCAATAAACATTTTAAGTGCATACTCTTTCTTGTCACTTTCAATTATATCGATATCTGTAATTCCTGTATTAATTTCTTCATTACTATAAGTAAACATTTCGCAATCAAGAGTAAATGTAGTGAGTGCTCCAAATTGATAAAATGGATCTCTTTTATTTACTTGGTTAATTTCAAATAAAGAACCACTAAGTGGAAAATAAACTAAATCGCCTACTCTTGGAAAAATAATTTCTGA
>Ga0181357_1000719_pt1 | contig 12735 bp, 30 predicted proteins | sample Fa13VDMM110DN_FD_130094 | JGI IMG/M metagenome (GOLD analysis project Ga0181357, IMG submission 130094) | Freshwater viral communities from Lake Michigan, USA - Fa13.VD.MM110.D.N | ecosystem: Environmental > Aquatic > Freshwater > Lake | place: USA: Michigan | collected 2013-09-24 | reverse complement strand
CGAGGCAATAACTTCAAATTTAAATCCATTCCCTCCATAGAACTCTACCCCATGATAAAATTGCATTAAATTTGCCTCAAATACTGTTTTATAGTACATTTACTCCCCCTTATTGATTAAATCCAAAGATGCAAAATAATAACATTAAAATCTCAATTATTATTACACACGCACAAATTTCTCCAATGTAACGATTATCATCATCTCTTTCTTTCCATTCCATTTTTATTACCTATTGATTAAATTTAAAAGTCTAATTCTTCCGTATGCTCTGAAATTCTAACGTTAGCCAGAAAGTCCTGCATATTACTAAGCCTTAAATTCTCTTTCCCCAACTCTTCTATAGCACTTTTCATGCTGTTATTTTGTATAATACCAGTCCCCCTTTTTTTTCCACTTCTGTATATATCGTAAGTTATTATTATCATTTTTGTTACCTATTGATTAAATTTAAAAAACTGTTTTGCGAAGTTTTGCAACATAGTCTTTTCCTTTAATATTCGTTGTGAAATTGGTTGTAATTATTATCTCTAAAGTGCGGTCCAGTCATTTCCATAATCAGGCTTGCAATCTTTTCGTCACCCATCTTGCACCATGGGGTATATCTTGTGTCCATCTGGTCTATCCAAAAACCATTATTTGAATATCCCTCCTCTTCGTTACCGCATCTTTTTAATTCATAGACTTGGTCAAAAGCCAGTCTTATGCCCTCCCCTCCCCTGATATTGTCCGTTTGGTTCATTTGTGCCATAACTAACGCCCATACGTTGTTTTCTCTGCAAAATGTAGCTATCCATTGAGCAACTTCGTCATAGTGACTTGTAAGCCCCTCCCTGCCAGAGCCTCCCACAAGTTGGAAGTAGTCCAGTATAAAGCCTTCAATGTTGTGTTTGTAGATTGCGGCACTAACAACTTCCTTTAGCCGTTTAAACTTGATTCCAGCCTCATCAGCGTATAATACGTTGCCAGCGTCCTTATACCCCATAACTTGCGCCTTAAACGTTTCGTTGCCCTTCTCCCTGCTAATAAACGCTATTGTGTTTTTGTTTATGTGTCTTGCTATCACTCTTTGGTGAATTTCTTTTGAAGACATTTCAGCGGCAATAAATAAATGTTTCTTCCCTGCTTCATTCAGATTTGAGGATATTGTAGCTGCTAAAATTGTTTTACCTGTCTTTTTTCTTGCAGCAACTGCATAAGCCTTGCCACGATAAAGCCCCCCACCCATTGCCCTGTCAAAAACCTCGATACCAACGCTGGATATTTCAGGAATTGTATTCAGGTCTGCAAGTATTTGCTCTGATACAACCGTTGAGCTTTGCATGTTTGTCAAAGTTTGATTCTTGGTTATTTCAGTAAAGTCACGATTCATTTGTTGTAACATTTCACTTGCAGTTACTTCCGTTTCCCACATACGCAAGCCGTACACCCTCAAGAACTCCTGCACTAACCGCCTTTTGTATAAATCAATCAAAGACTGAACAACGCTTTTAAAATTTATACGAGCCGCACCACCCAACCCGATTAACTTTGTAATCAAGTCTTTATGCTCTGGTATTCGCAAGCTAAGGGTGTAAAATGACACATTTCCCTCTTCACTCCCTTGCATAAGCTCTATTATTCGAGGCAATGGCATACAGTGAAAATGTTCTGGCTTTATTTGATACCTATCTATCATTTCTTTTTGACTGCCTGTTGTGCATAATAAAACGCTAACAATAGCACACTCCAAGTTTGAATCGCTCAACTCTCCTAATCTATCTTGTTCCATATAAGTTCTCCATGATTAGAGCCATACCATCTACACGCTCATGTTTCTTTTTTGGCACGATGTTTGCGTTTGGCTTGGTTATCCCTGACCTGCTAGTTGTCTTGAATGTCATAAACCAGTCTTTCTTTTTATTCTTTGCCCCCCTTGCTGGTGATGTCCAGTAATCACGAAAGTTCGTAAATGCAGAATATGCTTGCTCTTTGTCCCATCTCATTTCTAACTTGCAGAAGTCTTTCCATTCGTCTGGCAGGGTTATGTATGGTAATTCTATTTCTGGCACACTGGCCCTTACTGGCTTCTTTTTTTCTGCAAGTGCTGTGTATAAATCTGCAACATCAATATTTTTTTTCTCTGCCTCTTTACTATATGTCTCTGTCTCTGTCTCTGTCTCTAGCATAGCACTTTGCTTGCAGTCTGCTAGCATACCGCTAGCATCAATCAAATATCCTTTATCTATCAACTCCTTAAGGCATAACTTACCCTTCACGCCAATTTGATTTTTGATAAATTCTTCATCTGCTGGAATTTTATTATCCATTTGAGAGGCTAGTAACCAGATAAGCATTAGTTGCAACTTGCTAGCATCTTGCAAGCATTGAAAATTATAGTCTCTCAACAAATCTCTGCTTAATTTTATCCAAGGCGGATTGCGGTCTTTATAGTGTTGGAATTGTTCCCAATCTTTTACTTTTAGATAATCCATTATTCGTCACCCCCAAAATCAGGGATAACTTCAGAAATATGTTTCCAAGTTTCTATTTCGTGATTGTCGTTTGCTGGTGTGGCGTATAGCCAGAAATAATACATATTTGCGTCCCTTGTAGGTGGTAGTAGCTTTGATAAATATGGCTGGTGGGGCTACAACCTCCCACCACTCCGCTAAGAGCTTGCCACTTGATGCCCCATCTTATAACCATTAGTTAAGAAAGGCAAATATTATTTTGATGTAACAACAAAAATCACATTGTTACAATTTTAATTACGCATTGCCCGATATTATGCCCGAAACTAATAATATCGGGTACTATTTCGGGCAATTGAAATCTAATATAATATTGAGCCGCATTTCAAGCCACTCCAAAAGGGGCGAATTCGAGCCAATTAGATTGTTGGAGCGTCTGGACTACACAAACAAGCTTGTGGAGTGTGAAACGATATTCAAGTGGTCACAATCTGTGACTGGTTGCGTTTTTCTAAAGGTGTCGAATTCGATATGTTATGAATGTTACAAATCCTGTAAACTCAATTTCTGCAAATCCCAAGAGCCAACTATAATCTTTTCCAGCCTTGACAATTCCATCTGAAACATAACTTCGTTGGGGTCATTTAAATAACTATTTACCCATTTATTAGCGTGCACAACTTGGTCTGCATTGTAGAATTGTTTTATTGCACTATGAGGGGTGTTATTTATTTCTCGCATAAGATACATGCTTATATATCTCGGGATAGTGTAAGGTGTTTTAGCTCCTGATGTTTCTTTCATCTTTTGAGAATCTACACTGTAGAACTCTGCTACATTGCGGTGTATGTGGTTCTCATAACTCATGCCTTGCAACTTCTAAAGTGCCTTTTTTCTTATGTATATGTATTTCATTTATTTAAACTCCTTTGTTATAAATTCTATAAACTCGTCAAGTGAGTATATTTTTAGTGCCGTTGCTGATAATCCCGCAAGTGAGTCTGCAATAGCTTGTTGCTCTGGTGTGTATTTGTTCTTGCCGTATTTAAACTCAACCAGAAACACCCTTGATACCCACTTGTTTACACCGATTATAGTAAGGTCAAATACGCCCTTTTCATAACCATCAAGTTTAGCTTTCTTTATTCTAGCTGGTGACTGTTTACCTAAATCAGGGGGGCAAGAGCATAAAACAACCTCAAATCTTTTTAGCTGGTTTAATGCTTTTTGCTCACGCAAATATTTTATGCAAGGTCTGCGGACTAATATCAGCTCATTTTGTGTATAAGCCATTATTTATTTTCCTCTTTTATTTCTCGTAAAACCCTTTCTATCTTGATTATAGTAGTAATTTTTAATTCCCAAGGACACTTCCTATAAGTTCTAAAAGTGCTTTCCGATACGCCAGCCCTTAGATAAACGTCTCGTTGTAGTAAGCCTGCACTCTTATATATAGAATCTGCCCATGTTCCTGTCTTGTGTGTTTTTATAGCCATATAATCCTCCATGTTGCCAGAATCAGCATAATGTATTGTATATGTAGCGTCAACACATTTAATGATAGCGTTAAATTATTTTAATGGTAACCGTAAATAAGTTATTGACAGGTTTATAGCTGGTGTGTATTCTTGGGGTACGGAAATTTAATATTATAGGAGTAATAAGATGTCTAAAAAACAATTTTTCTACACGAATATCTGGCTAGATAAAGGGCGTAAGTTTCAAACTGAAACGCAAGTATGCACTACGCAAAAACAAGCGATTGCTGATTATGAACAGAACGTAGGTACTTTTAAGTATTCTCATACTAAATGCATTGAGATTGAGGCAACGGCATATGTGGCTTACCCACATCTAAGTTGGTATAGTGAAATTAATATAACTGAATTTATAAAGACAGAAGAAAAGTCAGAATCATTAGAAGGTTTTGATGAAAGTGCTAATGATGAAAAACGCAAGGAGGCGAAAGTTGACTGATAAATACAGTGCAGAATCTAATTATGATGAAGATGCGGATTTAGAATTTTATTATGGAGAGCAAAGTGAGGGGTTATCTTTGGAAGGGTGTGCATATTGCGGATATGGAAACAAGCCATATTAAAAACACCATGAACGTCATAGAAAAGAAAGACTTTAGGCATCGTGTTCTTTCTGGTGGTGATGGCTGGTGTGATGAGGATTTTATAAATTTGCGTCCTATTTACGAAAAGATGAGAATTGAGCTAAGATTAAGAGCTTTAGAATCTTGCAAGTGCAAGTGTTAATTTTATTATGGAGAAGAAAATGAAGAGTAAGCTTAAAGCAGTTGCACCTAAAGCAGCTAAACCATCTAAACCAAAGATATTAATATTTGGAAAGCCGGGCGTTGGCAAGACATGGTCAGCTTTGGACTTTCCTAATGTTTACTATATAGACACTGAAGGTGGTGCTGATATGGGGCATTACACCACTAAACTTGAGCAATCAGGCGGTGTGTATCTTGGTATAGAGCAAGGAAGTTTAGATTTTACAACTGTGCTTGGTCAGGTTATGGCATTGGCTACAGAAAAACACCCATACAAAACAGTGGTTATTGATTCTATAACTAAGATATTTAACAACGAAATTACCAAAGAAGCGGAGAAGTTAGACGGTCAAGGTAAAAAAAACGAATTTGGCATTGATAAGAAGCCAGCAGTTGCTTTAATGAAAAGGCTTGTGTCTTGGCTTCAGCGTCTTGATATGAACGTGGTCATGATTGCACATGAAAAACCCCTGTGGTTCAAAGGTGAGCAAATAGGCGAAACTTTCGATTGTTGGGATAAGTTGGAATACGAACTGCACCTTGCTTTACAAATCGTTAAACAAGGCGGTTCTAGGGTGGCAAGGGTGCGTAAGTCTCGTTTACTTGGCTTTGAAGACGCTTCAACTTTTGCATGGTCATATCAAGACTTTGCAGAAAGGTATGGTAGGGATATTATAGAAGGGACTGTATCGCAACTTGTTCTTGCTACGGAAAAGCAGGTTGAGGATTTAAGAAAGCTAATGGATACTATTCAATTACCAGAGGGGCAGATGGCTAAATGGCTAACCGCTGCCAACGCAGAAACAATTAATGATATTGACACTGAAAAAGCCGATGCATTAATTAAACACATTAGAACTAAATATATTAACCAAGGAGAATAAAATGGACTTTACACCAAAATCAAGAGAAGAAGCCGAAAAAGAAAGCCAATTTCCAATATGGGAAGATGGGATTTACGATTTTGAAATGGTTGCAGCCAAAGAAAAGGAAAGCTCAAAGAAAAACGCTATGATTGAAGTAACTTTGAAATGCTTCAACCAATTTGGTGCTACGCAATTAGTGTTTGATTATCTAATGCCAGCATTTCCTTTAAAGTTAATTGATGCTTGCGAGGCTATGGGATTGTCTATTGAGTATCAATCAGGGTGTTTGAGAGATTATCAATTTGTAGGCAAAACAGGGAAAGTCCATCTTTCAGTGAGAGGGGAGACTACAAATAAAGATACTGGTAAAAAATATGCACCTAAAAATGAAGTATCTAGCTACATAGTGAGTAATACGCAACAATCGTACAGCTCAAAAGCTAATGAGCATGTAGTGGAAGATTTGGACGATGAAATACCTTTTAATTAAGTCGCACAAGAGCGACTATAAATAAGCCTTGTATTTTTGAACCAATTTTAACAATAAAGGAAAATATTATGGACGAAAAAAAATTAAATATTACTGAATTAGTTAGCTTACAAGTTTTACAAAAACAAAAGGAGGGAAAGCAGTTATCAGCTAACTCGCTTTTGGAAAAGGTAGTTAATGCTAAAGTTGCTTACGAGTTGGCGTTAGCTGAATACACCGTGATTGCCGAGCAGGTAGTAGCTCTCGATGTGGAGATACAGAGTTATGTCTAATCGCACATGTAAAACATGCGGTTTGCACGAGTCCGCCCCATTTAAGGTTGTTGGGGCGGATAGCCTGTGTATAGGATGCCGCCCAGCAAGTTCTTATGAAGACCTTGAGCCTGATAGTATTTGTCCAGAGTGTAAAGTCGGTACGCTTGAAGATGCTAGAGAAGGGAGTTGCTATTGCTCTGCCTGTAATAATCCGCCATGCTGCCACTGCACTACATTTCACCTTGTATGCGAGGAGTGCGATAACGAAATTAAATAAGATTTTAAGAATCCCTTCGGGGTAAATATGGGTGGTGTAGCTCAGTAGGTAGAGTGAAGGAGCATTAGCTTCTCTGTGTCGCAGGTTCAAGTCCTGCCACCGCCCACTAAATTAAAGGAGTAAGAAATGAGTATAGAGTTTACAGAAAGGGAGAAAAAACTTATCAAAGCTCTCTGGTTTTACACGAGTCCACAAGGTAATGAGTGGGCATTTCACATGAAATATCATGAAGATAATGGGAAAACAGCGAAAAACGCATTATTAGAGGTGGGGGCTTACCGTGTGCTAATAACTGTGTTTGGTCATATTATTGACGCTGGGCAAATTGAGAGCGTGACGGACTCGGATGTTGGCGGTGCAATTACAGACATGGTTGTTCGTGCTGCGGACGGTTGCGGTGTTTCTTTCTACCAGATAGAAGGTAAAACTGTAGAAGAAGTTTGGGAAGAAATTAACCGCCAGATAAAGGAGAATAAATAACATTAAAGGAGAAGGTTATGAAGAGAAAGAGACCTACACTTTATTTTTCTATAAATGAAGACTCTGAAGAAATAATGCTACGATACCCATGTGGCTCTGTTAGATGGGTAGGTATATGGGAGTTTATTAAGTTAGCTTTTTCTTTTAAGTATTACTTAGAGCAAGTGGAATGAAAACAATACCAGCAAAGGTTAAGCGATTCCGCAGGAAAGTAGCAGAGAAGCCTTGCAGGGCTTGTGAAATGGAAGATGACACCAGAGTATCGCATCACTTTACGTTTACAAAGGCTGGAATGGCTAAAAAGGCGAAAGAGTGGGACGCTTGTTGTTTATGTTATAAGTGTCATTCAGACCTTCACGCTCATGGAGAGTTGAGTTTTTGGGTAAAATGGAAGAAAGATATAGAAGATTTGAAACAAGAAGGTGTGGAATTTTATAATAGGTATTTCAAATGATTTATTTTCTAATAGATGAACAAAGAAAGGAAAATGCAATAGCCCATATACAAAGCTTAGAAGTTGGTGATAAATGGGAACTAGTTATACAGCCTAAAGTAAAATGCAGAACAAAGGCACAGAATAGGCTGTTTCACATGTGGATTCCATACTTTGGCAGTAAGTTTGGTTATACGGATAAAGATATGAAGGTTGAATTAAAATACGCCTTTTTGGGGCAAGAAGAAAGGCTTAATCACAGGGGTGTAAAAAGGATTGCTCCCATAGACACGTCCGATTTAAGCGTGCTAGAGTTTATTCAATTTCTGAACGAGCTAGAACGGTTTGCAATAAATAATGAAATAAACTTGCCTATACCAGATGATTATAATTTTGCAATGAAAAGGGGGTAAAGATGACTAAACTATTTGAAGACGTAAAAGAAGGGCTTGAAGAAGCTATTGCTTATAATGAAGGAAAAGATACAGGGGCGGATATTATAGAAACAGAAAACGAGCGTATTGAGAAGCTGAATAATCCTTGTTTCTGGCTAAGCGTAGAAAAAGGCTCGAAAAAAGTTTACGCACATAAGCTTGTAAAAGATAAATGTAGAAGTGAAATGCAGAAAATAACACGCCTACAAGCTTTATGCGAGCATGAGAACGGTACTAAATTTTCACCACAGGCTTTAGAGAAATTAGGGGTTAAGTAATGAGTAAATATTTAGTTTCATACGGCTACATGACTACGCAAGGTTATAGTGGAGCGGGGAGATGTTTTCCCTCTTTGCAAGAATTAAATGAAGAATCTTTGATAGAGTTAGAAAATCTTCTTAAACAGCAGATGCAATTTGCAAAAGTTTTTATCAAGAATGTTGTAAAGTTAGAGGGTTAAGTAATGAGTAAAGAAGATTTTAACGAGCTAAGAGATATACTTTTGGAAGCGTCAGGCGTTTTTTTAGAGTATGCACTCATTCATAACAAAAAAGGCAATGACGATAAAAGTACACGCAATAATATCCTTTCCGAAAAGCAAGATAGGGCGTTGAAGTTATTGCGAGGAATATATCAAGAACGCACTTTCACAAAGGAAGATGCGGAGAAGGCTGCGGAGAAGGTTTTACAGGAGTTATTTAATTCTCATAAACCAAACAAAAGACCTTTAGGAGAAAGTGCAAGAGATTTGGCAATTGCAGCTTTAAACGCTATAGGCAAAATTGAAGAATAAAGAATACCTTTGCACCGCTCCTACTTTGTTTGCCGCAGTGTGAAACGAAACGTCGGTAAGCTGAAATAATCAGGTTCGCAAGATTGGTGCAAAGGGCAATGGATAATCATTGATTTGTCTTGCGAAATAAGCCTACCAACTGCCGTCCTGCATGACGTTAAACTGCTTAATTTTAACAAAGAAATAAGAATATTATGACACAAAATGAAATAGACAAATTACAAAAGGGCATAAACTATGCTTATTACGAACGCAGCCAACTTGTAGCAGCGTTAAGTAAACTATTCCCAGCATTTTTAGAGCGTCACCCTAAGTCAGATACAGCGTGGCAAGATGATTGGCGATGGATAGTTGTGATAGATTTACCGACAGGACAGGCTTGTTGGCATATACACGATTCCGACCTGCATGATTTTAATCATCTTTGCAGAAAAGATGAGAATTTTTATAGTTGGGATGGTCATACTTATGAGGATACATATAAAAGACTTGCGGCTTTAAGTGTTAAAACTGTTTAATTTTAACAAGGGAACAGAAATAGTAGAATTAGAAGAATAAGAATCCCTTCGGGGTAACATGGGTGGTGGTATATTAATTCAGTGATAGAACCTAAGTGAAAGCTTGGAGACAGAGGTTTGATTCCTCTATATACCACCTCTAAAAGGAGTAAGTTATGTTAATAAAAGTTTTTGGAATCTGGTTAATGGCTAACAATATTAGTCATTTAGGGTACTTAGCCAGTGACGATAGGACTTGTTTTATTCACATGAACGCAGCACAATATGCAAGCTCTTTTCCAGTGCCAAATACTCCATGTGATTTTGTGGCTGAAGAAATAAACCGTAAAATAAAGGAAAGCAAATAAGATGATAGATGTGGCAACGGTATATAAATATCCATTAGAAGTGACTTATAGGCAGGAAATAGAGTTGCCATGTATCCACAGTATATTAGACATTCAAGTGCAAGCTGGAACTATTTGTATGTGGGTAGCGGTAAGTCCAAGTAGTCCTAAAGAGGCGGTTATATTTTATATAGTAGGAACTGGGCAAGAACTGCCTTCAGGGACGCTTACTTATATAAAGACCGTCCAGTTAAAATCGCTTGTGTGGCATATTTTCAAGGAGAGTAAATAATGCCAACTAACTTAGAAATAGACGCACAGTTAATCAAAGCGTTTGAACGTCTTTTAGAGGAGTATTCGCCTTATTCTGCATCTAGCAATAGGTGTAAGCCTAAAAATATTTGGCGTTGTAGATTAGACGATTTCTTCGGCTATTCTAATAGAAGGGACGTTGGTGCTAAATTAATTTGGGCAAACGCATATAAAGCTTTAAATGAATATAGAAAAAGGAATAATAATGCCAACTGAAAAACAAATAGATGCAATAATCCCGGTTATAAAAGAGGGCGTTGGAATTATATATAGTGGGAATTTAGATTTTGATAAATCATACCGTGTAATGGCACGTCAAGTTCTTGAAGTTGCATATCAAGTTTTTCTTGACGAAGCAAGTGAGCGTATGAGCAAGCATATTGATGACAATATAGATGTTTATAAAAGATTGGCAGATAGATGAGTAAATACAAATTCAAAACCTTCGATTCTCCTGAAGACATGTATAAGTCTTACAAGGTTGCAAAGCTCTTAAATCCCAAAATGAGGGAAGAGGAATACAAAAGCGTTATAGATAAAATCACCAAGGTATCGGACTATAAGCAACATGTAGTTATGCAAGGTGATGAAGTGGTATCTATGATAGCCACGCAATCGGTTTTAATGATGGGTGCGGTACCACAGCTTACTTGTAAACTTGATAATGTAGCAACACTACCAGAGCATAGAGGATATGTCACCAGTGAGCTTATGCAAAGGGTTAAAGTAGATGTTCTGCAAAAGGGCTACGGTGCTATTCATGTGAATTGTAGTAAGGATAATGAGAAAGGCTCAAAGTTCTATAAGCGTATGGGTTTTAAAGATACAGGTAACGGTTGGGTGCATTATTTGAATCAGGAAAATAGGACTCTGGAAAGATGATTACTCATAACATCTATGCCGTGAGCAAATAGCATGTATTAGGCTTTTTCCTAATATTAGCTCTAAAGCACTTTTTTTGTTGTAAATTAAGGCTCTGCGTTAAAATAAAGCTGGTTTGGGGATTTGCTCTAAAGCACTTAAGAATATTTAACCTTCCCATAAGTGGACGTAGCAAGAAGCACCGCTAAAGCTCTTTTTTTTGGCATACCATCTTCAATAAGAATTTTGTATAGAAGCTTATCAACTAATAGCCTGTACCTTTTTCTAATCTTTTTATTCTGTCTTTCGTTAAGCTTAGGGTTGTCAAATAGTCCACGCTCAACAGCAGTGCAACCAGCGTCATGGATTCCTGCCCCACGTTTCATAAAATCAGGCGTATCTACTGCAAAAGTCGCACCGTCGATTTTATAACCTATTTCTAAAAATAAAGTGCCATCAAGATTCCAAGTGGCGATACCTTCGTTGTAGTCATCTTTAAAAACAAATTCTTTAGGCGGTATAATCCCAGTTGCACATTGCAAAGGCTCTAATCTAGTGTAAGTAAATGGCACTAAATTAGTAAGATTTGCCTTGTCTTCAACTTTGGTTTTCCAGCCTTCAAATTGTGGTAATATCATAATTTTATCCTTAAAATACCCAATGATATTCATTAGGTTTATGCGTATATACCACATAAGAGTCTATATCTACAGCCCCTAATGGAGCTGGCTCTTTCGAGTCTTAAGTTGTCACAATCAGTCTGGCTCCAATTGCCAGAAGAGGTGACTAGGTTATTATAACAAACTGATATACAAATGACAAGCCACCATATCGAGCGTATCCTCGTAAAGGTGTCGAATTCGATATATTATGAATGTTACACCATATCTCCCACTTGGGAAAATTGGTTTGTGTAACTGGAACAAGTGAATAAACAAAACGAGGTTTTAAATCAGTACATTACTGCGTAACTGCAATAAATTACAATCCTGTTTTGTAATTCTTTCCGTCACTAGTTTTCAATACCTCGTTGGTATTACGCCCTTCTAAATACGAGCAATGCACCCAGCCAGAATTGGGCTTGCCAGAAACGTAATACTCAAGTATCAACTGTTTGAATTTAAGATGGTCACGAATATATATAGCCACTTGTTTATTTGAGATTCCATCAACTTCAAAATCAACCGCACGCCCAAAACAATGGTCTGATGTTTTACTGCCTCCAATAGCTTTGTTTAAAGCAGGGGAGCGATACCACGAGCATACAAGCACAGGGGCGATAAAGACCTCCCTTACATGCTCTAAAATGTTTTCAGCAACATCTATTACATACGGCAAGAGTTCGTCAGGCAAAGAGTTGTCAATTCCCAAGCGTATAGCTGTTTGAGATTTGACAACTTCCTGCATGTTAAAATGTTTTAATATTTGCATATTAATCTAAATATTTGATTATTCCTATTACCGTAGCGGCAAAACCAACTAATTTAACCGTATTAGAAATTAAGTCTTTTTTCCAGTCGCTCTTTGCTGCATTCAAGAGCATAAAATCATTCATAGTTTTAAATGTATTTCTAGCCTCTACGATAAAACTTTCAAACTGCTCAAAAGCCTTAGTTACAGTTTCGTTGCTATGATTTAACTTATGTATTTTTAACGCCATATCCTCATGGGCTTCTTGGTCTTTTAGAATATGCACGTTAATCATACCATGCGTTAATACAAACCTATCATGCACAGCGTTTCTATAACCTTCCTGCACATCAAAGTCTTTAGCTTGTTTTTCAGCTAAAGTCTTTACCGCAGTCTCTAAGCTTGCTATACGTTCACCTTGGTTCATGCTAGAAGCTCCTTTAGTAATCTTCAGGTTCAGGAAACCAAGCATCATCTCGGTCAAGTATTGTAATGAGGGATAAATCCACCCCTTCCATTGCTTGCTCTTTTGTAAATCCATTAT
>Ga0181357_1000718_pt1 | contig 12736 bp, 17 predicted proteins | sample Fa13VDMM110DN_FD_130094 | JGI IMG/M metagenome (GOLD analysis project Ga0181357, IMG submission 130094) | Freshwater viral communities from Lake Michigan, USA - Fa13.VD.MM110.D.N | ecosystem: Environmental > Aquatic > Freshwater > Lake | place: USA: Michigan | collected 2013-09-24 | reverse complement strand
TGAATGAAATTTCAATTAGCTCAGATTTCGACATCCTGTTCAGAAATCTTTTCGACACACAGTCGGCATTTAACACAGTCAGAGGACACAAATCCCCACATCCAGTAGACATATATGAAGACACAGAAGATGGTCTCGTTTTTGAGATTGCTTGTATTGGTCTTAAAAAAGAAGATGTGGAAATCAACATCGAGCACGATATACTTCGTGTATCCTATACTAAACCTAGTTGGGATCCAGATGAAGAGAAAAAACGACAATATCAAATAAACGGTATTGCAAGACGATCTTTTGATCTTGCGTATCGAGTAGCGTCTAAGTTCAGCTTAGCAAAATCAAAGGCTTCAATGAAGGATGGGCTATTAGTGATAACACTACCATTTGCAGACGAAGCAAAACCAAAAAAACTTTTAATTAATTAAATTAGCCTCCCTAGGGTTTTTTTCGTATATTAAAGTAAACAAACAAAACAACTATGAATAAATTTAAACCAATCAGCGATAAGCTGATATGCTTGCCTATCGAGCAAGAGCTTATGAGTTCCGGAGGTATTTACCTACCAGACATTGATGATAAAAAATCACTAAAGGCTACCGTAGTAGCAGCAGGTCCTGGCTTTTGGGCAGGAGTGGGTCTATTTGTAGACACCACAATTAAGCCTGGAGACACTGTTCTGTATCAGCGCTTTGCCGCTCAAACGGTGGAGCTTGATGATGTAGAGTATCATGTAGTTCAAGAAAGAGATGTTATAACTAAATTAGTAAAAGAAAATGAGTAAAACTAAAATTTTAGAATTCGGTGCAGATGGACGTAATAAAATTCGTAATGGAGTTAATAAGTTGGCATCAGCAGTAGAGACAACACTAGGCCCAAGAGGTCGTAATGTTATTATAGAAAAAGAAGGATCAGCTCCTGTTGTTACAAAGGATGGTGTATCGGTTGCAAAGGAGATAAAACTCAAAGATCCAATTGAAAATATGGGTGCTGAAATTATCAAAGAAGTAGCAATGCGTGCGGCAAAAAAGGCCGGTGACGGAACAACTACAGCTACAGTACTAGCTGCTGCAATGTATAATGAAGGAATGAAATCTATTGTTAATGGCTTTAATCCAATTGAAATTAAACGAGGAATGGATAGAGCTGTGCAAGATATTGTTTCAGAGATTCGTAAGGAAGCAAAAGATGTAGTCACAAATGAAGAGATTAAGCAAGTTGCTACAATTTCTGCAAATAATGATGAGGTTATTGGTGCTATTATTGCAGAGGCTATGGATAGTATTGGAAAGGATGGAGTAGTGCAAGTTCAAGAGAGTCGTACGGCTGAAACTAGCTTAGAGGTAGTTGAGGGTATGCAAATTGAGCGTGGATTTTTATCACCCTACTTTGTTACAAACAACGATGCCATGACAGTAACATTAGAGAACCCTTTAATTTTGTTGTGCGATAAGAAGATCAGTAGCATTAAAGAAGTGTTAAATCTACTCGAAACTTGCAGTAAACAGAACAAGCCGTTACTAATTGTGGCTGATGATGTTGATGGAGAGGCATTAGCTGCTATGGTAGTGAACAAGGCTAGAGGTATTCTTAGTGTATGTGCTATCAAAGCTCCTTATTTTGGTGATATGAAATTACAAGGTCTTGAAGACATTGCAATCTTAACAGGAGGAGAAGTTGTGTCAACACAAAAGGGTATGAAGCTAGAAAAGCTAACAGCTGATATGTTGGGAACAGCTAGAACTGTAAAAGTTAGTCAGTACGAAACTATTATTGTTGACGGAGGAGGAGAATCAAACGCTATTCAAACTAGAATTGATCAACTAACAGAACTTTATGATAATGCTGAGAGCGATTACGATAAAGAAAACTATCAATCTCGTGTAAGCAAGTTGATTGGTGGAGTAGCTGTAATTCACGTTGGGGCTCCAACGGAGGTTGAATTAAAAGAAAAGGTAGACAGAGTAGATGACGCTTTATCAGCAACTAGAGCAGCTATTGAGGAGGGGATTGTTCCAGGTGGTGGCATCTGTTTAGTACAAGCCGTTGACCAAATTAATAGCCAATCCGAAAAGCGACAACTATCTCAAGATCAACAACAAGGTTACGATATAGTAATGCGCTCGGCTAGCCGACCCTTTGAAGCTATTCTAGGCAATGCTGGTAAGAGTGCAGTAGAAGTGAAGGTTGCAATGAAAGAGGCAGGAGTAGATGGATATGATGTACGCAAAGATATACCAGTCAACATGATAGAAGCTGGGATTATTGATCCAGCCAAGGTAACAATCACAGCACTTGAATTAGCTAACTCAGCAGCAGGGACTCTATTAACTACAGAATGTGTTATTAGTATTGATCCAGATCAACCAAAAGAGGACAAACAACAAAACTGGATGTAATGGAGCAAGGAGTAGATTTATCAAATAGCACACCATATGTATGTGACGAATGTGGCCACGATGTTTTTGTGACAGCGTTTAAAATACAAAGCATTTCAGGGATTGTTTCACCTACGGGAGAAGAGATGTTAGTTCCTATTCAGGTGTTTATGTGTAGTAAATGTAAACACATTAATGAAGAATTTTTACCAAAGATTGGGTAGTCTGGTAAAAAAGCAGTAAGTTTAGATATAAAAAGTTACAGATGGCAGAGAATTCAGTTTCATATTCACAATTTTCAATGTACACACAGTGTCCCAAAAAATGGGAGCTAGAGTATGTACACAACAATCGAAAGTTTGAGCAAAGCATTCATACTATATTCGGTACAGCTATGCACGAGACTCTGCAAAACTACCTACATGTTACGTATAACCAATCGGCTAAGAAGGCAGACGAACTCTCTCTCTTGTCTGACCTTCAAAGCCGTCTGGTAAAACATTATGGAGAAGCATCTCAACAGATGGGACACTTCTCAACTCCTAAAGAACTACAGGAGTTTTATCAGGATGGTGTTGAGATCTTAAACTATTTTAAACGCAAACGTAGCTTACATTTCCCAACAAAACAACATGAGCTTGTTGGTATTGAAATTGAGCTTAATATGCCACTAAAAAATAACGTAGTGTTCAGAGGTTTTATTGATATTTTAATCAAAGACAACCGAACGGGCCGGTACAAGATTATAGATTTTAAGACATCAACTAGAGGATGGAATAAGTACCAAAAAGCCGATAAAAACAAGACAGCTCAACTTATTCTCTACAAAGAATTTTATGGAAGACAATTGGGAATTGACCCAGAGTTAATTGATGTTGAATATATTATATTACGTCGTAAGATTAGCGAGGATTCAGACTTTCCAATGAAACGTATTCAGATATTTGTGCCTGCAAGTGGCAAACCATCTCGTAACAAGGTGGGACAATTATTAGTAGAGTTTATAAATACTGGATTTAACGAAGAAGGATTACATAATAAAGATATAGAGTATCCTGCATACAAATCATCTGCCTGTAAGTATTGTAAATACAAAGACAATCAAGAGTTATGTCCTGCAGTTAAAAGGATGACGTGTGAATGAGTTTACTCAAGCAACTTCTGTAGGTAGGATAAACACTCTACATTCAAAACTAATACCCTCAGCAATGAAGGTATATAATGAATGCATTGCAGAAAAAATACCTATACACATTGTGTGGGGACATCGTTCACAACAAGAGCAACAAACACTTTACAGATATGGCAGAATAATTCCAGGCAGCATATTAACAACAAACCGTCCTGGCTACAGTGCCCATAACCACTCCTTAGCGTTAGATTTTTGTTTCTATTACGATAGTGAAATGAAGACTTGGCAAGATGCACAAGAAGTTGAGTATTGGAGGTGGATGTGGATTAAGGTTATTAAGAAGTGGGAGGCAGAGGGCTGGGAGACTGGATTTAGATGGGAATACAATTGGGAACCTGGCCATGTGCAGAATTTATTAGACAAGACGCTAGGTGAATGGTATAACAACTCACTAATATGATTAGAGTAGGAATAACAGGAACCACAACTTTTGAAAACAAAATTAAGATTAAGAACTTTATATACAGAATCTATCAAGAATTAAAGGAAGATGTTGTGATTGTAGGTATAGGGGATAGACAAGGAGCTGATAAGTATGTGCGAAAGTATTCATTAGAGTTAGGTTGCCAATATCAAGAAGCCAATCTACCACACACACCACCCACATTGTACAGTATGATGACTGAGGCTTTTTACAACAAACCTTATAATGTAAAAAATTATCATCTAAGGGATAACACCTTCACAAGATACATTGATCGTTTAGTTGTATTTGATAACTCGCAAGGTACAGATCGAAAAATTGAAAATCTAATTAAGGCAGCTAACAAACACAAAAAAAGAACTGTTATTGTAAATTAAGCCATATTTATAGTATATATGGATAAATCTTTTAAAAAAAACTTAGCTGAGATGATTGCCTACATGGGTAATAATGGTTTGCAATTAGAGCCATATCCAACGGTTACACTTAACCATAGGCCGCAGGAAGGTGATCCAGTATTTCACAACACTGGGCATTATGAGCCAGTTACACGGACAATAACATTAAACACACACGGACGACATCCAAAAGATATTATGCGAACTTGTGCACATGAGCTTATTCATCACAACCAAAACCTTAGAGGTGACTTAGATCAACAAAGGATGATGGAGGCTGGTGATGGACAGTACACACAAAACAACGAGTATCTTAGAGAGATCGAAAGAGAAGCATACGAACGAAGCGCTATGCTGTTCAGAGATTGGACCGATAATAAAAAGTATAATAAATGAAACTATCAGAATTTAAAAAACTAGTTCGTGAAGAGGTTAGAAAAGTAATTAAAGAGTCAGTAGCACCAATAGCTAAAGCAGATTTAATTACAAAACTAGAACCACTAAAGAAGCTTTTTCCTAAAATTACAGATCGTGATATAAAAGCACTTACCTTTGTTGGTAATAAAGCGGAAACAGCAAAAATATACAAAGCTTTAGGAGCTTTAAGAGTACAAGATTATTTTGATCCACCACTCGATGACTCAGATTTCAGTGGTCCAGGTACTTGGGTTATTGACACTATGGGTGCTAGCGATGAAGGACTTATTAAATAAGAAAATAAACAATGAAACTAAGAAAACTTATAGAGGATATAACCGGATATTCTTCAGCTCCTAAAAAAGACGACCACGAAGTTGAGATGGCAATTAATGACCTTTATTCAATAGTGCATCGAGCCTCTGAGTTAGCAAAGCGTCTTGAAGAGCAGGGTGAACATGAGTTGGAAGGTTGGGTGCAAGCTAAAATAACTAAATCAGCAGACTACATTAATGCTGTCTATGAAAATTACATGTTTGCAACTAAGGACTCTTATCACAGTAGTGATTGTGATACATGTGGAGATAGTACTTTATCCGAAGCAGCAAGCACTTGTTGTGGTAAGTGCGGTCACTTCCACGTAAAAGGAACCACATGCCCCAAACCATATTTAACAGGAAATAAACATTGCAGAAATAGGCCCAGATAGTGGCTTTATTGAAATAAAAGTAGTATTATAAGTTATAACATAAACAAAACAAATGAAACAAGGTTACATTCCAAAAGATCAACGCAAGACTATATTATTCTTAGCAGATGATTGTAGAGTACCATCTGGTATTGGTACAATGACTCGTGAAATTATAGTAGGCAATGCTCACAGGTATAATTTTATACACGTTGGAGCAGCAATTAATCACCCAGAAGCTGGCAAGATTTTTGATTTATCACAAGACATCAATAACAGTCAAGGAATATCTGACGCACATGTGCTCGTATATCCTTATAATGGATATGGCGATCCTGATTTAGTTCGTGGATTAATTGCTAAGCATGAGATTGATGCAATTATTCACTTTACAGATCCAAGATATTGGCAGTGGCTATACAGAATGTCTGCTGAGTTAAGGCAACGAGTTCCTATTTTTTACTATCATATATGGGACGATCTCCCAGCTCCACATTACAATAAACCGTACTATGAAAGTTGTGATTTATTAATGGGCATTAGTAAACAATCAAATAACATTGCTAAATTAGTACTAGGAAAAGACAACTATTGTGATATTGATAAACACCCAAGTGCACAAGATATTAGCAAGCCCATACCCAAGGTGTGTTTTGCACCTCACGGAATAAATCACAAAGAGTTCTATAAATTTGATATCAATAATAACGATGACAAAAAGAAACTAGAAACAATCAAAGAGCGTTTGTTTGGAAAAGAGGAAGTTAATTTTGTAGTGTTCCATAACAACAGAAACATTAGACGTAAGATGACCTCAGACGTAATCTTAGCCTTTAAATTTCTATATGATAAAGTAGTTAATTCAAAAGGTGGTAACAATTATCCAGAGGCTGACAGAATGCGCTTATTGCTACACACACAACCAATTGATGAGAATGGTACAGATCTAATAAAGGTAATCAACGACGTTTGTCCTGAGATAGCTCACCTTGTAGTGTTTACAAATGCACGATATGATCAAGCAGAACTAAATGCAGTGTATAACTTATCGGATGTTGTTGTAAATATTGCTAGCAATGAAGGTTGGGGATTAAGCTCCACAGAGGCCTTGATGACTGGTACTCCAATTATTAATAACGTAACAGGAGGACTTCAAGACCAATGCCGCTTTGAAGATGAAAACGGTAATTGGATTGATTTTGATGAAAATTTTGGATCCAATCATGGTGGGCGATATAAAAAACACGGAGTATGGGTAAAACCAGTATTCCCAGGAGCAATAAACCTCCAAGGTTCGATTCCAACACCATATATTTTTGATGATCGTTGCGATATTCGAGATGTAGCTGATGCAATGTACTATTGGTATGACATGGAAGCTCATCATAGAGTAGAAGCTGGTATGGTAGGACGTGAATGGGTAACGGGCGAAGAAGCCGGTATGACTGCAGAAGCAATGTGTCGTACCATTGGTGATGCAATGGACGTTGTGCTCACAAACTGGAAACCAATTACACGTTTCAATGTATATAATGTTCACGAAGAGTTAGAGAAAACAAAAAATAAGAAAACAGGAATTTCAATATAATAAGTTACAATGCAAAAACCACTTTTATTACTAATGGCTCCAGTAAACACTGTATCAGGTTACGGAGCTCGTTCACGAGACATAGCGCACGCACTAATAGCGTCCGATAAATATGACGTTAAGATTTGGCCAACACGATGGGGCCAAACTCCACAAAATTATCTTAATACAGAAGATCCTAAAGATAAGTTGATTATCGACAGATGCATATCAGATCCAAAACTACACAAGCAACCTGAGTTATTTATTCAAATAACTGTTCCAAACGAATTTCAACGCATAGGTAAGTTTAACATAGGAATCACAGCAGGTATTGAAACTACAATTGCTTCGGCTCCGTGGATTGAAGGTTGTAATGTAATGGATTTAATTCTAACATCCTCCGAGCATTCTAAAAAAGTGCTAAAGGAGAGTGTGTGGGAAAAGCGTGACCAGAACAATCATCAAGCAATTGGAACTGTGCAATTAGAAAAACCAATTGAAGTTTTATTTGAAGGAGTGGATGTAACTAAGTATTGCAAAACTAATGACATTCATAAATCTATAGATGATCAACTTACACAAGTCAAAGAGAGTTTTGCGTTTCTATTTGTTGGTCATTGGTTAAAAGGCGATATGGGTCAAGATCGAAAAGACATCTCAGGTCTAATCAAAACATTCCTAGAAACATTCAAGAAGCGGCAGGCTGGAGATAGACCATGTTTAATACTCAAGACGTCAGCAGCTGACTTTTCTCCCATTGATAAAATAGAGATCTTGGAAAAAATACAACAGATATGCTCAACTGTACGGAAAGGCGTAAGTAGTCTACCTAACATATATTTAGTGCATGGGGATTTGACTGATGAAGAAATAAATTCATTATATAATCATCCAAAAATTAAAGCACACATAACTCTGACAAAGGGAGAAGGTTATGGTCGACCACTAGCAGAAGCAAGTTTATCTGAAAAAGTGCTTATAGCTCCAAATTGGAGTGGACAGGTTGATTTTATTAAACACTCAATCCAAGTAGCAGGGCAACTAACACAAGTACATCCGTCGGCTGCGTGGGACCAAGTAATTCTTCAAGAAGCTTTATGGTTCTCAGCTGATTACAATCAGGCAGCAGAGGCTATGAAGTTTGCTTATGACAAGAAAAATGAAAAAGCAATTAAATTATTAGGTAAACGACAGGCATCAGTTATTAAACGTGAGTTTACATTAGAGCAGATGGCACAGCAGCTTGACAAATATTTAGAGCAGTTTGTTTCACAAATACCAATATTAACAGAATTAAAACTTCCACAATTAAAAAAAATAGAATTACCTAAACTAAAAAAAATAGAACAATGAGCAATGGCAACGACACAACTAAGTATTACATAGTAACTTATACAAATTGGACACACTTATATTTTATACAAACTCTTACAGCAGATGACATTCAATTTGCGCAAAGAACAGTAGAAAATGAAGAGGTTTATAGTAAATTTTACATAAACTCTACTATGGATTACTTTAATAAAATAAAAAAATTAACTCAAGCAAACACAGAGTTGGCTTTTAATATAGAATATGGAGACTACTAAAAAAATAAAGTGCAAGCATTGTGGATCAGAACACCACTGCTTCGAGGAGCAAACACAGCTACCTAACGGAGACTCAGCAACTAGCTATCTATGCGTAAGTTGTGGGTATACAACAACATCTTTAAATAAAGAGGGCAGTGAAATGCTAGAGGAGTATGAAGCAGTTACTGCTCAACTTATAAAAGACTTACGATGGATTGATGACGAAGGTTTAGTATGGTATCCAATTGTACTTAATTTTCCATCAACAGGCATAGTGTTTCCTGATGGAACAGGAGATCATGACTGGCATTGGGTTGCAGCTAAAGCAATTGACATTCCCGAAGCAGAGCAATCCCGCTTTCCAATAGTAGGACGTCCCGAAGAGTATTATAAGAGACGAATTGATATGGAGAACAAGGAACAATTCCCTAAAGACAATTTCTATGAGGCTTGCAAGTCTGTAGGATTTATTTTAAGCGAGGGGGCATTTTAGGAATAAAAACCCTATATTATAGTTATGAATATTAGTTACGCAATTACAGTATGCAATGAGTTTATTGAAATTCAAAGACTTGTGCACCATTTACTTAAAAACAAGAGAGCACAAGATAATATTGTTATCTTATACGACTCTAAAAACGGAAATCCCGATATTGAAACTTTCCTTCGCTCACATAGTGTAAATGGAGAGTTTATGTGGCACAAGGGTGAGTTTGAAGGTCACTTTGCTGATTGGAAGAATAAACTTAATAAGTTATGTACTGGAGATTACATTTTTCAAATAGATGCAGATGAGATTCCATGTACACCTATTCTAGAAACATTACCACTCTTGCTAGAACAAAACCCAGATGTAGAAGTTTATCTAGTACCTAGAGTTAATACGGTTGAAGGATTGACAGATTCACATATTCAAAAGTGGAGATGGAATGTTAATAGCGAGGGTTGGGTAAACTGGCCTGATTACCAATGGCGTATATATAAGAACACACCTAGTATTAAATGGAAGAACAAAGTCCATGAAGTGTTAGAAGGATTCAATCAGTATGCAAATCTACCAATGGAGGAAGATTATTCACTCTACCATCCAAAAACAATTGAAAAACAAGAAAAACAAAATAATTACTATAATACGTTATGAAAAAACAAGATATTACAAAAACAGCCTTAGTACTAGGTGGCGGTGGTTTTATTGGTGGACATTTAGCTAAACGCCTTAAGCAAGAGGGATTTTGGGTTCGCATTGTAGACATTAAAGAGCAACATGAGTATTGGGATCATAATGAAATATGTGATGAATATGTTTGTGGTGACCTAAGAGATCCTAAACTAGTTTCTGCAGTAATGCACTCTCCTATTCAATTTTTAGAGACGGATGCAGCACACTCCTTCGATGAAGTTTACCAACTAGCTGCAGATATGGGAGGAGCTGGGTATATTTTTACTGGAGATAATGATGCTAATGTTATGCATAACTCAGCTCTGATCAACCTCAACGTAGTGCATGAAGCAGTAAAAAAGTCTATAAAAAGAGTATTCTACAGTTCGTCAGCTTGCATGTATCCAGAGCATAATCAGTTAGATCCAAACAACCCAAACTGCAAAGAGTCCAGTGCATACCCAGCAAACCCTGATTCAGAATATGGATGGGAAAAGCTGTTCAGCGAACGATTATTTTTGGCATTTAATCGCAACTATAAACTCGATGTCCGCGTTGCTCGATTCCACAACATATTTGGACCACAAGGAACATGGTATGGTGGCAAAGAAAAGGCACCAGCTGCAATGTGTCGAAAAGCAGCTCAAAGTGAGGGAGAGTTGGAAGTATGGGGGGATGGTCAGCAAACTCGGTCTTTTTTATATATCGATGAGTGTGTAGAAATGATGCTTCGCCTAATGCGACAAGATCAGTTTTTAGGTCCAGTTAATATCGGATCCGAAGAAATGGTTACAATCAACCAGCTTGCTGAGATGGCTATAAAGGCTTCTAATAGAGAAGCGGTAATTAGAAATATAGACGGAGATGATTTTATCCAGAAATACGGATTCAAATGCCCAATGGGAGTAAGAGGTAGAAACTCAGATAACAAAGTATACAAGTATCATATGGGATGGGAACCTACTCAACCATTATACGACGGAATTATTAAGACATATGACTGGATTAGTAAACAGCTAGATAAATGATAAGTTATAAAAGTATAGGTCATTGGGGGCGTTTAGGTAATCAAATATTTCAGTTTGCAGCTACCCTAGGTATAGCAAGAAGGTTAGGATACGATGTTAAGTTTCCAGTAGAGAATATTACTACGACCAAACTTGAACATTTTTCAGATGGTAAAAGTCTTGATGTGATTTTTGATATGCCTAAAGTATTTAAGCTACATCCTGATATGCTAGCACCGGCATCTGAAATTACATGCACCAGGGAAGCTCGTGAGCAGTATTTTCATTATGACTCTACGATGGTATCTGTAGAAGATGGAACAAATCTTTTAGGATACTTCCAAAGCGATCAGTATTTTAGTCATATTGACGAAGAACTGCGATCGTTACTGTCTTTCCAGGACAACATAGTCCAGCAAGCGGTGAGTCTATTTCCAGCAGTAGATGGACAAACCGTCTCTATTCATATAAGACGGGGTGACTACGTAAATCAACCACAATTCCATCCAACTTGCTCTCCAGAATATTATAGTAAGGCAGCATCTTTGTTTGGTGATTCACCTACATTCTTTATTATTTTTTCAGATGATGTAGCTTATTGTAGGACTTTATTTGCAGAAAGTGAAAATGTTTTGTATGTTGATAACACAGATCCGTATATAGATCTCTGTTTAATGAGTATGTGTGATCATAATATAATTGCTAACAGTAGCTTTAGTTGGTGGGGAGCTTGGCTAAATAATAATCCTAACAAAATAGTAGTAGCACCAAACCAGTGGTTTGGGCCTGCATACACTCACAACACTAGGGATCTTTACTGCAACGGTTGGATAACTTTATAATAATTATAATAAAAGACATATGCAAACACACTTTTGTAACTACTCTGACATGAATTATAGAAGCAATCAAGAGAAAATATGCACACTAGTCCAGCGGGATAGTTTTTTTGATACAGTCAATCCTTACACTAGGGAGTGGTTAGAAAAGGAGCTTTTTTATGAACAAAATAGGCATATACTAGATATGCAGAGATTAGCAGGCTATGCTTTATGGAAACCTTATATTATCTTGGATCTTATGAGTAAAATTCCTAATGGTGATGTTGTTGTATATTTAGATTGCGGTGATTTGCCAATTAGTGCTGACATAAATAAACACATAAAGGATTACATGAATTTATACGATCAGTATCTTATAACTACTATGGTTCATCTAAACCATACTTTTACAAAAAGAGATTGCTTTATTTTAATGGATTGTGACTCACCAAAGTACTGGAGTGCAGTTCAGTTAGAAGATGGTTTTTTGGCTTTTAAGAAGACAAAACAGAACGAAGATATTCTAAGGGAGTGGTTACACTTTTGTAAAGATGAGCGAATTATAACAGATATACCAAATACACAATTACAACCAAACTCTGAGTATTTTATAGATCATAGGCATGATCAAAGTGTGCTAAGTCTTTTGCAGGTTAAATATGATCTACCGGTAACTAACGAAGTGAGGCAATACATACATTTTAATAACCTTTATCACAAGAATGGCGAATCCTACTCTAATGGCTCTGCTAATTGGATTGATGGTAGTATAATTAACTAGATATGACTTACAGTATAAACTTAACAATTCACAACAAAGAATCCCTAGCAAAGCAAGTGCTTGAGGCTATAAAACAAAACACCACTGGTAACTATGAGGTAGTAGTTGTACTAGATGGTTGTAGCGATGGTAGTGAATCTATTGTTCATGAATTTTTCAAACAAAACAGCAACATAGCTCACAAAGTATTATATGCTAATGATGTGTTTGAAACAAAGGCTAATAACATTGCTGCAAAAAATAGTACTGGAGATTTTGTTGTTATAGTACAGGATGATGTGATTGTTACTGAGCTAGGTTGGAATGAAAGGCTAGTTTCTTTCTTTCCTTTCTCCC
>Ga0181357_1000716_pt1 | contig 12791 bp, 28 predicted proteins | sample Fa13VDMM110DN_FD_130094 | JGI IMG/M metagenome (GOLD analysis project Ga0181357, IMG submission 130094) | Freshwater viral communities from Lake Michigan, USA - Fa13.VD.MM110.D.N | ecosystem: Environmental > Aquatic > Freshwater > Lake | place: USA: Michigan | collected 2013-09-24 | reverse complement strand
GGGATACAAAGATGTATCAACTGGCTAATTTACCTATCTGAAGAGTCTAAGGCTCAATGGCAGTTTATCGGAGATAATTGCAAGATTAACTTCAACAATACAAGACAGATCTGGGAAGAGAAAGAATGGCTAGATTCATAGAAACTAAGCAAGGCTACATGGTGGAAGTAGAGAAAGATACTGGCTGGGGTTATTTCCTAAAAGAGTCAACTCCAGATTGCTCAACGACCATTGATAAACAATACTATCTATATAAGAACCAAATACGCAGAATCCATGACGATCCGGATAACACTAGCCTTGGTCAAGCCTTTGTAAGTAGTAAACGTCAGACAGGAAAAAGCTCCTTGTCTACAGATATCTTTCAAAGATATATAGATCAAGTCAACTACTACAACAACATGTATAAGTAAGATCAAAAGAGGACCTTTATATACCTACCTACATGGGATATCATGTATAGTTATCTAAAAGGGGACCCTATATATGATCAAATAAAAACGCCTCTATGAAAGGGGCGCTAATACAAAAGATATATTTAAAGCGTAGACTCCTACAAGCGTTCTCTTTCCATATCCCGTTTGGCGGCGGCTAGTTCTCTTTCCATATGCCGTTTGGCGTTGGCTACCCCTTGTTCGGGCGTCATGTTTCCGGGCGGTAGTCTAGTTCCCGGGCTGTACTCATGTGCTGCCTCTTCCTCAATAAACTTTTGAAGGCGAGCTGTTTCTTCCTCAATAAACCTTTGAAGGCTAGCAATTTCCACTTTTGCGTTATGAATATTTCTACGAATATCTTCTTGCTCAACGTCTGTTGAGGGTGGATCCGACCAGTCTACTTCCATAGCATTCTTTACTATATGACCCGTATACAGAGTCTCATCCAGATCATTCTTCTTCGCAAATCTTCTAAAGCTTGACATCATGTTCTCCTTATACATATATTATATAACGTAGTATATGAAAAAGATGCAAAAAAAATTCTATATTTAAAAACGCAGACCCTTTGCGGAGCCGGTCGCGGTGAGGACGCGGAGAAGATCAGTCCATGCGTCCAACCGGTCGCAGTAAGAGTCCGGGAAGTTTCAGATATTTCCAAGTTTCTCGATGGACCCTCGGATACCCATATTTTCCAGGAGTCCCACATCGCCCTACCCCCCCTTAGTGCAGCACACCCCATGGTATGGGGAAGGTAGGGGCGGCGGCTTGACACCGCCGCCCCGCTGTACATCTTCCTTTAGGCAAGTACCCCCTGGAGGAGATCGAGGGTGGTGGCATCGGACTTGGCGATGCGCCCGGAGACTGCAGCCTCCATGATCCGCTGGAAGCGGTCGGCTCCGGCCTTCACGCTGGTGCTGTGCAGGTTGTAGGTGTTGACCGTCTGCACCACCCCGTACGCGGTGCCTGTCCAGGGGGCGCAGCGCGGGTCGTTCTTGTACATGGCGGTCAGCGCCTGGCGCTTGCTGTTCGCCTTGGTGGTCGCTGCCTGCACCATCTCCTCGGTGGTCGGGACGAGTGACGCGAGGAACTGACCCCACTGGTGGTCGGTGACCGTGGTCGCGGTCAGGTCGGCGACTTCGGCGGCGAAGTCGTCAGCCATCGTGTGGACAACGCTCAGGGCGAGGCGGGCATCGTTCAGACGCACCGCGCTGTTCTTGCTGTGCTTCACCTTGTACTGCTGTCCATCCTCGCTGAGCGCCATGCTGCGAGTGTTGTCACAGACGACAACAGTAACCGTCCGCTTGTAGGTCGTGGCGAGCGATCCATCGAACGAAGTCGTAGCCATCAGGTTGGGCCGGAACTCGACTCCCTCCGGAGTAGTGATGCTCTCAGGGATCTCGACCTGTACCCACGCCTGCGCGCCGTTGCGGAGCAGCCCGGCCGAGCCGATGGCGAGGTCGTCGGAGAGGATCGACTCGACGGAGTCGAGGAGCCACGGCTTGAACTGGTGGCCGACGTAGGTGGGGGTGAAGATCCCGAGCGTGTCCATGGTGTCTGTGCGGCACCACGCCTTCTTGCCGGGGATCGTGCGCTGCTCGTCGCCGTCGATCACGGCGATGTCGAAGGGGGCGACATCGAAGCCGAAGAGGTCGAGAACCTCGTCCATCGGGACAGCACCGGGGAAGTGATTGGACGCACCCTGGCGGTAGTGCCAAGCGTGGCCGCGCTTGTCGGTGAAGCCGATGCGGGTCTGAGTGTTGAGCCAGTCGGACGTTTCGCGGGACATGTGTTCCTCTTTCGTTAGGCGAGTCTGATGCGGTCGCTGCTCGCACTGGGAACTATACAGGAATCCTGAGGTAGCGCAAATAAGGTAGAGAGCGGCGGGGGCGCAAGCCCCCGCCGTCCCTGTGCTAGGCGTTCACAACGAGCGTGGTGTACTCGGTGGTGCGCGTGACCTGGGCAGCGACCTCGGGGAAGCTGGCCCGGAGCGCCACTGCGTCGATGCTGCGCTGCGTCCTGGGGTTGACCTGGGCGACAGTCACACCTGAAAACGTGGCACGGGTCGCGGTACCAAGCCATGCCCGTACCTGGGCCTCTGTCTGCTTGACCTGGGCCTCCAATACCTTGCGCTGCTCGCGCATGGCGTGAAGCTCCTTGCACTGGCCGACCTGCTCGCGGGTGAACTTCATGATGTCCGACACGGTAACCCTCCTGGGTTGTAGTGATTGGATTTGCCCTACCCCTCAACTATAGCAAAGAAAGATGCGGTGTCAAGAACTCCCTTTAGATCTTTTCCTTTAGATCTTTTGCCTTTACTAAAACTAGTGAAGGTGGTAGTCCACCTGATTCACTGCGTGCTACCGCCACCATCGCGGTCGCGCTCCCACTTCTCTAGCTTGGCCTGATCCTCGTCGCCGTCGGCGCCGTCCTCTTCGCCTTCCTCAATCTTCTCTGCTGCTCCCTCGTAACGTGCGAGCCTGGAGTCTTCGATACCCATCGTGCCTCCTATGCTTTGCGCCATGCGGCTAGATTGATGATAGCAAAGAATGCCATGCCCATGATGTACGTGTTGTCCCAGCGATGATCGACACTGAGCCTAGCTGCTGCGATGATGAAACAGGCAGGCATACATACGCGGACGATGATGCGAAGGAAGCGGGTTTCACTCATGTATCTCATCCTATCAGAACTAAGATTGAGCCGCCGGGATTCCCTTTAGAAATACCTTTAGGTTTTCCTTTAGAAATCCGTTTAGATAATCTTCCTTTACGTTTTCCTTAGTGCTAAGGAATCAGTAAAGATAAAAGAATGAGGGAGGGCCGAAGCCCTCCCCCTGGTCGGCAGACCAACCGTTATTTCTTGCGGCGGAATGCCAGATCGATGATGCTGATGTCGATGCCCTTCGGGGCATCCTTCTGGAAGCGGAGGAACACTCCGTCCTTCTGAAGCTCGGGGACGATGTATACCTCGCTATCGAGAGCCTCTGCCAGTGCGCGACCCATGACTGCGCCCAGGTTCACGTTGCAGGTGCTGCGGTTTGCCAGGACGAGCTTGGTGCGGAAGCTGGTGCTTGCGATACGACCCATGATGATCCTTCCGATTGTTTTGGTTCTGCCAACTGCTTACGAATCGTACTATATCAGTCAAGCGAGTCTTGTCAAGTTTTATTTTCGTATGAATGTGAGGTACTTCCCCATACTGCTCCCAGTTCCCTTCCTACCTGTTCCGACCTGTCATCTAGACTATTAGTTGGTTTTAGTAAGACCTGAGAGACAGTTTCGTTTGGCGCTCATCAGTGGGGCTTGCCAACTTTGTACGGGCTTATCATCTGCATCACTGTGCAGCCTTGCCCGTTGCTTCAATCCTACACTACCTTGGAGTGGCTGTCAAGAGGGACGATGAGAACGTGATCGGGAGCGGGAAGATCAATCGGCTCTCCGTAGAGGCACGGGACATTGCTTTCATGCCAGTCCTCCGCCCTGTGCCAACGATCCCCGCAGCAGTCGCAGTCTGTCCCTGCATCCACACCGTCGAAGTAGATTCCGTACTTCGGGGCGATGAAGTTAGCTCCGTAGGGGGATTCAGCCTCAATGTGGATGCTCGTCGGGCCGATGATCCTGCCACCAGAGTTGTTCTGACGGAAATTATACCAGGGCATATCGTCTCCAATCGTTGTTAGGCTCTCTTGCCATTCTTCATAGGAGGTTTCCTTGGCACTCTATAGCTCACACGAATCCTCTCAACCCTGCGGCGACTTAGATCCAGTTCAGAAGCGATCTGGTCGATGGTCTTTCCTTCTCCAATCAGGATAGCAACACGCTGCTCTTGTGTCAAGTCATCATTCCAATGAGACTCAATCTCAACATCAGCGATCTGTGATGAATGCTTACTTGATGCTGCAAGGCGGATCTTGGAGATCTCCATACGAATATACTCGCGTGTGTGTCTATCCATGTTTGAGTTTTCCTCTTTAGATAATCGGGGAGATGATACTGATGTGAACTCTCTCTGTCAGTCCAAGATCCCACTTTACCATAACATGATCTTTGTCGGCAATGCGAGTGACAGTACCAAGCCATTCACTTGTCATGCCATCAAAGACTTCAACAAAACGAATACGGCTATTGACCTTGAGGATTTTCTCTTTAAGCATTTTGCCTCCCTAGTCGATAGACACATTATATCAGATGGGGCCGGTAGGATTCGAACCTACGATGGGCTTTTACGCCGCCAGGTTAAAAGCCTGGACCATTCGGCCGCTCAGGACACGACCCCAAATACTCCTAAAGAGAATCGAACTCTTCTTCCAGCCTTGAAAGGGCTGTGTCCTAGCCGCTAGACGATAGGAGCTTATACATGCATCCTACACTACTTCTGTCTGTCTGTCAAGCTCTCTACTCAGCTTGCGAGGACTGTTCATCCACCTCTGAGGCTCAATGTTGCTGAACCAATCCTGAATGGATGGAATGAAACCACAATCCTCTACACAATGCTGCTCCCCAATCAAACGAGTAGGGATATGCTTTCCTGCACTATTGAGGATGGTATGACCAAACACGCGCTCTGACTCAAAGATGCCCTGTGCATGATGACGTAGTGCGCGGTGCCTGAAGTCTGCATACATCTCTTTAGACGCATCGAACCAGTCATGGAGAGCCTGATAGTCCTCAGGCTCTCCACCATACCTCTTCGCACTAGAGACAGCATGATGATACGGATTAGACACTAGAAGCTCTCCTCAACGTCAGACCACTCCTGAAAACACTCCTGTCCAGTGATCTTAGCAACATTTTCGGAAACGTCAAGGATGGCAGTACCCTCAACATGGTACTCACCAGCAAAAGTATAATACTTGCCATAGACGATGTTCTCAAAGCTACTGCGGAAGTTGATATTATCAAGTACCTCTGGATCAAGATCAGACAGAGGGACGAACTTCCTATTCTGGAACTTCTCGCCTTCGTGAGCAGAAGACCAGATACCAGGAGTTCTAGTTCCATCCTTATATTCAGCCCCAACCCAGGGAGTCTCTGGAATGTCGATAATGTTGCCTTCAAGATCAGTAGCCTGAATCTGGTCGATGCCACCCTCATCATTACCGCCAGAGAAGTTCATTTCAATACGGTTGATGCCACGCTTGGTCATACCATCGAATGCTGCCTTCTTATCAAAAGCATCGCTCATGATTCTCCTTTGGGGAAAGAGGGGAGTGGGTCTAGACCCACTCCCCAACTATAGCAGAGGGACTAGACCTCCGCAACCTCTGCAACCTTGTGGCTCCAGCCCTTAGGATGCTCGCGCTTGCCCTTGTAGACGACCTTGGTGTCCTTTGTGATAGCTGCCTGGACATCATCAAGGGTCATTCCGTGGTTGTTGGCGAGTGCCATGAGAGCCTCGTCCTTGGTGGTGCCGGTGAAGAACTCGCGTGTAGACTTCTCGCGATCAGAGATGGGTGCATCCTGACGAACGGGGCGTCCACGACCGATGACGATGGCCTCATGCTTCTTCTGAACAAGATTGTACCAAGTAGCGATCTGCATGTAGCTCCTCTATGGGGAGCGATGATTTCGCCCCGATAACAGCACTATATCAGATACGCAATAGTCGTCAATGCAAATATTGTAAACGTATTGTAAACGCTAGGTATGAGGATAGTATAAAAAAGGAAGGAGCCAGGGAGATCAGCCCTGGCCCCTCATCGGTAGATCCTTACCTCTAGAGATATCTCCCTAGAGGGGGTACCTCATCTAAATGATACACGCAACATTGACGGGTCGCTATTCAGGGGTTCTTGACGAGACTCAGGGACGAGGTGACCTAGGACAACGTATGAGTTTGGTCATGGGAACATGAAATAGGATGCATCGTGTGCTTGCCGATACAGATTTAGACCTTTGTGATACAGTTGTGTTCCGTTTAGTAGGCATCTGCCTCTATAACCATCGCATCCATGCAATGACGGGCCTCTATGAATCCCCGCTCACAACTTCAACACTCACTACTCTACATGAGACTCGCATTGCTGTCAAGTGCCATGTAGTTGGCTCAGAGGCGCATGTCCAACATCGCTTCACCTCCGGCGGGGCTGCGCGTTACAGGATCTCCTTGACGCAGATTGCCATTCCGTCTGCGTACTCCATGCTGCAGCTGCAAGGTGTCCTGTCCGTCGGACAGAGCCGGGCGTGTAGTCGGCCGTTGTTGCTGGTTAGGGTGATGTCACGGGTGCGCCCGTCGGGCGTGTCGGCGATGGCTGCGGCCAGCGCGTGAACCTCGGCGGGGGTAACCAGACTAGTGGAGATGAAGTCTGACATGATGCCCTCCTGGGATGGTGGTCAGCGGTACTCGGTGCCGCTGAGGCGTAGCACGCCGTTTGGCCGTATCTCGCCAGCGCGCTCCTGCCGCTGTAGCTCAGCGTCGGCGGCCGCGAAGATCAGCGTATTGACCCGGCGAATGTGTCCTGCGAGACGAATCGGGAACTCGTCGCCGTCCTCATCGGTGAACGTGTAAATGGTGAACGGTGCTGCCATTGCTTGTCACCCCTTCCGCCACATCCGTGGCGACTTGTATTACAGAGGCCCCGCCACGGATTCGAACCGTGGACTACCAGCGTTGCCCTACCTATCTTACAGACAGCCCAGACGCTTGTCAAGTAGACCTGCTAATGGAAACTTTCGTATCTATTACGAGACATAGTTGCGGATTAGTTGGATGCTGATATAGTTGGGGCATGGACATGACCCGTACCAAAGTCAGGATCGTGGAACAAAACCTCGCCAGGAGAAAGTCAGAACTAGCTTACTCTGCCAATAAAGATCAAACTAAAAGGCAGATCTCTATACTAGAAAACATGCTGAAGGATCTTCATATGAGGTTGGCCCGCTCAGAGTCGAACTGAGAACCCATCGATTATGAGTCGATTGCTCTAACCATTGAGCTACGGGCCAGCTCCCCCAGCTGGATTTGAACCAGCAACCGTCACCTTAACAGGGTGCTGCACTACCATTGTGCTACAGGGGAATAATATATCATCGTAGCATTGATGCTGGGTGGTGTCAATGGGGAGTTTTTTATCAGATTTAGATGAATTTGGCTTGTTTAAAGCAAAAATTGCCTTAAGAAAAAGGCAAGTGTCCAATCTGATGAATTAATTTAGAACCATATCAAAACAGGCAAAGCAAGACTTTTGGCTTGGAAAGGTTATCTACCCCCCTATAAGTTGCTTACACTTATATTGAGGTGTAAAGAAGCCAAGTGTCCTTTGGGGGCGATTAAATGCCTTTAGGGAATCCCTCTAGAGATTACCCTTTACGCCTGTTAATAGACACTGCAAAGTATATCATGATGCCTATATAGGCAACAGCGAGAGGGGCAAATACTATTTGATCCCATCTTGCAATATTATGCCTTAAAGAAAAGGCGATACATATCCCGTATAGAGATAATATAAAGCCTACGAGGAATAATTTGGCTTGTTTGCGTGATATATGCATGATTTATCTTTTAGTTTGAGATTTGAGAATGGAAATAAGTGGGCTAGTTTTTGTATGTTTTGAGTGTATTGCCGTATATCTTTTAAAGAGTTCTTGTGCTATTTATATCTCTTTAAAGAATCTCTTTAGAAATTCCCTCTTAAGATAAACCCCTTAAGATATTCCCTTAAGATAAAAGGTCTTAAGAAAAAGATCTTTATGTTCTGCCGAATGTCTGGATGATTGTCTGTATTATTCTCTCTCTATAGTGTTAGCTGAAGAATGTGTGGCGATTTTCCTTTATTCATGCGTATTTGAGTGATGTTCTTTATATATATTTTTGATTGTTTTTGATTGCTTTTTTAATTACTTGTTTCGGACACTACCACACACTACCAAAGTAACCTCAATCATACCACAACATGCCCTCTAGGGCAAGTTCTCATGGCGTTTTTTCATTTTGTGTAAAGTGAAGTGTCCTCTTAATCCCGCCAGCGATTATAGACATGCTCAAGACCTACAAGAAAACTGCCTGTGCTGGTTGCGTCATCATGCTCTCTTTGAGCAGCCAGAAGGAAGTTGAAAGCTCTACTATCTCCCACAGGAATGCCAAGGACTTCGCCAATATTACTTTTTTTCATTGCGCTGATGCCAAGACCTTCCCAATCAGGATCGTACTTGTCGTCAGGGATGAGGCAACCTACGGCACATCTTACAGGTGAGGCAGGATTTCTGTCAAGGCGATAGTAGCAGCTTCCTCCACCGATATTTACCATTTCTTTGCCAAGAACAGCACCGGGCTTGGAGAAGTGATCCTTCATCTGATTATACATTTCATCGATAGTCACGATAGTCACGATATACCTCCTCTAGTCTATTAAGGAAATCTTTTACAGTAAATCCTTCATCACGGGCAAGACGATCATGAATCGGTTGGACTACTGCAAGGAATTTGTGAGCCTCACTATCCTGAGTAACACCAATGGCTGCGACAAAATCAGGGCGATGATTGATCAGAGCGTCCACTCCAGCCCTTTCCCAAGCAGAATTATACAGATCATCTGGGATCAAGCAACCTACAACGCATCTTACAGGAGAAGAGGGGTCATTGTCAAGGCGATATACACAGTTACCATCTTTGCCCCTGTCCTTCATGGCAAAAACAGCATCTGGACGAGAGAAATATTCTTTGATCTGATTATAAACCTTGTCGACTGTCATTTAGTTCATCCTTGTGCCAATTATATGAGTTTTTGAGCTTATCCAAGAGTTCGTCTACACTGCCTGAATCATCATGGTCATACTGAGCTGCTTGAAGGAAGTTATAAGACAGATCATCTTTTTTAATATTAAGGATTGGGCCAAAATTATTAAATTCTGTGAATAGTTCGTAGACGGTATTGCCTTCCCAGCGAGGGTCATACATATCATTCGGAATCAGACAACCCACGACACATCTTACAGGTGAGGCAGGATCTTTGTCAAGGCGATAGTAGCAGACTCCTCCATGATCTGGTGCTGACTTGGAAAGGACAGCATCGGGACTGGAGAAATACTCCTTGATCTGATTATACATTTCGTCAATAGTCATTTAGTCTCATTTGCGCACATCATACCACTAGCAAGACGGGGAGTGACATACTCATCAAAAGTCCAACCGTTGCGATCTACTCCTGTAATGTACACGATAAGGCGACCATCGTCCCCTGTAGCCTCACCTACGGCCTCGTAGTTGGACGGAAGGTAGGCAGCAACCTCTTTGGCGCTTCTCGCTCCATGAACAACTCCTGAGCGTTTCTGGCTTTTAATCTGTTCAATGGTCATCCGTTCCTCCTTCATCGTCATAGACACTATAGGGATCGGGGGGGCGATCATAGTCGTCCTGGGGGTCTGTGTCAATGGCAATCTTGTGACCGAAGGTAATCACCTTTCCATTGCTGTGGCAATTAAAGGGAGCATCAAAGGTGACAATATTACCAAGCCTCTTGATATCCCCATTATTGGGATTGCGAATATCGTCAATCTTGATACAACCAATACTGCCAGAATCTACTGCGTAGTTTTTATCCTGATTATCAGCATAAACACCATCACCATGTGCAGTAGAGAAGTTGGCGAAAATTCTACCATCATCTAGAACAAACTCACCCTCTAGAACATCGAAGATAATAGTATTGTCTACGACAATCTTACTACAAACATCGTTCCATTCATCATCGCTAAAGACGTAGCAAAGATCACCAATATAATATGTACCTGCTGGCAGCATAATTAGTTCTCCTTTACTTCTTCTTGGGCTTTGCGTTCATCTTGTCGATCTGCTTCTTGAGCATAGCATAGCGACGGTTTGCTTGCCATGTGCAAGAATGACACTGAGCAGAATGTAATGTGCCTTTAAAGATTGTGCCTTTTTGATCTTCTTCTGTGATGCCTGTCATCCAGGGATACACTCTACCAGGGCCAATATAGGGATACATTTAACTTCTCTTAAAACTTCTCTTAACAAAAGCTAGGCCAGATCTTTTGTAATGGTTCCATGGCGATTGATTAAATGCTGCCATCCCTCTAGTGAGAGTGGTCAGTTCTTCATCTAGCTTATAGCCAATTCCTGCCATTACTCCAACCCAATAGCTCTGATCCTGGCAGTTTACATGATTGTAGCCTGCTTGTCCAGGGGAAGCATGAGTCATCAGAACAATCTTGCCTCTTTTAAATGCATCAAGGAAATTGTGCATATATTTCTCTTCAACATGCTCTACAAATTCACATGACCAAATAAGATCGTATCCTTGTCTATCAAGGTCTGCTTCACCAAGAGTAAAATCCTGCTGAATGATACTAGGATGGTCCTGCTCTACTCCTTCAATGCCGATAGCTTCACAGCCAAGGTTACTGAAATAATCTACAGTCAGACCTTCCCCACATCCTACATCAAGAACGGTCTTGACTCCCTTCTCTTCTACAAGCCAAGTCCATAGCTCAGGATACCAAGTAGCTTCATCTCCACCTTGAATATATCCACCTAGATGTCCTTGTTCAACAAATTGCGACATTGATTACCCTTCCATTGGCATATGACTATAGCATAACTTTGCCTCAGTCTCTGACTTGGCTCCCCTAAAGATGTGTCCATGCCATCTATTGTTTTTTAAATAACGGACAACATAGTATTGATTTGTATACTGATACGAATGTCCCCTTAACTCAAAGCCTGTAGGTACACTCTCTAGAATATAGTTTTGACCATCAATAGTCTTTTGTGCCAAAATTCTTCTTTTAGATATTTGGCTGGTCTTGACTCTATCTACTGTATCTCCCTCTTTATATGATACAGTAGCAGGCTTTGGCGCGACCACCTTTGAAGATGCCTTAGGATCTTCCTTCTTCTTGGGTGTGCGATGAACGATTGACATTACTTATTAATACGTTTAGCGATAATCAATTCAAATTGAATTTTGAAGATACGAACGATAAGGGTGCAACCATAATAGTCTCTATTTAGATTGTCACAAGAATAGCTCTTTAGAAATTCAATTCTCATTTGACAAGAACCAAGAACATGCTAGCAGGAGAAAACTTTACGCTACGACGACAAGAAGGACAAATATCTCCCTTAAGGTCTTTCTTGCATTCAATACAGTAATGCTCCATAATATCCTCCTATTTATCTTTAAGATGGGATAATCTACCAATGATAGCATCCCAATTAAGAAGCTGAATACCATTCATATGCTTAGTAAGAGGATTGCTTTCATTAGAATCTACAAGACGCTGTACAGCTTGTGCAATATCTTCTAATAGTTGTGCGCGATTTTCTGTCATATTTTAGTCTTTTAGCTTGTGAAGCTCATACACCTTGAGTCCACTAAGGTCTTTCGTCAAGTCTAGCACGCCATAGTTGGACTTGTCAATGGTGTAGACAGCATAGCGAATACCTGCTGCGTACAATGAGATAGCACAACTAAAGCATGGCTTGGCAAGAGCTACATTGCCTGACTTGCGAGAAATATTTGCAATATATGCAACTGCGTCATAAAGATCAACATGCCTACCACGACCAAGAGCATGGATCTCTGCATGAATACTAGATACCGTACTCAGTCGAAGGGATGACATATGTGACCATCCCGTAGATACCTCCTTGTCTCCCTTGGCAATGACTGCCCCAGTCATGAATCTTTTCTGAGGAGATCTCTGTGCCATCTTTACTGCCCTATCAAGAGAAGGTTCATTTATCTTCATAGCGATTCAGTTCCTTTTGCAATCTATTCTGCTCACGCTTGGTGCGCCTATCCTTATGATAGCCGTTACCAGTGGGCTGTGTCAAGGGTCTGCCCAGAAGGGCTTTAATTTTACTGGCTTTCTTCATGGTAGATCCTTGAGAGCTAGAGACATTTCATTCTCCTAATGATAGATGAGAGGCTTTCGCCTCCCATCATAACAGACTACTTGCCTTTACGGGAGTTCACGGGACGAACAAGACGATTGTCGCCCCTGTACTTCCTATTATGAATATCCATAAAGGTGTCTGCGACAGCGCCCCAGAAGCCTGCTCCAGTATTCACAGCAGATCCAGAAGCTGCTTTACGCAAAATCCTCTCAGGATTGAGTTGTTTGTTCGTTTTGATAGCCTCGATGAGTACATCTGCATTAGGACGTACCTTTTTATGACCCTCATTGTAATACAAACAATTCAGATGCTGCCCAAGTCCACGAAGGAAATAAGAATTGAGGAAATCTTTTTCAGCCAAATCCTCTCCCCCTCCCCAACATGATTCTACTACATGAAGTGTGTCCTCAAGAATTCCCATCTGATAAAGACCCCTGAAAGTCTGAACAGCAGTGGTTGAGTACTTCTTCTTGCTGTTTTTGGAAATAACAATTC
>Ga0181357_1000708_pt1 | contig 12818 bp, 4 predicted proteins | sample Fa13VDMM110DN_FD_130094 | JGI IMG/M metagenome (GOLD analysis project Ga0181357, IMG submission 130094) | Freshwater viral communities from Lake Michigan, USA - Fa13.VD.MM110.D.N | ecosystem: Environmental > Aquatic > Freshwater > Lake | place: USA: Michigan | collected 2013-09-24 | reverse complement strand
GACCCATTCTATACAGATCAAAGAACATATATTAATCCACAAAATGAATATGATGTAATAGATTCTTCTAATATTATAGAACCTGATTTTATTTATCAAACTGGAGAATCTCAACCAGTTGCTCCTAATGGACCTAATAAAATTGGAATAGTATTAAAATATGTACCTTTATATACTTCTGCTTCTACTGCTGCTGACCCTACTAAAATTAATAACTCAGATGCTGCTATATTTTCTTTAGCTTGCACTTCAAGTACTGGAGCTACAATTATAAATTTTACTTCTTCCTTTCAACAAGTAGGATTAACTTATACTGCTTCAATGCCTTTTGCTTCAACAGCAGAAATAAATAATCTACTCACTACTAACCCAGAACTATATAGTTCAGGAAGAACAACAGGAGCAAAAGGATCTCCTGGAACTTTATGTCCTTTAAGAATACTTGGATTTCAAAATTCTTATGTACCATATAATCTTCAAGGGACCCAAACTTTAGCATTTATGCAAGACTTAATTGCATTTGTTAAACCAGATAATAGTGCATCATATTCCCCTCCATCACCTTCATCATCAGTTTCAGTTTGTCCCTATCCAGCTTGGGCAGGAGATTCAGGTTCTACTTTAATTGCTAATATTGGAGGGACTTGGAAAATAGTTGGTTTAGTATTTGCAGGAGATGGAATGCCTTATAACCCCCCAGTAACAGGAGTATATTATGAAATTGCTTCTAGTATAGGATTAGCGTGTCGAATAGATCATGTTGCATCTCAATTAGGGATTAAAGCTTGGACTGGAAGTGCGGCCCCTATAGTAAATAATAATGATATTACCTATATTACTGTTTCTGGAAGTAATGATATTATGAATTTAAATTGTAGTGGTTCTGATTATTATCAAGTTGGACTTACTAAAAAACATAATATCTGTTAAATAATAAAATACAAAGAAATAAATTTTAACATTTAATTTATTTCAACATATGTATAATAAAAACATATGTCCCAATATCCCTTTACTACTAGAAATACAGGACCTAATGCAAAAGGATCAGCCCTAACAATTAATGAATTAGATAATAGTTTACTATTTCTTTCATCTTCACTCATTTCATCAGGTTCTGTAAATGATCTTTCTCAATCTGTAGTTGAACTTACCGCGGAAGTATTAATTCTTTCACAATCAATTAATGAAATTGAATTTCATCCTTTATCAGGATCAAATTATATATTTGTAGAAGCAAATGGTACCCCAATCCAAAATAGTGGCTATTTATCATCCTCTTATGATTTAGCTAAACTAACAAATCCAACAGGATCCGATAGATTTTCTGTTTTGTTAGGTCCTGGATACTATGAATTTAATTCTGATTTTATTATTGACACAGAATATATAGATGTTGTTTCTTTAACAGGAGACAGAGATGTATATATTACGGGAAGTGGTACTATTGTAATTATTGCTGATAATGTGTATGTAAAAGGAATAGATGTAGGATCTAAAAATTTCACTATAACAGGTAGTTTCCCTAATACAATAATTAAAAATTGTAAAGGTGGAGATGAAAGTTTCGGAGGAGATTCAAATTCTAGTTCATTTAATCCATTTACAATGGCCGGCACATTTATAGATTGTGAAGGTGGTGATTATAGTTTTGCAGGTAATGGATTTGCATACGGTACTTTTATAAATTGTATTGGAGGTGATTATTCCTTTGGTAACTTTTGTGATGGAATTTTTACAAATTGTGGAGGTGGAAACAATAGTTTTGCTTATCAAGGAAATATAGAAGGGGGATTAATTGAAAATTGCACTGGAGGTGAACAAAGTTTTGCATTTAACGGTAGTATAATTAGTCCTTCTGTGTTAAAAAATTGCACTGGTGGATACGGTAGTTTTACAGATGCAAATGGCGCAATAGAGGGATTATTACAGAATTGTAAATTAAATTCTGGTAATTTTAGTGCGTTAACATCAAGTGTTACAGGAAATGGTGGTATAAGAGAATGTATTAATGATGATAATACTGCTATAAATTCTTAATAAATTTTTAAATTATTTATAATAAAAACAAAATATGATAACTTATTCACTAATACAATACGATGTTTTAAACAGTGTAATGAATCCTTTACAAACCCCATCTCCTGGGCTGGCTGATTTATTACAAGGAAAAGATTTATCTAACCCAGATATTAAAGATATATTACAAAATATTAAATTTAATAGTAGAATACCTTTACCCCAATCTACTTACGAAGGTATATTAGATTTTTTAAATACCGTTACTGAATTAGATTTAACTAATTCTAAAACTATTATATTAAAAATTGAACTTGATGATGAGGAAATAACAGGGAATGTAGATATAATTTCTAAAAATTTAAATGGAAAAAACACATATATAACTAAAAGTGGTTTTCTTATTCCAATCCCCATTTTTATTCTTTTTAAAACATTAGGCAATTGCAGAAGTTGTTTAAAACTTACTTTTAAGGAAGATAATGATTATAATTTTACAGGCAATTTAGGAGCTTCTTATTTAGGTTCTTTTAAAAATGGACAAAAACAATATAGCTTTTTTCTTCCAGATTTTTCTCAAGCTGCTGTTATTGCAGGAACTTATGGGACTGCTAAAGAATATATAATGTATTGGAATCCATTAGTTAATACTACTTATATTGACCAAAGTGGACAAACTCAAACAGTTACGGGTAATAGATGGGTAGCTACTCCATCATCATCAATTAGTACTTTCCCATTTTTTAATTCTGAAGCATTTTTTCATAGAAACACATTTATATCTGGTAGCCCTATACAAAAAGCTGCTTGCCCTTATTATAAATCAAACCCTCCAAATACATCTCCATATTTTAACTTTGGAGGAAATACTGGAAATTTTCTTGTTGAAGGTTACATTACAGAAGTAGGAAAACCTTGTAGTACTTTTAGACCAACAACAGGAAGTGTAATTTTTGGATATGCTTGCAACCAACAATATGGATGTATCCCCGCACCTTCAGGTTCAGTTGAATTTACTACTTTTGAATCTTGTTCTGCTGTTTGCCAACAACCTTCTACAGGCTCAGAAGATACAGGCAGTTATGGATGGGCATGTATTACTCCTTCAATTGGGTTTTCTACGTGTATTTCTGTTACATCATCTTATGCTGGAGGAATTGTGTATCCTACACAACAATTGTGTTTAGAAAAATGTGAACCTAACTATGGATATAATTGTTATACTTTTACAGGACAATGTATACCTGGAAGCATTACAAATACTGGATCCTTTGCTAATCTAATTGAATGTCAAGCATCAGGATGTGGAAGTTTTCTTCCAACCCCAACAACTTGTTCTTGTGTAAATAATATAATATTTAATTCTAATTTTGGAAGTCCAACTACTAATAATAATAATTCAAATATTGCGGGCTGGGCACCATCATATATCCCAACTTCGGGTAATTGGAATTTTAATAATGGATATGCTCAATCGACAGTTTTTACTCAATTTAATAATAATGCTTTTGGTTTTGCAGAAACTTCAAGCATGTATTTAGGAATGGGTGAAATCCTTAATGTTAGTTGTTCTTATAGCTTATGTTTTCAAGCTTGGCAAACCACTGATGTTCCTTCTTCAACTATAATATTTGACCCCTCAGTCCCATTCCCAGGCCAACCACCAACTGGATCATATCCTGTTCCTAATTCTCAAATATTTACAAATCTTACAAGTGTTCCCACAGCATATACCTGCAATTTTGTTGCTGGATCTCCTAATTTTAGATTTTATTTAGGAGTAAATGCAGGTCAAGTTGGAAGAATTAATATTGATAATGTTTGTATATCTTTAATATCATGTCCTCCTACAGCATCAGATTGCACTATTTCCGGATCTGGTTATTGTTATGAAAATGTAGAATATTTATGTGTATGTCCTGAGGGATATATAGTAGACCCAAGTGGACTTTGTGTTACTGCTTCAGGAAATATAACAGTTCCAAAAAATATAACTGGAACATCATTTCCTAATGTTCCTGCCACTCATACGGATTGGGGTTTTGGATATCCTAGTATATATTATTCATATGGTACAAATGGAATTTCTCCAATATATGCCCCCGGCCAGTCTTCACCACATTTTGGTAATCCTATGGTTATTAATACTACAAGAGATTTTGATTTATTAAGACACCCTTGGTGGCGTTCACCAAGTAGCGTAGATGCCTTAAGTCCTCAGGGTGGAAATGTTCCTGGGTTTCAAAATAGATTTATGAATCAAAACATGATTGATCTCCCACTATCAAGTGTATTTTTAGGGGGTGGATCGTTTATTAATGTTACAGCTTCTAAAACAATGTATGCTTGTATTGCCGCGGATGATGGTTTTAGACTAAAATTAAATGGTTCTACTCTTGTATCTATACCTAATTTAGCTACAATAACACCCTTTAATTCTCAAAATTTTCAAGCTCGTTATCTACCAACTAATCCATATCTAACAGGAAATAATTTAACAACAATAGGAAATTACACATTCTCAAATTGGAATATATTTCCCTTTACTATGCCCTCAGGATGTAATTCTGTAACATTAGAAGGTATAGATATAAATAATTTTGTAAGTGGATTTGCCGGTTTAATATTAGATAATACTGCTCTTGAATTAATAAATTCTACAAGTGAAACTGATTTAAATATTATATGGAATGCTAAAAATGATTTACTTTATGATCTTGGTTTAGGCATTACAGCTTCATGTCCTCCAAATACAACTCCATTAGGACCCTTACCTTGTGATTTATGTCTTGCAACAGGAAGTATAGTTCCATGTGGTGATTGTCTTGATTGTTTTAATGGAATTATATATAATGGTAATATAGTTGATGCCGGAGGCAGAAGTCTTTTAGGTCGAGGAATAGGAGGAATTGTTAATACTAACGCTTTAGATAATTTAATTAATACTTGGTATATTCCTGATGAAAATGCATGGAATACTTTAATAACTTATTTAAATAATAATATAGCTCCACTAACAACAACTGGTAGTTTAGGAACTATTGCTGGAAGTAAAATGAAAGATTATGTTAGAGACTTTTTAGCAACCTGTTGGGATTTCCCAAATGCTGGTGCTCAAGATAATTCTAACAGTAGTGGATGGGCAGGCATAGGATCTGGCAAAAGAAATGATTTAGGAATATTTTCTGGGTTTACTACCGATGGATATTGGTGGAGTTCCAATTCAGTACCTATAGTTGCTCCTAATCCACCAACAAACATTAATTTATTAGCTACTCGTGAATTAAAACATTGGTCATATGATGTTTACAAAAACATATATACTAAAAATCATGGCCATTCTATTAGATTAACCCGCCCAACTGCTGCTGGTGAAATTAATGGTTCTACAATATTTAATGCTTATAAAGGCAATGATGGTAAATTATATGATGGAATAGTAATTGGAACTCAAGTTTGGATTAATGATAACTTAGCTGAAACAGAAAATAATTTAGGATCTAGTTTTACAAATATTACTTCCCCAAGTAACTGGACTCTTGCTCTTCCTAATAATACTTTAGGTAGTTGTTTTTATGATAATGTTTTAAATAATACTAGTAGTTTAGAAGGAAATATTAATCCACTTACAGGAATATGTTATGAGTATCCATCTTTTTATATCTATCAAAAATGTGGAGGAACGGAGACATTAATCCAAGAAGTTTCAGGTAGTACAACAACTCCCGGAACTGTACAAAAAGCACCTGATGGGACTTGTTGGTCATTTATAGAAGAAATTAATACTAATCCTACTATTTTAGCATCTATATATAGTGTAACAAATTATTTTACAGGAAGTAATTATGTATATGAGGATTGTGATGAATGTAATGCTATTCATACTATGTATACTACATTTAATACTAAAAATTGTTAACAATTAAAAAAATAAAATAAAATGGAATTTGAATATAATAACGAAATAAAGAATATCTTGGTATCAATGTCTCTTGAAGATGAATTCCCCTCAGGAGCTTGGGTAGGATATGGAGGTGAATTAGCTTATAGTGCATCAAACCAAGCCTCAGCATCAATTGATTTATCTTGCCCTAGAACTCAAGTTATAAATTTTGGTTCAAGTTCATTTAATATAAATGGTATTACCTTTTATTATACCGGATCTAATCGGACTAATACTTCAACTACAATTTTTATAAATACTTCATCGTTTGCAGATAGTACATTAACAAGTTTTAATAGATCATCTTCATTAATATTTAATGTAAGTAAATCTGCAGCATTTTATACCTCTTCATTATTTTATATTAATGCTAGTTCTTCTATATCTTCATCATTATTTTTATATTCAAGTACTCCAATTGGAACCTTAGGAAATAGTTTTTCATATTCTTATTGTACTTCCTCTGGAACTTTTGGAGGGGGGGTTAATTCTACAGGTTCAATTCCTGGAGTAGTAGCAACTTATGATGAATATACATTTACTACAGGGGTTCCTACTTTACAACTTTTTATTCCTTCTTCTTCATATTTAGATAGAGGATCAGAAGTATCTGCTTCTATAGCAAAAATAGTAAATGAATATACTAATATTGATGTAGATGCCGATACTACAATTTCAACTCAAATTGTAGCATCCCCAGGAACAGTAAATCCATTAATTTGTAATAATGTAAATTGTTATACTGCTGATAATGGATACTGGATTTATGGTCCTCTTCCTAGTCCATTACTTGTATCTTCTTTTACCCCTACTTCTACTTTTGGGTCAGGCCTTGGTAATAGACAATTAAGAAGACCTATTGTAGGAGGAATATCAATTACATCAACTTCTCAAATTGGAAGTATAGGTACAATGGGACTAGTATGCCAAGACTCAGCTTCAGGAGCATTAGTTGGATTAACTAATAATCACGTAGTAATTAGAGATCCATTTTATACAAACCAAAGAACTTATATTAACCCACAGAATGAATATGATCTTTTTGATGCTAATTCTTCTCCAGATATAATTTATCAAGATGCAGAAAACTCTACTCTTTTATTCCCAGGAACTAATAGAGAAATTGGTAGAGTATTAAGGTATGTACCTTTATATACTAGTGCTTCTACTATAACTAACCCATTACTTACTAATAAAGTAGATGGAGCTATATTTTCTTTACACTGTACATCTAGTGGGGGGGGAACAATTTTAAATTTTACTTCTTCTATAACTCATACTGGATCTTTTCAGCAATATGGATTAGCTTATACTTCCTCAATGCCTTTTGCTTCAACAGCAGAAATAAATAATCTCCTTATTACTAACCCAATTATTTATAGTTCAGGTAGAACTTCGGGAGCAAAAGGATATGATCCATGCCCTTTAAGAATTACAGGATTTATAAATGCAACACTAGCATATAAATTACAAGGAGTAGATACTCCCGCTTATTTTCAAGATTTAATTTCATTTGTTAAACCTCAAGATAGTGCTTCTTGGAGCCCAGGAACCCCAAATACTCCAACTAATCTTTGCCCATTTCCCGCTTGGTATGGAGATTCAGGTTCTACTTTAATTGCTAATATTGGTGGAATATTTAAAATTATTGGTTTAGTATTTGCTGGAAACTCATACACATTCACCCCAACTGTTATAAGTGGATCCTTAACTAATTTATTTTATGCATCTGATCAAGGATATGCTTGTAGAATAGATCATGTAGCAAACGAATTAGGAATTAAAGCATGGACTGGAAGCGTTGCCCCTATAGTAGATGAAAGTACAATAGTATATAGAACTGTTTCAGGAAGTAATGATACTAAAATTTTAAATTGTAGTGGTTCAAATTATTATCAAACAGGTTTTACTACAAAACATAATTTATGTTAATAAATAAAAATAAAAACAACTATAAATATAAAAAATAACCAATGAATTATTCAATTTGTTTAGACCCCGCTAATTTTGATTTAACTCTTTTATCAGGAAATCCTTTTTTAGTATATACTAATTTTGACAGTTTTACTACCCCTGTCGCTACAGTTCCATATAATTTATTATTTCCTCCTCCTATTGGAAGTTGCCCTTATTTACTTTCAGGAATCCCTAATGGAGCTACTCAATTATTAATTATAGATAATTGTGTTATTAGTGGAGCTGGAGGGACAGTACCTGCTAATCTGTTGACAGGTGAATGCTGTTATGCTTTAATAGATATTAATCCTTTACTTTGTTCCGATTTTTGTGAAGATTGTGGAATAGGGTTTGATATTTATACTTTAAATACTACTGGATCTATTATAGCAGGCAATTTAACAAGTTCTTGTGGTGAAGTAACTGATTATGTTATAGGATGGTATTTAAATGGAGATTATTCCTCTCCAGTTTTTACTTCAGGATTTGGAACCCAATTTAATTACCAATTACCTCATCCCCTAACATCTTCAGGATCACCTTTAGTATCAGCAGGTAACTGGGTGGGTATTATACAAGACGCATGGATAGGTGGAACTCAATATTTTTCAACTAGTGGATCAGGAAATGGAAATGTTATACCATTTGAAAGTTGTTTTGGTACAGTAGTAGCAAACCCATTACAATGCAATAATGGAAGTTTCCCTTTACCATACACACATCAAAAATCATTTGCAGCTACTTCAAATGGAGTCCCTCCAGCTCCAACAACTTTTACATATCAATTATCATCTAATACAAATTATTTTGCTTATTTCTTTGATGGGCAACAAGTATGGGATGAACTTGAAATTAAATATATAAGTGGTAATCCAAATGGAACTACTAATCCTAGTCTTTATTCCCAACCTATTTACTTAGAAAAAATTAAAGTAGGAGTTAATGCTCCCTTACCATGGCTAGGTAATTCTGGCATTTCTGCTATAACAGGATCACCTTTTTACTCATACCCAACATCAAGAGGCCAATATCCTGGGGATGTTCAAAGAACTCTTACTTTAACTGGATTAGAAACTAGCAGTATCCCTAATTTACCAGATAAATTAGAGATAACAGTAACTCCTAATACTGAAAGTTTTACTACAAATTGGGATCTTTTTATGCAATGTTTAGAAGATTTTGATTGTACTAATTGTACTTTAAACAGTAATCCTCCATTTAAAATTTCTAATGTAACACTTGAAAGATTTACAGGAAATCCATGTTTGCAACAAAAAATACAAGTAGCAGCTAGTGGTTGTAATGCTAATTCTGATTTTTTTACATATACTGATGCTTCCCCAGGAACCGCCTTTCCTATAACTTCATCATCCCCACCAACTACATGGATTCAGTTAGGGAATAGTGTAAATTGCTTTACAATTAATACTACTAATCATCAAACACCATGTGATATTCCTTCAAATAGCATAATAACATTTAATAAAACAAATGTTCCTACTAATGGTATATCATCAACAGGCCAACCTTTAGGACAAATTAACATGACCTTTAATAATGTTAATGATTTTTTACATTATAAAAATTTCTTAGATGCTGAAGAAGCAATATTAAATTCAATTTTAGGACCCATAACATACGACTGTACCAATAAAAATTATTATTCAGGATATTCATTGCAAGTACCTTCTCAAGCTGTTAATAATACTTGTGGAGATAATACTACTAAATTATATTATTATATCCCTAGAATAGCTTATCCTAGCATTATTTATGTTCAAAACGCACCTTCTAATTTTTGGTCTATAACTATCTCAATGCCTGAATTACAAGATTGTTTAAGTTTTAGTGGATGTACTAATTGTTATACACAAGCATATGGTTATAAAGGAACACCTTATTCTATACTTGATGTATTTAATTCTTCTAGTTATGCTAATCCATCTAATACAATTTCATATTCTAACAATTTTGGATCTAAGTACATCGAACCTTGGGATTATATTTACTTTAATACTAGCTCAACAGCTGCGGGTACATATTATTCATCTAGTGTATTAGGATATTGGGATACTTCCGAACAACAATCTACAAGTAGATATTCGCAAGAAACTATTCCTTTTATACCTAACCCTTTAACCCCAGGATCTTATACTAATTTATATTCTTTAGGAAGTGTTGCTTGTCCTGGGTGGACTACTAAATTTTCAAGTTCAATTTATAGTGCCGCTGGTGGTGGTGTAGGGGCAAATTCTTTTTATATGCATTGGGAATATGTATTCCCTAATATACAAGATAACATTAACTTTGCGGGTAATAATGATTTCCGTTTATTTACTAAAGTTACAGATAACTCAGGAGTACTTCAAACAAATGCATTATTGATTTACTCTTATAGTCAATCTATAGCTACAGTACACCAACCTCAATTTTTTCAAGGTGGTTCCCCTAGTTTAACAATTCAATCCTTTTAAAGTTTAAAAAATATGAGTTACGCTATTTGTTTAGACCAAAACACCCCGAATTTTAACCTTAGTAATTTATCTTCTTATGGTTTTAACATTTATAGTGATGTAGATGGATTTACTAATCCTGTGTACGTAGGTATTTCTTATCTTAATTTATTTCAATTTCCAGTAGGAAATTGTCCTTTTATAGCTACCCTTCTCCCCCCAGGAACAACTCAAATTATAGTTATAGATCAGTGTGATCCTAACCTAAATGTTGCTGCTGCTATATTTAGTCCTACTAATATAACTGCCGGAGAACTTACAATTGAGTGTTGTTATGCTATAATTGATATACCTATAGTGCCTCCTCTAACATTTTGTGAAACTTGTCCTTTAACTTTTGATGTATTTCCTACATCAAGCATAGGACTTCTTACAGCAGGAAATTTAACTAGTACTTGTGGCCCTGTAACAGATTATGTAATTGGATGGTATTTAAATGGAAATTATTCATCACCTGCTTTTACCTCAGGATTTGGATCTTCATTTTTACCATACCAACAACTTCACCCATTAACAGGAAATTCTTCAGTCCCTTCTTTAGCAGGTAACTATGAAGGTATTATACATGATATTAAAATAAATAACATAACTTACAGCAGTGTAAGTGGATCAGCAGGTGGACAATTAATTCCATTTGAAAGTTGCTTTGATACAGTTATAGTAGAACCTTTACAATGTGATAATGGTTCATACCAAGGAATTGCAAAATATGTCCACCAAATTAATTTTGATAGTCAAGCTATCGGAACAGTATCTTCCCCAGTATCAATAACTTATGCTTTAAATCCTACAACAAAATATTTTGCTTATTATTTTCAAGGAAATTTAGTCCCAGATGAAATAGAAATTAGATGGAAATCTGGAGATGCAAATGCAACAACTAATCCATCTTTATATTCTCAGTCTATTTATTTAGAAAAAATAAATATAGGATATAATACTACTACTGCAAATTTACCTAATGGTTCTGCAACAATAAATAATATTTGGCCTAAATCATTACAAAAAAATTTCTATAAAAGAGTATTAACATTAACTAACTTAGAAACTAGTAGTAATCCTTTAGCTCCTGACTTATTAGAAATTACTATGACCCCAAACCCAGGAAGTAATAATACTACCTGGAAAGCAGGATTTGCATGTTTAGATGATTTTATATGTGGAGATTGTGATTTTGAAAACTACCCAGATAATTTACCTGCAATCACTCAACTCTATTTAAACAAGCAGTATGCCTGCCCATCCCAAAGAATTCAATTACAATTAACAGGATGTTTAGCAAGTGGAGACTGGATGAGTCAAGGTGATCCATTATCTGGTCTTGGTGGTAGTTTAATTGACAGCAATAAAGGAATGGGTAATTATAATGCACAAAGTTCCCCCCCTTATACTTCACTTTCTCCTGTAGCTTCATGTGGTACAGGAGGTTCTAGTAATGATTATACTTGTGCTCCTTCAAATAATAATACAATTACTTTTACTAAATCTTTAGGATTACTTAAAATTGAATTTAATAATATTAGTGATTATAATCATTATAAAACTGATTTAATTTTAAAAGCTAATACTTTAATTTCTGTTTCTCCTGCAATAACTACAAATCCTGTAGTTTGTAATAGTGCATTACCTATCCCAGATTTGCTTCAATACTATAGGTTTATAACGTTAAGAACTCCTATACAAAGTCCAAATGTTGATTGTGGAGATAGCTCCACACAATATAGTTACCGATTTCATATTAATGATTATTTTAATATAACATATACTGAAAATCCAGTTTCAAATTATTGGGCAATTGATATTCCTCAAACAGTAATAACAAACTGTTACCCACCAACAAGTTGTGATGGTTGTTATTCACTAATTAGTGCTCCTGTAAACGGAACAGTATCTTCTTATAATAATGAAGTTTTAAATTCTGGTCCTAATATTGGAGGCACAGTATCTCCTATATTTACTACTAATGTAGGAGCTAAATATATTGAACCCTTTCTTATTAGATATGTGGGTTTTTATTATACTACACTTGAAGGTACTGGGTCATTGTGTGAAAATCAATTTAATTGTGTGAATTATTTTTCTTGGTATAGCACTACAACTATGCCCTTTGTTCCTAATCCATCTACCCCAGGAACATGGACTAATTTAACAACTTTAGCCGCCTCGCTTCCTTGCTCTTTAAACCCATATTTTCCAGATCTTTATAATGATCCAAATTATAACCTGCTGTACTATGGATATACTACATGGTACAAATCAATATTCCTTAGTTTATCAAGTAGTTTTAACTATAATTTTAATGGTGGGCAATCAACAGATGATTTTGAAATTTATACTTTAACAGGACTTGGAGCTACAGGTTCAATAAGTCCTACATATAATAATTG
>Ga0181357_1000707_pt1 | contig 12823 bp, 8 predicted proteins | sample Fa13VDMM110DN_FD_130094 | JGI IMG/M metagenome (GOLD analysis project Ga0181357, IMG submission 130094) | Freshwater viral communities from Lake Michigan, USA - Fa13.VD.MM110.D.N | ecosystem: Environmental > Aquatic > Freshwater > Lake | place: USA: Michigan | collected 2013-09-24 | reverse complement strand
TGACGGATTGTTTGAGTAATTATATTCTTGATTTTTAACTCTCACAAAGTAATGTTTAGAAGGTAAAAATTCTGATTTTCTTGCCTTGAAATATTTTGTTGTGCATGCTTTTATTCCTGCAATTAAATTCTGTTGATATAACCCATATGATGCTGGATTTGTACCTGTAAAATCAGTAATTCCTGTTAATGCACTAATTTTTGACGCATTTAGTACAATTGTACCTGCTTTTGGATATAATGTGCCAATACCATAGTATACAGCAGTTACTGTTGCACCGTTTGTGAATGGTGTAGGAATTCCATTAACAATACTACCAGAAATGATATTGTAAGAATCTGCAATTTTACCTGTTACGGATGAATCATCAATAAATGTAAATTGTCCGTTTGCTCCGCTGATACTAAATTCAATTTGGCCTTCATCCAATTTATCTTTATACTTGTTTACTGTAAAAGATATTGTGTAAATACTTGAACCCGTAATTGTTGTAGTTGAGTTTGCAGCTACACTAGATGCGGTTACAAATGTAAATATTTTTTGTGTGGATGGCAATAAAACATTTGCATATTCACTGTAAATTGCTTTTGTTGGATAAATCTTTGAAGTATCAATATCAGTTTGAGAACTACCAGATCCATAATAATTTCCGTAAGCAACTGAAAAAAATGGTTCGCCTGAATAATACACATTGTTATAATACAATCCATTATAAACATTAAATAAACCTGAGCCTGATGCTACAGTTTGTGATGGTGAAGTATAAAATGCAGATTGTAGAGCCGCAATATCACCTGCTGTCCACATTGGAGAGGATACTTGATTTACTCTTCCTACAACTATATCTGTTGAATCAAATTTTTTAAATATCATATTTCAAAAAGGTTATACCACTACGGTTACAGGTATTGTAACACTTCCACCGCTTTCATTTCCAATTATAGTCAAATTTGTGGTTGTTGTTGTACCTACACCAGTATTTGGTATAAACTTAAATTTCAATCCAACTACAACTTGTGATGTTTCCGCAGAAACTCCTGAAAAAGTAGCTACTGTACTTGATAAAGTATTGGATGTTACGGTTTCAGTTGCAACCAATGTACCAACATTCTTATTTGCTAATATTGCAGTATAACCAAGTGTTTGATTATATGTTGGATTTGTTGATGGTGAGATAGATAAGTCACCTGTGTAAGTGGCTGGTACAGAAATCTTATCAATATTTAGAGAAATGATTGGAATTACGGTTACGCCTTGATTTAATGTAACCAATTTATATTTCATCAATTGTGTTTCATCAAAGAAAGCTTCAAAAATTGGTGTGTTTCTCAATGCAAAATCATTATAAGCGGTGCCTTGAGGATGATTTGGTTGGTATAATCCATAATCAATTTCATCATCTGCTAATGCAAATGCGGTAATGTTCAAATTTCCATTTGTAGCTAACAATTCTCTTCCTTTTTTGGTTAGAGTAGCATCTACAATGATTGTTTTATTGTCTAAATATGCCATATTCTATAAATAGTTTAAAATTAAGATTTCTTATTATTTTATATAATAAAAACGCTTTGACTCAAACTAAGACTTTGAGTTAACACCGGATTATAATCATTTACTATACCAGATCCGGTAATTTCATATGTACTTAATATAGTAGTAGTATTAGTATTTCTTGATTTTACATAGATACTACCTTCATCAAAATTGGATAATCCAAGATTGGTGTTTGTTATTGAAAATGTTATCTGAGTATTATAATTACTGGTTCTAAATTCGCCGTTTGGAGGATAAAATAGATTAACTCTCTGTAATGAAGAGGTTAAATATACAGAAAATTTAGATAATGGTTTATTCTTATATGATAGATGTTGAACAGGCAATAAATTGTATATATCAATAGAAGATGATAAATTGGTTATATACGGATCACCATACAAATTATCAATATTATAAGAAGTTCCATCAGGAACTGAAATAATTTTGTTTATTGGATAAGAAACAGGGCCCGTATTACCATTATCAGTATATACATCTTGATAATCAGTTACTTTATATAAATAAGATACTGATAAGTTTCTTGAATCAAAATATTTATTTCCGCCTTGGTTATAAGAAAATAGATAATAATCATCCAAAGTATCCGTAATATATCCCCTATTCAAATTGGATGGTCGTGAGAATCCAACTTTTTCTGCACATGTTATAGTAGACTCATATTTGTCAGAAGTTTGTAGTTCAATTTTTATTGGAGATGGATTTTTCTCTATGGTTACATCTATAGGTGGAACTACTTCTCTCACAATTGGTTTATATTGAAACTTTGGTCTTTCAAGAATAGATGGTTCAATCAATATACCAGTTAACAATTTAACTCTTGCTGGTATAACGTTCTTAATTACGTCAAATACAGAAGTGTCAAAATAACTTCTAAATACAGTCATGAATTCTTGATATAAGACTGTTTCACCTCTGTATGTGTAATAAGTGTCTGATAAAGTCTCTAGACTCTTATACTTGGATTCATACAAATAACCAGGATCAGCAATATCATCAACTATGTTATAATCACCCAAAAAGTCAATTATATCATCATCTTTTACTTTGAATGGAGAAACAAACACACCTAACAAATTAGAGTCAGGAGTCAATTGACTCAAATTTCTTGCTACACTTTGAATTGGAGAAGGTTGATTCAATAATGTTTGTTCTACTTTTCTAACCTTTTTATTATTGTACTTATTTGGACCGTATTTAGAAATTATAGATGCTTGTACAATATCAACCTCTTCAAATTGATATGGAAATACTGATTGTGAATAATATGTACATGCATTTGATTGTGTTAAATTAGTGTAAGTAAAATTATATGCGTGTCCGGTATATTCACTTTTACCTTCAGGGAAATATGGATATATTGAAGTTGTAGTACGTAAATCAATTGGATAATCAAAATTATATCTAAAAATTAAATTATCCCAAGTATTTTCACCTTGGTTATTACCATAAAATCCATAATTTTTACTGTATTGTGTAAAATCATAATCAGTTAATGCATTTTTAACTAATAAGATTTTATCAATTAATCCTGTGAATTTATTTGTTGAACTTGGATAATTTCCAAAATATAGATTTCCGTCATTATAAAATGATTGGTTATAAGTTCTGGTTAAGAAAATACTTCCTGATTTTGAAAAACTTTCTCTGTCATCTTGATTTGATTTTATAACCAAATCATATTTTGTTGGAATATAATTTTCATCTGTTGTTGTATCATAAAAAGATGAAGTGTCATTACGTCTTAATAATACATTATAAAATCTATCTTTATTAAAGATTGGTACATTTTCAATTTCAATTGATTTATCTAATATTGAAAAATATATGTTTCCATATTCGTTTTGTTTTGTTTTCTTTAAATATATTTTCCAATCAGTATCTTTTGATGCCAAGTCAACTGTATCATTTAGATTATAATCTTCATTTAATTTAAAAGTAAATTCTAAAGACTTGGCTGATCCAGTATAAGGAATTTCTACATATTCATTTTTTGAATTGTATTTGGTGAAGAAATATTTTTCATCATACAAATAACTTGATACTTTAGAATTTTCAATTTTACTACCACCAAATTCTCTGATGCTTAAAATGTTTAATGGAATGCCATAACAAGACATTAACAAGTTTATACATTCAGTTGTGCCTTTTGTTTTATAAATGTATGGAAGTGTATCAAGAATACGTTTCCATATCATTTCATTTTTATCTTTAGCAGATATTGATTGTGAACCTGAATTTGTACTGTTAAGATAATTTGTTACCAAACTCTTATTGGCAAAATCAGTTGAAGTATTCCAACCAAATGAATTTAATAGATAATAAATGATATCAGGTAAGTAACTGTCTCCTGAACTTGTATCCTTTGAATTTAAAATTGGAAATGACTTAATATATTGATAAATATTATCAAAATGATGTCCAACCATTGACAAAAATACCAAATAATCATTGTTATTTTCATCCATTTTGATATATTCTGGTGTATTATTTACCAAACTATCTCTATTGTTTATATCAAATTCTTCAGCGTCATAAACATAAGTATAATAATTGGAATTGGTGTCTGATGTACTGCCAGAAACCAAACTTTGACTTGTATACAAGTAACATTCAAATCCATCAAATCCGTTTTTAATTGATAAACGTTCTACAGTATATGTGTTGAATTCAGTTGCATATGATGCACTTAAAATAGCTGTACTAGAATTTATTGCGGATGTAATTGTTTCTAATGTACTATCTAATGCATCAAGTCTATTTAACTTATTCTTAAAAATTTTTATTCTTAGAGCTGCAGATGAAAATAGTACAAAGTTTGAAAATTCTGAATAATCAATATCTAATGTTGCTAATTTTTTGTTGATATTAATTTCACTTTGAGTATCCGCATCTAAGTCTGGATCTAGTGATGAAACATTATCAATCGTATTTTGATTTGAATTTACAATCTTGATTGAAAAGTTAGGTCCAGAAATCTTATAGTTTTTAGATACTGTTTCTTTTATTAGAATTACATTTTGTACAAATGGAGTAATGCTAATATTTGATATCCAACAAGTTGATTTTACACTGTAATTAAATGATAATGGCGCATCCAATTTTATCAACAAAGTTGAATGTGTATCAGTTGATTCACTACTTGAATCATATGAATGATCTAAAAATTTAATAATTACACCGTTACCAAAATTTATTCCGTTCTTATAATAAGAATAAAACTTTGTAATGAAATTATATTCTAATTTTTTAATTTCAACTTGTACAAATTGATCCCAAACAATTGAAGTAATCAGATTTATTGCATCTGTAAGATCAACATCAAAGAAATTAATAATTTTTAACTGGTTTAAATATTCCTTTTGTACAATATACTTGAGTTGAACATATAAATCATCAAATGTTATTATATTCTTTGAATATGTATATAACCAATACTTTATAAAATTCTTAACGCCAAATAAGTTTTTGAATGTAATTTTATTAAATAATTCAATAGTAGAAGAATCAATACCATTATAAACATTATTTATAAAAGTTATTGCATCTTGATCACTCTTAAAACCAAATGATTTTTTGAATGTATTTATTAATTCAGATGAAGTTTGTAATGTAGACTTATATGTAAATTCACAATTATAATTGAACAGTTGTGAATTTAATGTATCAGTAATATCATTTACCAATACCAATTTTCTAATAAATGATTCATAATATAGATTTTGATACAATTCTTCATCTGTTTTTGGTACTTTACTAAAATCAGGCACCAACTTCAATTCAGTTCTTGATGGTGATATTTCAGAAATGATTAGTGGAAATGATTGATTACCAGCAACGTTTCTTAGAAAATTATAAGATGCAATGTGTTGACCGTCAAATATATTTGATGAAGAAAAATCAGATTGAATATCAATCAAAAAGTCATTCTTGTGACTAATATAATCAGTTTTTGTTTTTCTATAAGAATAATTTACTTTTTTATAATCAACATCTGTGTAATTTCCTACATCTGATATATAAATAATTTTTGGTTGTTTATATGTCAATCCATTTTGTACACCACTTAAATTATAATAAGAAAATTCTACTACATCTTTTTCAGATTTACCAAAGAAACTTTCACTAATGTTTGTTTTTACTTTATATACATTAACATCCTCCGCATTAAAATAATAAGCGGTGTTAACACTTGATGTAAAATTTGTTACTATTGGATATGGAAAATTCATTGTGGTTCAAGTCTTGAAATTATATCATTTAATTTCTTATTTGCATCATCTCTCTCAGATTGTAACTTTTGTATAATATATTGAATTTCATCTGCATTTTCAGTTGTAATTGCTAGTTTATTAGTTGTAGGATCTGTGTCTGCAGTCTGATTGAATATATCATTCATATTAATATCAATAACCGTATTGGATTGTACTGTAGGTATAAACTCTTGAAATGTAACTTGATTCAATTGTTCAATTTTCTTAGAATCATAAACAAAATCATTCAACGTAAATGAAATGTACTTAGAATTAAAACTAGGATTGTTGGTATCAATTGTAAAGTTTCCATATAAATCAACTTTATAATCATATGTACCATTATTAACATAATCCTCAATTTCTTTTTGGTATGACATAATTATCTTGTTATTTTAAATATATTACCATTATCAAATATATCAGTTTGATTGTTAAATGTTGTTTTAATTAAAATTCTATAAAATCTTTCAACAGGTAATCCAGTTGTATCTATTTTAAAGTAATGAATATTACCATCAGAACTTAATTTTGTATTATCATCAAAATCAATTACAATATTTTCACTTTCATTATCTTTGACACAATAATAAGATGCGGATGGTAACAAACTTGAACTCAAATAACTGTTTTGTTGATATCCTTTTGTAAAATTCTTCAATGGAAATTTTTCTCTAGCAAATACATTGATTCTTGGAATGCTTCCAAATTTATATTCCTTTGATAAATTTTGCATTACAACTGTATATGGTACAATTCCAGTTAAAGGAATCATACTGCCTGTTGTATATATACTATCATTCCAAGAAATATCAATATATGGTTGATAAATTGTATTTGTTTCTTTACTAAAGAATTTAACTGTACTATCAATTCCATTAGTTGTACTTGATTCCAATGAACTAATTAATATAATACCTTCATTTGGAACACATCCACAGATCCACCCTTTAACAATACTTGTAATATCCATATTGATGTCAGATGTAGTATAATCATATGATTGTGAACATATGAGTGAACTTCCAGTAAATGAAGATGTACAAAATGAAGATGATTTATATTGATATGTCAAAGGAACTGTATTATACCATGTACCACCTTGATTTATAGATGCAGATGTACCTGTTGTAATATTTGATCCGCTAACGTACCATAAAGAACCACTTTCAGTCTTATTATTCCAACTTGCGCCAACCAAATCACCTCCCGTAGAAAATCTGCCTATACCCATGTTCCAACTTTGACTAATTGGATATCCATAGACTGTATAATCAACAGGCAATTCACTAGCTTGTGTTGTCTTCAACTTTAATTTAAATGTAACGTCACTGGTTATTGAACCATTGGATATAGACTTAGAAATCTCAGTTGTATCAAACTTAATCAAAATTCTGCTAAAATCAGGTACATCTATGTATGTAAAATATGGAATATACAAACTTTGTGTTCCATATACAAACCCACTTATACATCCATAAAAATTATTTAAACTACCAGAAGCATTATTAATTGATCCTGTAAAATTACCAATTAATGAACCTGTTACATTTAAACTCCCAACAAAACTACCAGAAAAACCATTTAAACTTCCGCTTACATTTGAAAGTGTAACAGATTGTTGTCCGGATGAACCATAAGTAATACCATTTAAAATTGAAGCGCTATAAGTATTATTTAGTATTACACCATTTATACTACCAGTTATTGTTGCTTGATCAATTAAAGATCCTGTAAAAGATATAGATGAATTACTAATAAATTTTAGATTGGCATATCCACTAGAATCAATTGATGTACTAGATCCACTAATATTTCCTGTGAAATTGTTTAATTCTAAATTGGTATAAACTGATTGACTAATTGAAGATGATTGATAATATATTGTTGTTCTGGTCACATTTGGATGTGCCTTCAATTCCAAAATTTCATCAATACCAAAGTTTTTGTCAACGTATCCAACTTCATTGGTTATGTATGTATCTTTTTGTGGATATAAAAATGTGTGCATATTATACTACGTTTCCTTTGATATCTATGTCAGTGTATTTAACTTCAAAAACACATGGATCTAATGAAGGATATACTATTTTATTTTTTGTTGCGGATAAAATGTCATATTCATGTGGTGAGTAATTACCATCCTTTGAAGTTAAATTTACAATTTCAACATTTGTTAAAGATTGTACTCCTTCTACTCTTGCAATTTCCAGTTCCAATTGACTCAAATTGATTGGTTGTGAAAAACTCCACTTGTCAATATTAAAAAAGTCTTTTACTTTTAAAATACAATTATTTAACACTTCTTTTTTGTTATAATTGTTATATGTTAAAATTTTAAAATTCACACCAATATTAATAATATATCCGTCAATAATATTGACACCGTCAGTTAGAAGTCTATATTTTTTTAAATATTCTTTTACGTTATAAAATAAAGCTTCATTAATTTGTGTTAGATTTTTATTTTCATTATATCCAAGGACATACAAATTAACTGAAAATGGATTAGTTACATCATAATTAATTTTTCTAAAATAATTATCTACTGAATTATTTGTTGATGTAGTATTGTTATCATAATCAACAAATCCTGAAACATCATTCTTTAAGTTTAAAACCAAATCTGTATCAGATGTTATATATGCTTTAGCAACTGAACCATATTTTGGCGGCATTGCATATGTTCTAATTAAATAATCATCCTTAGTTACAGATCTATTTTGTGATGTAAAATTCAAAATAGCATTTTGTTTTATTTGATCTACAGATTCTTCATCTGCACCACCAACAGCAGAAGTATAATTATTTACTCTTAAAGTTTGTTGTACGGTATTAAATAATGTTTGTTCATCTGGATTTAAAGAAGTTGCATCATTCAATAGTTGATATGAACTAATTCTAGTAATTTCATTTGCATTACAATTTGAAAGTGATCCGCCACCAATTATGTAATTGATAGTCAACACTGTATTTGCAGGAGCTGCACCAAATGTATTTGTTTTTAAGAAATTACTTCCGTCTAAGGAAATATCTGTATTTCTAATATTTGATAATCCAATACCAATAATAGACGCATTTGGATAAACTATTTCATCTGCATAATTATCTAATCCAGGACCAAATTCCAAATAAGTTGTATTATCTGATGTAATACTTGTTACATACTTTCTTGATGTCTTTAATGATTTGATAATTTTTGATACTTCTGATTTATAAACAAAGAAATTTTCATCTGTAACTTGTGAGTTATCTATATCAGTAAAAACAACATCTTGTGCTAAATAATCAGCTTCATACCATTTATTATTATCTTCATCTACAACTGTAATTATATTAACTACATTTTTTTCATCCAATACAATTTTATAGTATGGAGTAGCAGCACCTACAGTGAAAGTCTTAGTGATAATCTTACCAGCAAATGCCTTAGTAGTTTTTCTTAACAAGAAAAACTGCGGAACTCCTAATGCATCTCTAGAATATACACTAACTTCTCTAGGAGAAAATCTAGTATCAACTGAAAAATCAACTGGTTCACTTATAATGAAATTTTGATCAGAGTTATTTAATAACTCCATATTTTCTCTAATTGACAAACAATATTTTTCATCCGGTACATAATTTCCATCGGAATCAACCTTTGATGGTATTAATTGAAACAATTCAATTTCAGTTATGGATGATTTGGTTGGAGTGGTTTTATATCCAAGATATTTAGCCAAAGCAATTACATTTTTACGTTCTTCAGAATATGGCATCAATGATTCTTTGAACTGATAATCAATGTAGTATGATAATACATCACCTACATATGCAGCTTGTTCAATAAACATTGTACCAGGTGAACTTTCACTAAAATCCTTATATGTTTTAGGAAAATAGTTCTTGGAAAACTCAATCAAACCAGCTTTAAATGATGCAAAATCTCTATTAAGATATCTAATATCTTTATTAAGAGGTTGAAAGGATTTTGGTTGTGTTTCGGCCATATTATTATAGATTGCTTGTTACAATTAATCCAAGTACATCAGTTTGATTGTTTACCGTAAATTGTATTTTTATGCTTATTATATAATTATCAGTGTTCTTGTTTTTTTGAGCGGTTGTAATGTCTAAAAATACAGTATTTACAATTACATTTGGAAACCAATAATTCATGTCTTCTTTAATAACATTCTTTAAAATCTCATCAAACCCTTCAATATTTTGTTCAAATAGATATTGATACAATTTTGTACCAAACTGAGGGTTAAATCTTCTTTCACCTGGTCTGGTGTTGAAAAAATTAGTGATGTTGGCTTTAATCTGAGTAAGAGTGTCATATGACTGCTCAAAATACCCATTTATGCCAGATCTTAAAGGTAATGTTAAACCAATTGGATTCATATTATGACATTGATACTAAACCACCACCACCACCAAGACCTGATGTCTTTTTCTTATCAACTGCTTTCAGCAATTTTCTAAAATCTCTATTAATGACATTAAGTACTTTGGCCTGTTCTTCATTAACTGGTGTTATTTGTTGTGGAATCTGTACAGATTCATTAATATTAGCGCCACCTAAAGATTCACTTCGTAATGCACCCATTAATCCCACATAAGAACCTTCACTTGGAACTCCACCTACAGTTTCATTCAATACAGCATTTAACGCATCATTATTTGTATATTTCTTAAATGTTTTCTTTGCTGGTTGTAATGGTTGTATGTTTTCAGATGGTTTTTGTGAAACTTTTGGTGTTTCCAATTTTTCACTAACCACGTTTTTATTTTGACCAGTTAATATTTCACTCAAAATATTTGGAATAAGAGTTGGAAGAGTCTTTTGAAGTTCTTCCTTTATTACTGATCTGATTATCTCTTTTAATTCTTGTGTTTTCATACTTGTTGATATTATATAATTATATTTTACTATATACCAAAATGTTTTATTTATTTACCAAAGTTAACCTGGTTTTATCATTGATGCTTGGACTGAAAGTGGTGTGCCTGGCAAAATAGGTACAATTTTGAGTTTAGGTATAGTTGGAAATGCAGGCGGTTTGATAATTGATGACATTGGAGGTACATTTGGTATTGGAACCTTTGGTATTGACGGAATACTAGGTACAGTAGGTAAATTTGAGATACTTGGTAACGGTGGTATAGGTGGTATACTAGGAATTGGAGGAATAGATGGTATTGAAGGAGGTGATGGTAGTGAAAAATTTGGTACTGATGGAACAGTGGGTATAGATGGAATAGAAGGTACTGATGTTGGTAAGTTTGTTTTTAAATTTTTATATGTTGATGTTTCTGTAAATGTCTTTTTATAATCAAGACCTGATACTCTTTTTAAAGGCAATTTTGGCACACTTGGAAGAGAAGGAATGCTTGGTAAACTAGGGGTTGGTAAAGAACCTAGTGGATTTTGTAAGTTTAATGATGGTGGTGTAGGTAAAGTATACATAAATTAACTCCAAGTTGATGGATTTGGACCTCTTGTTTTACCGTTATAACCTCCAGGAACACCACTACCGTTAAATACATTAATATCAGTTGGTGGTGTTCCTCCTTCAATAGAACCACCATTTCTTCCCGGAGCATAACCACCTCCAGTTAAAAATACTCTTTTACTTAATATTTTATCAAGACTATCTCTCCAAGCTTTTAATTTTTCTTGTGGAGTTGCAATTTGATTGGTTAGTTGTGTTGGATAATCTGATAGTTGACCTAATTGGTCTTCAGGAGTATTTGTTGTGGAAGTAACATGTTCATGATATTGCCAATGAACGTGATCTAATATTAGATCTGCAAGGTCATACAGAAAGTCAACTGTTGTCTGACCTAACAAAGCGGGTTCATTTGTTTGATCATATTGACCTAGATATATTGCCGGACTATTAATCACTGTTTTTGTGTTTGTAGTCATTATTATCTGACCATGTGAATCAACTGTATATTCATTGTCAGTTACAATTCCATATCTCTTTTTAGAATAATGTATAGTTTCTCCATTTCTACTACTTACTATAATTCTATCACTATTAATAACAATTTGATCTCCGGTAAGTATTGGAGGTCTAAATTTAGTACAACCTGGCGGAGAAAATGCGGACACTTCTTCTTTTGAAACGGAAGGATCTTGAAATATTTTCTTTTTGCATGTTGATCTAAAACTAGATTGTGTTAATCCAGATGTTATATGAATAGATGTACCGTCTTGATTAATATCTTCAGATACATATCCACCTGCATTTTTTTCTGATATGTCAGGTATAGGTTTTGATATATTCTTTTGTCTGTTTCTGATCAAAATCATCGGATTACCAAATCCTGTTAATGTATTACTTACTGGATTAGTATCTCCATCTTTGTTATAATAATCTGCATATTTTGGATCACCAATATCATTATCTCTTACATCATCATATGAAGAAAATCTAATAGATTGGCCGTGTCTACTTTCAATTACAGTATCACCTTCAAATCTTTTTACTGAACGTATCTTTCCGTTTGATTTGAAATATCTACCCAAAACAGTTACATTACTTGTATTCTTATATTGTTTAGAAGTTAAATATGAAACTGGTCCCTTATACAAAACATCTGGATCAGTTGGATTATTTTTTATTTCTCTATTTCCTCTGTTTAATCCAACTCTTTTTTCAAATGTAGGATTAGCATCATTATTTGGAAATCCTGTTATATTGATTTTTCTGGTATAATAAAAATTACCAAGATAATCTACTACTGATACAACTTCATTTACAAGTGGATATTCAGTTATACCTGTATTTTCTAATGGTAATGCCCATGGTAATTTTTCTTTTTCTACGTTTTTATGAGTACTAAATGGTCTGACTAATACTCTACCAATCCATGTATAATCTTTATCATTTTGATCCGCAGGTTTATCATTTGCAGCATCTGGCCATTCTGTTGGATTAATATTAATTTTTGTTTTGAATATTGGATGTGAATCATCAAGGATTACATCCAACACAACTGCTGGTTCAAATTGTAAAGAT
>Ga0181357_1000705_pt1 | contig 12840 bp, 28 predicted proteins | sample Fa13VDMM110DN_FD_130094 | JGI IMG/M metagenome (GOLD analysis project Ga0181357, IMG submission 130094) | Freshwater viral communities from Lake Michigan, USA - Fa13.VD.MM110.D.N | ecosystem: Environmental > Aquatic > Freshwater > Lake | place: USA: Michigan | collected 2013-09-24 | reverse complement strand
TGGTACGGCTGTGGCTTCGTTTGGTGGTACGGCTGGGATTCCGATTTTGTCGTTGGCGAATCAGTATGGGGCTGAGACGGTGTTGAATCGTGTGGCTGTGCAGATTGAGGGTGGTACGGCTTCAAGTGTTGCTTCTGGTACTGCGTCGCAAACACAGTATGGGATCAAGGCGTTGTCGTTGACTGGGGTTCCCTTGGCCACTGATGCTGCTGGGTCGGCATTAGCGTTGAGTTTGTTGACACGGTTTCAGGAACCTGTGGTTCGGTTCTCGGAGATGGATGTGTTGTTGAATGCGTTGACTACAGCACAACAGACACAGATGGCAGGGTTGGAGATTGGTGACATCCTTGAGGTCACTAAGACATTCTTGACTGGTACACCAGCAACGGTGACACAGAACGTGGTCGTTGAATCCATACGGCACACAGTCAACCCTTCAACACATCGCGTCACCATCGGGATGGGTCAAGTCCAACTTGTACTACCATTCATTCTGGACACCTCAGCCCTCGACGACACCGACTTCGCACTACAATAGGAGCATTATGGCAACACCATTTCCATTCGGTTCAGGCAACGTCCTGACAGCTGCACAGATGAATGCAATCACGACACTGCCAATCAATGACCAGACCGCCTCATACGTTGCGCTCGTCGGTGATGTCGGCAAACGCATCGTGATGAACGTCGCCACAGCGAACACTGTCACAATCAACAACTCAGTCTTCGCAGCTGGTGACACAATCTTCATCGCAAACAAAGGTGCAGGAACATCAACTGTCACGGCTGGTGCCGGAGTAACAATCAACACAGCAAGTTCGTTAGCATTGGCGCAACACGGAGGTGGCACACTCGTAGCATTGTCAGCGTCAGTCTTCACTTTTTTTAGCCAACAGTCAGCCACGTACGGCACCGCTACAGGTGGGTCATCATCAAGCATTACGGTTGGAGGCATCAATTACACACTGTTAACTTTTACTACAGACGGCACACTCACTGTCACTAAATCAGGTTTGTTTGATGTGCTTATGGTTGGCGGTGGCGGTGGTGGTTGGCAAATATCTAATGGTGGCGGTGGCGGTGGTGCAGGTGGTTTGATGCAGCAAACTATTTATTTATTAGCCAACGGGACAATTACTATTGGTGCAGGTGGGACAAATACGGCATCGCCTACAAATGGCGGTGCTACTTCTCTTACATCTACAGGTATTTCTTTAGCAGCCTATGGTGGTGGTGCATCAAACGGAACATTAGACATTGGCGTAAATGGTGCGTCAACTGCTGGTGGTCGTGGAAATAGTACAACTACACCAGTAGCAGGTTTAACTTTGCAAGGCAATCGAGGCGGTGCTGGTGCTGGTAATAGCACTGCTGCTGGTGGCGGTGGCGGTAGCGGTGCTGTAGGTTCCGCAGGGTCAGGTACGACTGGCGGTGCAGGTGGTGCTGGTTACGATGTATCTGCATTTATTAGCGGCTCAGCATTGTTTAAAGCTGGTGGTGGTGGCGGTAGCGGTACTGGAACAGGTGGTGCTGGTGGCTCATCAGTTGGCGGCGCTGGAAGCACTTCTTCAGTAAATGCTGGTTCTGCTGCTGCAAACACTGGCAGTGGTGGGGGGGGTTCATTTGCTACACCAACTGCTGGCTTAGGTGGTTCAGGGATTATGTATGTGAGGTTTAAAGTATGAGCGTGCCACAGTATTTTGCACAGGTCACTGATGGTGTTGTCACTCGTGTTGCTGTTGTTACAGCAGAGTTTATGGCGGAGAACCCTGAGCGATACACAGGAACTTGGATTGAAACTTTTATCAGTGTTGAAGGCAAGACGTATGCAGGTGTCGGGTTCACATGGAACGGAACAGACTTTGTTGCGCCAGTAGTTGATCCTGACTGATGTGTTCAAGTCGCGTTGGCTGATTGTTGCTCCTGCGCTTCTAGCCTCGATCTTTAGTTTCATTCCGTCAGCGTCAGCTGATCCGGCACCAGGTTTGTTCACGTCGTATTACACGATTGATGAGATACCTCCTGTCATGTCTGACACTGAGTATCTGTTGTGTGGTTCGGAGGTGGAGAACAACATCAATCGTTCGTATGACGGTGAGCCGTATCTGGATTGCACAAACGATCTGTTTATGGTTCACATGACTGGGTTCATCTTGATCCCTGAACACAACACGATTGAGTTTTGGTTGGCAACCGATGATGGTGGTCAAATCGGTATTGGTGGGAATGAGTGGGGCAACTGGGGTGATCAGGGTTGCACTTGGATGGAGTCTGGGCAGATAGACATTAGTGCAGGCGATGCCAACCTGAACCTGTTTATGTACGAGAATGGCGGCTCGTCCTGTCTGATGCTTGCTTGGAATATCAACAATGAGGGATGGTCAATCGTTCCTGATGAAGCGTTCACAACCAACGGCGAATCAACTACAACTACGACCAGCACTACCACCACGACAACTATTCCTGAGACAACTACAACTTCAACTACTTCTTCGACGACCACAACTTCAACAACAACCACAACAACGACACAACCACCACCACCTGCAACGGTTCCTCCACCACCCACAACAATGCCAGCCCCACCAGAGACCATCCCTGAGCCACCAGATACATTGCCAGTCGCACTAGAACCACTGTTGCCTCCTATACCTGACACGATGCCAGAACCACCAGCAACGATACCGACAATCCCCCTACCCCCAGACACAATGCCCTTACCACCAGACACAATGCCCCCACCCCCAGATACCCTGCCAGAAGCACCACAAGCCCCTGAGACAAGCGAACCAGCCGAAGACGCACCACTCCCACCCATCACCGATGAGGCCGTAGTTGAAGCCCTAGCAGACATCGAGCAAGCAACCCCAGCAGAAGTCAAAGCCATCATCACCGAGCTGCTCGCCTTCGCCCTCACAACCGACCAAGCCGTGTCCGTTGCATCGGAGCCGGCAGTGTTGGCGGTGTTGACGAATGAGGAAGCGGCTCAAGTGTTTGAGCAGGTTGCTGTTGAGGAACTGTCATCGGAGCAGGCGACTGAGTTGGTGGCTGCTGTGCAAGAAGCACCAACCAAAGTGCGTAAAGCGTTCGAGGCTGTGTTGAATCTGTTTGAAGGTTTCGCTGATGATTACACGATGACGAATCAAACTGTCCCTATCAAAACTCGTCGTGCGCTGATTGCCTTGGGTGCTGTATTCTTGGTGTCAGCCCCTGCACCAATCCGAAGGAATCGATGATGAAGTTGTGGGGTGAGTTCCATGCATTGCTGTGGACGATTGCTGCTTCTGTCACCACGATTCTCACGTTGTCTGGGGCTATCCAACGGGTCGTGATCTGGCTCACTGTTGGCGCATTAGTTCTGCACTTGATCGGCGCACTCAACAAGAAAGAAGATAAGTCATGAAGAAGTTCCAAGATGTCGCAGGTCGTATCGTCGCAGTGTTCCTATCGTCAGCTCTTGCCATCGTTGGTGGTTCAGCAGTGATCGCACCGGAACTTGAGATATGGAAGTCGGCTGTGTTGGCTGGGTTCGCAGCGTGTGCAACCGTTGTGCAGAAGTTGGCTCAAGCCTCGCTTGATGGCAACCTCACGATGGATGAAATCAACGACGCATTCGGCGCAAAGAAAAAATAACTCATGACCAAGATGCCTTGGCCTGTAGTCCCTATCAAGTGGTGCGAACATCTCAAAGGCAAGAAGCCTTCACAGGTATCGCTCACGATGTTGCGACCCATCAGTGGTGGCGGTCAGTTGCATCACTGCGCTGCTCGGGCTTGGGAAGCAATGAAGCATGCAGCCAAGGCTGAGGCTGGGATCAATCTGAAGCCGACTAGTGCCGGTGACACGTATCGAAGCATCGCTCAGCAGAAGGCTGGGTTCCTGCAACGGTTTCAAGTGGAGCCGATTGAAGGCGCACAGACCCGAACCTATGAGGGCAAGAAGTGGTATCTGAAGAAGGGCATGGCTGTACTTGCGTCACCTGTTGATGATGCTGCGAAGTGTTCACGTCACATGATGGGCATCGCAGTCGATGTCGCCAACGCATCAGGCAAAGTCTTGGCATGGTTGTTGGAGAATGAGCAACGGTTCGGGTTCAGTCACGAAGTTGTCAACATGCCTGGTGCAGAACCTTGGCACTTGCGCTGGACTGATTCAACACCAAACCAAGCCGTCCTCGACTACGAGGCAGCGAACCCGAAGCCTGCCGCATGATGGACTGGGGCATCGTTCTCGCTGCGTTGATCACGGCTGTGGGTGGGGCTATGACAACTCTGATGATGGTGATGCGTAAAGAAAACACGCAAGACCACGCAAGGGTTGTGGATGCCTTAGACATGCTTAGTGGAAATGTGGACAAGATTGGGACTAAGTTGGATTCACACATCGACTGGCATCTCAAGGGGACTACCAATGGCGAAACTATTACAAGAAATAAAGTCGCAAAGCCTAAGAGGAACATCAAAGCTCGATGAGATAGTTGCTCAACTCTCTGCCGAAGATGGCAAAGACTTACGCGAAGCAATGGCAGACCCCACGATCAGACCCATGCAGATAGTGCATGCCTTGAAGAAGCGTGGATTCAAGATGTCTCCATCGGTAATCACCCGACATCGAGACAACAATGTCACTCGCTGACGACCTGCGCGAAGCAGGTCAACCAGCATGGCCAGTGATCCAACCTGGCAAACGGTACACAGTCCCCACCCTCAACCCACAACCCATCAAGCACGGCGAATATCAGACGGCTGTGATTCTGCCGGACATGCAGATCGGATACTTCCACAGTGCATCAGGCTTGGAAGCAATCCACGATGAGCAAGCGATTGAGGTTGCGTTACGGATCATCAAAGCATCGAAGCCTGCACAGATTGTCATGGTTGGCGACAACCTTGACCTGTGCGAGTTCGGCAAGTACCGCTACACCCCAGCGTTCGCACGCACCACACAAGCTGCGATTGACAGGGCAACAGAGTTGTGCGCACAGTTGCGCAAACTTGCACCCCAAGCCACGATCACATGGATCGCAGGCAACCACGAAGAACGATTGGGCAACTATGTTTTGGACTCGGCTGCTGCTGCGTTCGGGTTGCGACGTGGCAAGGTTCCGTCCGAGTGGCCTGTGATGTCGGTGCCATATCTGTGCCGGTTGGATGAGTTTGAAGTGGAGTATCTGAGTGGATACCCAACGGGAGCGCATTGGATCAACAACAATTTGAAGGTCATTCATGGCGACAAGGTTGCTTCTGGTGGATCAACTGCTCACAAGTATCTGTCATCCGAAAAGGTGTCGGTCATCTTTGGTCATGTTCACCGGCGTGAATGGGCTGAACGGACTAGGGATTATCACGATGGGGCGCAAACGATTATGGCTGCATCACCAGGTTGTTTAGCCCGAACCGATGGGGCTGTTCCCAGCACAAAAGGAAGTACCGATTGCGATGGTCGTCCGTTATACAGATCAGAGGATTGGCAGACAGGTATTGCAGTTGTCGAGTATGAACCTGGTGACGGAGCCTTTGTGTATGAGCAGGTTGCAATCCGAAATGGTTGGGCTAGGTGGCGTGCTGTTGACTACCTCGCATCACAGCAATGAGCCAACCGATGGTGCTGGTGACTTGGGCTGATGCCCATTCGGGTGTAGCTACTTGGACACCGATTGATTCACTTGACAAAGATGAGATGATCGTGTCCACTTGTGGGTTCCTGTTGGCGACTTGTGATGGTGGCAAACCTGACCACATCACCATCTATCAGTCCAGAACGCAAGAGGATGATATTGATCATGTTTTGCATATTCCTGTGGCTATGGTGCGCCATATGGCAATTTGTACCCCTGAAAGCCTTACAAAATAAGGCTAAAAAAATATCTGAAATAATGCTTGCATTTGTCTTACAATGCCCCTATGGTTAAGTCATCGGCAGGAACCTCCTGCTGGTAAGTCCAAGGAGGACATCATGGCAACAGCAACTAAGGCAACAAAAAAGACAGCAAAACCTTTGGTCACATTGACCGAAGAATTGATGCAGGTTCTCAAAGGCATCGAAGATGTTGAATGGGCAATGCCTGTGACACACGAACCAATCAAAGAGTATGCAGTCAAAATCACTTGGTCACGCTTGGGTCGTGACGGCGAAATGTACGAAGGCAACCTCTACAAGAATGGTCAGATCGTTTGCACACTTGATGACAGTGGTATTGGTGGAGGTGTTCGTTTGCGCTCCGTTGAACTTGATGGTCGCAAAGCAGAGCGTGAGTTCCGTGATGCTTGCAAAGTTGCATACGCAGATGACTCATACATGACTGCTGAACAAGCAATCTTCATTCTTGATGTCATTGGAAACCAACTCTAATGAACACCATCAAATCCGTCTTACTTGAAGAAGCAAGCCATTCAAAGAATGCCAAGGTTGACCGATCCGATTGGAAAGTTTGTGTTGCCAAAAAGGACATCACTTATCGTGGCGTGACTCACGCCAAAAAGGGTGAAAGTTTATTGTATGACCCAAACTCTCTTTGGAAATATGAAGGTGGTCGTCTCAATATCACGGTGTATTTGGCAAGAAATAGGGGTGGCGTGAACACAGGCAGATACGCATCGGAGTTTGAACTGTCATGACCTCAATACGCAACCCTCATCACCCCCATCAATACCCAACCCTCACCGTTCGCCTTCCCCAATACACCATTGATTGGCTGAATGCTGAGGCAAAAGAATATGACATGACCAAAGCAGAGATTGTCAGAGAAGCCCTGAACCTCTACTACAAGACAAAATACCCATCCAACGACTAGGGTGAAGGTTGGCTTGTTCGCACCCGATTGGTCGCTGAACAGCCCCCACACCTTCCTCCTTGGGTGTGGGTTATATACCCATCAACCTGCGAAGATCGGACAAGACATGAGACGCATCACAGCAACCATTGTCACCACACTCACCCTGCTCATCGGCATCGGAACAGCACACGCAGTCCAAGCCCCTGAACCCACCCACAGCCCTACCGTCACCCGAACAGAAGTGATACCAAAAGAAGTCCAACCGACCATCAGGTTCCAACACGGTGACATCAGTTGGTTGCCACAACTTGCAGAGCAAGCAGGATGGCCACAGAAAACTTGGCGCAGGCTTGGTCAAATAATCCTTCGTGAGTCAGGTGCCTGCCCCTATCGAAAAGGGGGAGACATCGTGAACAAGAACTGTGAAGTGATTGGACATGATGGCTCAAATCATGCGTCCGATTCTGGTCTGCTTCAAATCAACGGTGTCAATTACAACCCGAAGCGCAACAAGTATGCGCCGATCTGCACACAGATGAAGATATGCACTCAAGAGCCTTTGCTAGATGCGCTTACCAATCTAAAAGCTGGATTGTTGTTGTTCAGGGTGACGGGTTCTGATTGGTCGCCTTGGATAGTTCCTGAAGGTGGTTGGTGAGTATCCACCACCATGCAACAGCATTGCTCTACAGTCGAACATGACCCAAAGGAGGGTACACAATGGAACCAATGACAGATAGAAACAAGGCAGGCTGGATCATCGCATTCACAGCGTTGGGATGGATATTCTTCCTACTCCCAATGAGTGGTGAAGAGATACCAGAAGGACATCCAACACCAATATCCCATCAAGCATGGGTGACTTGGATCATCATCAACTTTGTGATGCTGGTACTTGTTCACCTGTTGATCAGCCGTGAGCATCGTGCAGCTAAACGATTCAATCGGGCGATGCAACGGGCAAGAAAACTGCACCCAACATGGCGCAATGACTGAGGTTCATGTCGTTGAAAGTTGGTCTGAAGGCGCACATGTCTTCAGACCAACACAACCACAATGGATGATCCAAGCCAAATGCAAAGGGCAGACTGATCTGTTCTTCAACGAAGGGAACAGCATTTTTGTTCGTGCAGCCAAAGTCATTTGTGGCACCTGCCCTGTTCGACGTGAATGTTTAGCGTTTGCAATGAAGAACGATGACCAAGGCATCTGGGCTGGTACCTCAACAAACGAGCGTGAACGAATCAGGCGTTCTTTACGTAAGAACATTAGGGTGTTGTCATGACATCACCTCAGAAGCGCAAGGGTTCGTCGGCTGAGTTGGCTGTGGCGAAGTGGCTCAACCGTCTTGGTTGGACGGGTGCAGAGCGAAGTCGTGCCGGTTGGACAGATGACCGAGGAGATATTGATGGCATTCCAGGTGTATGCATTGAGGTGAAGAATGAGAAGCGTATTGATTTGCCAGGTTATTTGCGTGAACTTGAGGTGGAGATGAAAAACGCAAAGGCTTGGGCAGGTGCCGTCATCGTGAAACGGCGTGGATCAACTGATCCTGCTGATTGGTATGCGGTAATGCCTGCACAAAAGTGGGCTGAATTACTTCTCATTATTGACCAACCAAACAACTCTGCAACACCCCTAGAGCAATATCCCCATCGGCACACATAACAGGTGCTACAGTCACACTTCCAATAATTCCCAAACATCAAGGAGACCCTGCAATGTCCGATCAATTCCTAACTGAAGAAGCACCCAAGGATCGTTGGGGACGGTATCTCGTCCAACAACCTGAAGGCAAAGCACGGGGCTACACCCGTGTCACAACGATTGCCAAAACACTTGACGACACAGCATCACTCGCTGATTGGAAAGTACGCATGGCAATCACAGGTTTGGTTCAACGACCAGACCTACTTGCACAAGCATCAACAGCAACTGATGATCGCACTCGACTGAACAAGATTGCAAACGATTGTGTTGAAGCAGCAGGTGCATACAGTCGTGCCAATCTTGGTACAGCACTTCACTCAATCACCGAACAGATAGACCTCGGGTTGAAGCCTGCGATCCTGCCAGGGTTACAAGCAGACATTGATGCCTATGTTGCAGGTGTTGCAGCTTACGGAATCAAGATGCACGACGAGTTCATCGAAGTGCTACTCATCAACGACGAGTTGGAATACGCAGGTACAGCAGACCGAATCGTCACCCTCATGGACGGACGCTTGGTCATCTTTGATTTGAAGACAGGCACCGACCTGTCGTACTCGTATGGCAACATCGCAGTCCAACTTGCCATGTACGCAAACGCTGACTGGATGTACAACTGGAAAACAGGCGAACGCCAACCAATGCCAGAACTAGACAAGACAGTTGGCATCATCTGCCACCTACCAGCAGGCGACGCAACCGTATCGTTCTACGAAGTCAACTTGGTAGCAGGATGGGAAGCAGCGAAACAATCATTTACCACACGTGAATGGCGCAAACGCAAAGACCTATTCAAACCCTACACATTCAGTGACAAACCACGAACCGTGACCCCACCCAAAGCCGTACCAACCAAAGTTGTTGAAACAACCAAGTCGTTGACTGCACGTGCAGGTTGGATGAAAGCACGAATCCAAGCCCTGACCGTACCTGCACAAAAGATGTTGGTGTTGTCATGGCCTGCTGGAGTGCCACACTTTGATCAATGCACCAATGATCACTTTGATGCGTTGATTCGTGTCATTGAGTTAGTCGAGGCTGAGCATTCGGCACCGTTCTTTGAACCTGACCCAACCACACCGAAGCCGAAGCGACGAAAGATCGCAGGGTTTGATGACGCAGACATCTCCTTCAAAACCAAAGATGAGTACCCAGGATGAACGATCCAATCGAAGGTCGTGCATACGACGTGCGCAGCGAAGACATCTTGGCGTTGAACTACATCAAGACACAAATCCAATCCCTCGATCACGAACGACGCAACGAATACGCAACCTTGCTCATTGATGCCCAGTCAGCTAAACGGAACATCAATCTGAGTGCAAACAAATCTCACAGACGATACGAAATTGCTAGAGGCATTCTGCTTCTCATGCAAGACGGACAGTTTGACCGAGACTTGGTGAAGGGCATCTGCTCCCACATCACCAAAGAAACATACCTAAAGGCAGGCGAAGCATTAGGTCATCTGAATGCTGCACAGGCTGAGCTGTTCGCTCAAATCTGTTACGGCATCACAGTCGATCAAGTGACAATCCAATACATCCCAGAACAGAACACATTCCGTGTTCAGGAGGTTAGGCAATGACAGACATATTCCTACAAGACGGAGGATCAAAATATCCTGCGCTCAAGTTTGAGACGATAGGTGACACCCACAGTGGTGTTGTTCTTGAAGTCAAGAAGTTGGAAGATCGTGACCCATCAGGGAACACGAAAACTTGGGACAACGGAGACATTCGTTATGTCTTCGTATTCACAATCAACACCGGCACCGAGATTGGAAACATCTGGGCACGTGGTTCATTGGTTAAGACGGTGAGGGAAGCAGCACAAGCTGCAAACGTGACCGCAATGGTTGGCACCAACTTGACTGTCAAATACACAGGCAATGGAGAACAGAAGACCAAGGGCTTCAACGCACCAAAGTTGTACAAGGCGAAAGTTGAGCCTGGTACAACTGACGAATCATCAGCGATGTGGTAACAACCACACGATGAAATAGGTTTGCTGGGTGGGGAGTCGTTCCCCCAACCGTTGAACCCCACCCAGCAATTCAGTACCAACAGGAGCAACATGACAAAGCAAGACTTAGCAAACGCAATTCAATTCTTAGAGAAGATGGTCATCGGGGTAGCAGACCAAGACCGATTCTTCGCAACCTTAGAAGCACTCAAAACCGAACTCACCAAAAGGAGCAAAACCAAATGACACCAGACACCGTGAACCTGATCGCAGAACTCGAACAACGAGTCTCCGAACTATCAGCCGCACTAGAACTCGTCACCGAAGACCGAGACAACCTACGAGACGCAGGCACCAGCCTCATGACCGAACTAGAAGCATGTCGAATCACACTCACCCAAGCCCACTCAGACATCTCACGCTTGCGCGTGTACCTAGCCCAAGGCGCAGAACTGTAATGGGTATGAGCGACTACGACATTGACATCAAGAACTATCAGTTCCAAGTCCTAGAGCTATGCAACGAAATAGCCAAACTCAACTCCCACATCCAAACACTTGAAACCAAAATGTCAGCAATGTCAGGTGAACTACACGCCCTACGAATGGAAACACAATGAGCCAATACAACAAAGGAGACAAAGTAATCATTGACGACGAATCAGGAGTTATTGAATCAGTAATGGTTGGTATTAACGAAACAAAATATGATGTGCGATACGGCCACACCTTCATGATCGCAGTCGATGTACCAGAAGAAGACATCCAACTTTGGCAAGCAGACGAACAATGATCGTTGCCCTGCGTGACACTAGCCATGAGGATTGCGAATTGTATTGGCATTGGGTCAACGACCCTGAAGTACGCAAACATTCACACAACACTCAACCCGTTGAATGGGAAGACCATTCATACTGGTTCAACAAACAACTAGGACGAGACAACGTGCGCATGTTTGTTGCCTACGACTGGAGTTCAATCGGTGCTGCACCAGTAGGACAAATACGATTTGAATACACCAACAAAGAATGGAACCTGTCCTACTCCGTTGACGCAGAACATCGAGGGCAAGGCATCAGCAAACAAATGATCCAACTCGGAATGATGCAACTCAACATCATCAAAGCAGAAGTCAAACCTGACAACACCATCTCCAACCATGTCTTCACCAGCCTCGGTTGGGCTAAGACCGGCACAACCTACAGGAGTCCACAATGATCATCCAAGTACGATGCAACGCCTGCAAAGGCGTAGTCAAACTCGACGACCAACGCTTGACAGGATGCTTGTGCGACTCGGACAGTCCGACATGGATTGGCTTAGACCGTCAAGGCAAACTGATCCACTACTCACAAGTTGACCTCACCATCCTCGAAGGCAAAGCACCATGACCCTGCCTGGACTGAACCGTCTCAACCCATGCCCATGCCGACAACCCATACCGGCACAACCAAACTGCGGTGACAGGGGTGTTGAAGATGATGATTGAAGACCCTGTTGCAGAGTTCATTGAAGCAGCAGCAGACGGACTCTGCACCGCCTATGTGGTGGTGGCAACAGTTGAGCGTATTGATGGTTCACAATCGTTTTGGATAACAACCCTGAACAGGCAGACCTCATCCACTACGCTCGGACTCCTAGTATCAGCCACCTCGGCTGAGCAGTATCGAATAGCGAAATCACTCACCGAAGGAACATGACCAAGCCCCAAGGAGGCAACATGGCAACACAACCCAAACAGCACAGATACCCAGCAATAAACTTGCTGAACACATTCACACCAGGTACCAACGATCAGCAGATAGGTGACATGCTTGGCATCAGCCGATCATGCGTTGTGAGATGGCGCATGGTAGGCAAAACACTCTACGAATATCAAGCAGACAACTATGCGATCAAACTTGGATTCCACCCAGCAGAGATATGGCACAACTGGCTTGACGACGCAATGAGCATCGCATGAAAGTCCTCAGCCTGTTCAGTGGTGTCGGTGGGTTTGACATGGGCTTGGAGAACGCTGGCATGGAGACAGTGTTCCAATGCGAATGGGACAAACATGCCAACAGTATTTTGCACAAGCATTGGCCTGATGTCCCCAAGTGGGATGATGTCTCAACACTCACAGGCAAACACATTCTTGCTCACGCACCTGTCATTGATGTCGTTGCATGGGGTTCACCATGCCAAGACCTATCTGTCGCAGGCAAACGAGCAGGCTTAGAAGGTGGAAGATCAAACCTATTCCACGAAGGAATCCGAATCATCAAAGAACTACAGGAGGAAAGCAATGGACAATATCCAAGAATCTCTATTTGGGAAAACGTCGTCGGCGCACTCAACTCCAACCGAGGTGCTGACTTCGGGATCATCCTCAACGAAATGGCTGAAGCA
>Ga0181357_1000704_pt1 | contig 12842 bp, 13 predicted proteins | sample Fa13VDMM110DN_FD_130094 | JGI IMG/M metagenome (GOLD analysis project Ga0181357, IMG submission 130094) | Freshwater viral communities from Lake Michigan, USA - Fa13.VD.MM110.D.N | ecosystem: Environmental > Aquatic > Freshwater > Lake | place: USA: Michigan | collected 2013-09-24 | reverse complement strand
TGGCTATATAAAATGCTGTAGCTCCTCTTTGTAAATATTTTCTACCTTGGGTTGATGGAGTATAATTTAAATTTAAATAACTAGTACCACTTGATCTATATCCTTGTGTATTATCCCATGTCGGAGATGATACAGGAGTTACGAGATATGTACTAGAACTAACTAAACTAGTTCTTGCCGCTATTTGATCTCCAGTACCAACATATATATTTATCCTATCAATTTCAGTAAGTAAACTTGCAGTTATCATAGGTTTAAAAAAATAATCATCAAATATTTGTAATGTAGCATTAAGCATAGATCCGCCATTTGCTATAATAGCTGACTGCCATGCTAATGATTGAGTTGTAAAATTAAATAAAGGAATAGTTGATAAAAAACTAAAAGGTGAAAATATCATATTATATTAAATTTTTAACATATGCTAAGTATAAAGAAGAAGTATTTAATGAAACCATAGTCACTATATCTTTTCCAGTTGAAGTAGTTGGTATATATGGTGATCCAGATATTTGTAATACTGTTGATGGAAAAGATACGGTAGCTGAACCTGTAGTTGATACTAATATATTTGCTGTTTGACCTGTTTTAATATTAGTTGGATTAATAAAAGTATTAGATCCAGATACTAATTGTAATGTAAAGAAATTACCGCTATTTAAATCTAATGATGCTGTATTTGATGCTATTGTTAATTCTATTGTATTTCCGGCTACAGACCCGGTAATAGTTACAGATCCAGTTATATTTAATGATCCGGATATTATTATATTTTGTCTTAATGGATTTACAAAGGATGCAGTTGAAGCAAGTGAAGCAGTCCCTAATAAAGATCCTGTTATACCTCCTGTCACAATTAATGATCCAGTAACTATTGTGTTTCCATTAACATCTAAAACTCCATTTAATGATGAAGCCTTATTAATACCTACTGTGTTAAGAGTAATATATCCATCTTGTGATTGTGATATCGAACTGCTAGCATATAGTGTAGTAAAATTATTAGTGGGAGCAAATATTGAACCAGATGGTAATGTAAGTGCTGAGTTTTTGATTTCTAATGAGCCACTTATTACCGCACTTCCACTAAATGGAAATGATATTATTCCGCCACCCCCACTGCTACTATTTAAAGCATATGAAGCAGTTGCCGCATAAGACGCACTTGATATAGATCCTGTTATAGGTCCCGTTACAGTTAAACTACCTGTTATTGTTGAATCTTTAAGGGAGATTAGTCCATTTCTTGCTATAAATTCGTTTGCCATTTATTTTAAATTTTTGGTATATACTAAATATAAAGATGATGTATCAAATGAAATCATACTTATTAAATCTAACCCGGATGTTGGAGTTGGTATATATGATGATCTAGATATTTGTAATACTGTTGATGGAAATGATACAGTAGCAGATCCTGTAGTTGATATTAATAGGGTCGTAGTTTGGCCAGGTGTAATATTACTGGGATTAATAAAAGTATTAGTATTTGGCACAAGCTGTAAGGTAAAGAAATTACCACTATTTAAATTTAACGATGCGGTGTTTGAGGCTATAGATAAAGCTCTTGTATTTTCTATAACGGATCCGGTAGTGATTGTAGAACCAGTAATAGCAAAAGAACCAGTTATAAATACATTTTGATTTAATGTATTTAAATAAGATGATGTTGATGCAAAAGATGCTGTTCCTAATAATGATCCTGTTGTATTATTAGTTACTATTAATGATCCTGTAATTATTGTGTTTCCATTAATATCTAGTACTCCATTTAATGATGATGATTTACCAATACCTACTTTATTAAAAGTATTATATACAGGTACTGGGTTGTTTGGTAAATTAGGGATTGATGAAGTAGTAGGCCAAGGACCACCAACGTATGGAAAACTTGAAATATCTAGATTAGGTAATATAGGTCCATTACCTATAAAGCTTGATAATTTATAGAAAATACTACTAAAATTATCAATAGCATATAAATCATATCCTGTAATAGTAGCTGGTGATTGAACAGAAGCTGTACTAAAAGTTAAATATCTAGATATAATACCTAGTCCATCATCTGTAACATTAAGACTACTTGTAGCTGAATTATATTGATTTGAATATGCTATAATATAGAATGTTGTATTTATAGCAGACATATTGCTTTCAAACTCACCAATATACTCTACATTTATATTTGAATTAGTTATATTAAAACTAGTTGATTGGGAAACCGAACTACTAACATATAATGATGTAGGAGAATTTGTAGGAGCAAATATTGAACCTGATGGAATAGGTAATAATGGATTTTTAACTTCTAATGAACCACTTATTACAGCACTACCTGTATAAGTAAATATTGAATTTCCGCCGCCTCCTCCATTCATTGCATAAGACGCAGTAAGAGCATATGAAGCACTTGATATAGATCCTGTTACACCACCTGTTACATTTAAACTACCTGTTATAGTAGTATTATTTTGGGATATAAGTCCGTTTCTTGCTATGAATTCGTTTGCCATAATTTATTAGTTTCGCTTTCCACTAATGGTTATATTAATAAATATCGGTTATTGTTCAATTACATGATATTTTCTTCCTGTAGGGTCATTATCTTGAAGCTCTGCTGCTTTGTCTAATGCTTCTTGCTCATTATCATATTTGTAAATAGGATCTGTTGGTTCTAATTGTGATACCCAGATTTGATCATTACCAGGTATAAATTCCATTTGAATTAAGTATTTCATATTATAATAGATTTGCTAATGTTTTTACTGTCCAAGAATCGCTTGGTAAGACTGTTGTTAAGTTCATATTTGCTCCACTTAATGAAGCAGTAAATACTACAGAAGTAGTACTACCAATATCTAATGTACTATTATCTGTATATTGTATTGATCCTCTATTCCAAACTATCATTACTTGTCCTGAGCGTGCATTTGAACCAGATGCTACAGTATAGTTATAAAATGCTGATGTGTAAGAACCAGTTGTTATACTAGATAATGTTTTGGTTCCTGTTGTTAATGAAGCAGAGGTTTGATTTAATAATAAAGCATTACCAACTGATATTGAACCAGATACATTTAATGAACCACTTATTATTACACTTCCACTTACATTTAATGCGTTTTGAGAACCACCTAATGTTATAAATTCAGATCCAGATGAATTAAAATAACTGAATATACCATCTGTTCTAATTGCAAATCTTTCAGTTGCATTACCGATAACATTATTATAGTTTGAGTTATTTGCTGAGCCTACGGAAAATGATAATTTATCTACAGTTGGGTTTGTATTATTTGTAACGGTATTCATTTGTAGATAGCCTATATTAGGCGCACTACCTTGTGCACTATTCCAAGCAGTACCTTTTAGCACCAACCTATTACTACTTTTAGCAAGATTAGCACCACCTGCAGATGATGCAGAGGTTTGTGTTAATGTTATGTCATTAAAATAGGAACCACTACCTGCTGAGAAGTTCGCACCACCGTTAATACCAAATAATCCATTAGAAGTAATAAACATTTGTTCTGTTTCAGTAGCATTATCAGTTCCTACCTGAAATGATAGTTTACTAATTGTTGGGTTTGTGTTTGCTTGATAAGATAACACCTGTATACCCCCACGAATTGGTAGTGAACCTAATCCACTATTCCATATGTTACCAACTGAAAGTATTTTTCTACCATTAGTTGACAATCCAGTAGGAGCAGCAGTTGGGTTTGTAGCAGTAAAATCTCCGTTTAGGTTTAGAGATCCTGTTACTCCTAATGAACCTGTTATTAATGCTGATCCAGTATAAGGGAATGTTGTATTAGGTGCATATGAAGCGCTTAATGCATTTACAGCATATGACGCTGTTCCTAATAAAGAACCTGTTATACCTGCTGTTACATTTAATGATCCTGTTATAGAAACACTACCAGTAAATGATTGAACATCAGTTAATTGAGAACCAAATATATTACTACCACTTGAATATATTATTGATGAGGTTACTTGTTGAACAACTAATTTTTGAGCAGTTATTGTTCCAGTAAATAAAGCATTTGAACCTGTTATGTTACTTGTTATATTTAATGATCCTGTTATAGTTAATGATCCAGATATTAATGCGCTGCCTACTACATGTAATGGTGCTAATGCATTAGTAACTCCAATACCCACACCATTTGCTCCAAATGTTATTAAATCAGTAGCAGATGCTCCAGATGAAATTGATAAATTTGAACCATAATTTCCTGAAATTCCTATTTTCCATGTTGGTGTAGTACCTGTAGTTTGGACAAATCCAATACTAGGAGCCGCATTTCCTCTTACAAGAATACCTTGATAGTTTGAAGTAGAATATACATCTAATGCTTGATTTGGAGTGGTTGTACCAATACCAACATTACCATTATCTAATACTGATAATGAAACTGATGCATTTGAGTTTTGAACTAATAATGAAGATGATAAAGATGATATTGTAGCTCCTCTAACATGTAATGATGCACTAATATTAAAAGCTCCAGTATATCCACCATTAACACCTAATCCACCATTACGAACAAATGCAAAAGTCTGGTTATCCGCGGTTCCAAATACCTGAAAATTAATACCTGAGCCTTGGCTATTACGCAGATTGGTAGTTGATGCTGTTTGGTAAATTGAACCTACTACTGCTCCGTTACTTCCACGGGCAAACTCAATCTGAGCAGCATCAAATCCAGTTGATCCAACAATTAATCCAGCACCTAATCTAGAACTTCCAGATACATCTAATTTATATGCTGGTGATGTAGTTCCTATACCAACATTACCTCCTACAATATAATGATTGCCACTACCCGTTACTCTTAAAGAACCAGTAAATGATTGAATATCTGTTAATTGAGAACCAAATACATTACTACCACTTGAATATAATATACTTGATGTTATTGTCTGAACTACTAGTTTTTGAGCTGTTATTGTTCCTGCTACTGTAAAATTATCAGCATAAGATGCTGTTATAGCATTTATTGCGAATGATGATGTTCCTTGTAATGAACCTGTAATGCCTCGGGTTGCTATTATACTTCCCGTTACATTAATATTACCATTAAATACTCTTAAACTTCCAGATAAAATATTTATGTTGTTCTTAGATGTAAAGTCTGATAAGTATGAAGGATGATTAAACCAAGCAATTTCATTTGAGGCATCATATCCACCAATTGCAAATGATATAGGACCGGCTGTTGCAGGTGTACCATTTCCTTGGGATGTCATTCTTATACCACTTATACCATATTCTACTATTAAAGTACCATCAGCTATTATACCATTTGTTGAACTACCTTTATATATCTGGAAGAAGTTACTACTACCACTAGCAGCAACTTTATCATTACCCATTAATAATTGTATACCAGCACTAGAACCATTACTATCATTTTGGAAATACATTCCATCAGATCCGTTTTGGTTAGCATATACGTTAACCGTTTGCCCTGAGTCTCCTATTGATCTACTAACTATAAATTTTCCAGCATTTGTTACTTGAAAAACATTAGAACCTGAAAGATTTATTGTATTTATAATACTTCCTGTAGATGTCGATTTTATTGATAATGAGCCTGATAATGTTAGTGATGAACTTATATTCCATAAAGAAGAACTATATTGAGCTCTAATATTTCCATCTCCATCTGCTAAAATAATATTATTAGATAATGATGGATCTAATCCAGTTACTGATCCTAATATTAGGTTAGCTCTTCCTGTTGTAATACCTCTTCCAGAATCAAATCCTAATGAAATATTTTTATCTCCTGTTGTAGCATCTCTTAATGCTTGTGTACCTATACCTGTATTATAACTAGATGAATTTATTGTAAATAATGAATCATATCCTAATGCGGTATTATAATCTCCAGAAATTAAAGTATTTATTGTTCTATTACCATTAGCAGTATTATAACTACCTGAAATATTGCCGAATAATGAATTATCTCCAAAAGCATTATTTCTTTGACCACTAACTATTCTTGTTAATGCTGATGTTCCTACCGCTGTATTACGAATTCCTGTTACATAATTTACTTGAGCAGGATCATTTACTGTTCTTGAAGGATTATTTGAGCCTCCTAATGCATCTCTACCAACACCTGTATTAAAATCAGATCCTGATCCTGCAAATCTACCTGCTTGTCCTCCTACATAAGTACTACTATTAAATCCAAATCCATATGCTCCTGCTAAATACCCTATACCTACATTTAATTGACCTGCAGTTGTATTTTTTAATGCCCAGACTCCCATAGCTGTGTTAGCACCTAAAGCATTTGAAGCACTTACTAATGCGCTGATTCCAAAAGCTTCATTACTTGAATTTATACCATTTGGAGTATTAGATACAGATCCATCAGCATATATTTTAAAACTTCCTGATCCATTTGCTTTTTCTGTTATTAATATATCATTTAACCCAGCACCTTTTATATGTAATGAAGCAGAAGGACTTGTTGTTCCAATACCTACATTACCCATAAATGCAGCTACAGAACCTGTTTGATATATAGAGCCTGTAAATACTTGAGTATTTGAAATGTCATTGCCAAATACATTAGATCCAGATGAATATAGTACACTTGATGTTATTGTTTGAACTACTAATTTTTGAGCTGTTATTGTATTAGTAACCGTTAATGATCCAGTTATTGTTTGATCGCCATTAAATCTATTTGAACCTGTCGTTGCAAATGATCCGGTGTTTATCGTACCTCCGCCTCCACTACCGATAGATATTACTTCTTCTCCTAATGATCCGCTCTTCTTCATGAAGACTAAACCATCGTATGTATTTATTGCTAACTCCCCGAAATCTAAAGAACCAGTATCGGGTATTTTGTTCGGAACAGAACTACGGCGTAGTTTAAGATATTGATTTGACATTTGCGAATAAATTATTAAAAGTAATTATATAATTACAATAATAAATATCTACAACGTTGGTATTGTACTATAATTATTTTACTGAGTATTAGAATGTACCTAAATCAATCGATGTCGGAGTACTATTATCGCCAAATGTATCATATCCATTAATAGTTAATGATCCTGATACTGTCGGTGTTGATGTTACCATTACAGATCCGGATACTATAAATGATGGATTAGTAGAGCCAGTTAATATAAGTTGGTCAGTAGATGAATTATATTGAAGATTAGATAATACTTGTTTTAATTTTAATCGTGCCATATCTTAATTATTTATGCCCATTTACCAATTGCTATTACCTCATCATCTGCTTCTAATACATATCCTAATGATGTCGTATTAAATACTAATGTTACTGTCGTACCTACTTCCGTTAATGTTACTAAAGAAGATGGAACATACTGACCGTTTATAAAGAATGTAAAATCATTAACTGTCGTAGCAGGTAATCCTGATAGCGCAGGTGGTTGAAGTATATTTGCTGGAGTAAATATTGCTGTATTCGGTATTGTTATTGTCGTCGCTTGTTTAGTAATAGCAGTATTTAAATAAGCATATACCAATTGACTTATATTAGGTATTTTAGGCACTCCACCTCCTCCTTGTCCGATTGCTACTGATGTTGATCTTCCAGAGCTTACAGTTGCCGAATCTAATAACGTCGTTGATTCAAAGAAATTAACAATTACCTTATTTGGTGGTATTAATTTTTGAATGGAAGGTCTATTTCTTGCATCCTCATTTATTAAATATGCTTTAGTTGTGAATGAAAACTTTGCTTTTACAAATCTATCATTACCAATTTCATTACTTAATTCAAATGATGGGGCTGATATTGTTGTTGGGAACTTTTGCGTATCTCCAAATGCCGTACCATTAAAAAACATAATTTGTTCTGTCAAATCATTCATTTGCTCTAAGAACTCTGTCCAACAAATAATATCGTATGTTACATGAATAAATCTAGGAATATCTAAAGCATAAAATTCTCTTAAAGGAACTGTATTAGTTAAAATATCAAAGGGAGTATATTTATTCTTTTGAGAATATTTTCTTTCAAATACCCATTGATTGCCTTCATTCTTCAATACATCATTCTTTACATAATCTTGTCTTTGCTCGAATCCTGTTCTGTTAATAACTATTACAGGAGCCATTATCTTATCGTTATTATCTCTTAAAAATCCTTGAGCTTGTACGCCGCTCCATTTTTCTGGAGTAGCAAATATTACAGGAACTTTCTTAGCACCTTGGTTTGTATTTATTTGTACGTTAATAACATTCTCTAGATGCCATTTAATAGCAGCGTCTACATCATATAAACCAATCTTAACTGCCCTTAACGATTCATCAGTTTTTACCTGGTTTACACGCTCGGTAGGATTAATATTATCTCTATATTGGTTTTGACGCTTTGTAATTTGCTTTGCCATTTATTTTAAATATTAAGCGGAAGATCATAGTCCTCCTTATTAACTCCATAATTCAAATCCAATAATTGAAGTTGCGATTCTCTCATTTGATGACCATTACATATAAATGATAATGAAGTACCAAATTTATCACCTTTAAACCACGTATCAGGATTTTTACCTGCAAAATATTGATTTTCTGTCGTGTTATCGATTTCGTAATACTTATCATCCCAATTAATAACATCACCAATCTCCGGTACTAAATTTAACACTAACATAGTATCTCTTAAAATATAAAACTCAATAGCTACTGCTGCATCAATACCTGCATCGGTTTGAATAGCATCATTAGGACTTCTATTAATATATATAGGTGTACGAACTGGTTGATAATATACTTTAGATACTCCTTCACCATATAAATTAACACGAGATTGGTCTAAGGCAAATTTATAATAAGCTACCTCTGTATCTACTAACTTATAAACTAATTCTCTATTTAATTTTGTAATTAAAGAGACATCTCGCGCTGATCCGAATAATGACATTATTTATTTTTTCTCTATTAATTGTATTGTGTCTTCCCTAACTATAAAGCCTACTAAACCATATACTTTATATTTCATAGAATCACCTAATCCTTTTGTAGCAGTTTCTTTAATATCTAATAATGAAGCTAATGGATCTCCTTTATATGATAAAAACTTAATCTTTAATTGAGCGTAATCATATATAGCATTATTTCTTTTCTCTACTTGATCTGAATGCTTTGGTTGCGCCGTTACAATATAAGGCACTGCACGGATTTCATCGTATGCATCTGATAATTGAGTTTTTTCTGATTTAACCTTCACGATTATCATACACTCATAAAAATCAAGTTGCTCTTCTTTAAGTATCTTTTTTATTTTCATAGTATTATTTCTACCCCACATAAATTTTGAGAGGGATCTTATTTAAAGTTTCGATAATAGAATCATTCTCACTTTTTTGTTTTTCCAATTGAGCTTGACGCGATACTTTATCTAACGTTGCTCTTAATTGGTCTACTAATGTTGTTTGCTCTTCCCTTCCTTGGCTTACTAAATCCGCTCCATTAAGGGTTATTTCTGAATTTGGAATAGGGATTGATGAATATTTATTACGAACATTGCCTAAAGTTTCCTTTGCTAATGCTAAAGTATGCTTTAATATCCATTGCTTTCCAATATCATTTATTTTAGTATATTGAAGTTTAAGGAATGGAGCATTACTCATATCAGAAACAACTCCTGATGTAGTAATATTACTTAATGAACTTCTATCTGACTCTAGTATATATTGAAAGAACAATTTAAAATCGTATGTCGGTATAGGAAATAACTTTAATTGATTGCCAATTAATTCAAATGAATATGATGATCTTCTTATTTGGTCATTAAACTCAATTGCTTGTAATCTTAATAAATCAGAATACATTGGCATCATTAAAAATGATACTCCTGGAGAATAACTTCCCCAACCAAAAGATTGCAGCATTTGTTGTGACCCCATACCTGTTCCTACGAAAGGATCAAAGTATCTTACAATAGCGGGAGGGCCGTCATGAAATATTCTTTTAATTTCAACACTTTCACTAGGATGAACTATATCTCTAAATAAAGTATTAATATTATAATTTTGTTGTCCTGTATATATACTTAATGAACCTGTTTTCCAAGCTAATCTTCCTCCTACACCTGCTTCAGAACCATATTCTTTAGCTATTTGAAGTACTCTTCCTAAATTTGGAGCAATATTTGTTTGAGATATATTTGTTACGGCACCTATTGAAGATCCTTGAAGATTAATAAAATTATCAACAACATTATATTCGTTAATGATATTTCCAAACTCTGATGTAGCTTGCTCAAAACAAGCAAAGAATGATCCAGATTGAAGTTCTACATCCATCATAGGATATCCTAATCGTCTAGCACAAAAGTCTGCAACTTTAGGAGCATCTGATAAAAATTGTGCGTCAGAATCAAAATATCCAAATGGCGTAGACCCTGATGCCGTACCAATTGGTAATCCAGTCCATATTGCAATATCGATAGTTAATCCGGCCATAATAGTATTCTCTTTAATATAATTATGTATGTACATGAAAACAGTCCCTAAATTACTCTAAGGACTGTTTTTTAACTATTTACTTATCGAACTAGATAGATTCGGTTGAGGTTTAAATGCCATTGCATATGGATTAGAATATACTTTTCCAAGCTCAAATCCTTGTTTTTGCATTTCTGCTAAGGCATTTGCTAATGCTTCGTCTGTTATTATCATGTTAATTCTTTTATATAATTAATGATATATTCATTATCTTCGCCGGCTAAATTTTCAAAATACTTATCGATGTATTCTAAACTTGGCCTTTGAAGTTTTACTATAATAGGCGTATCATTAACGGTTATACTAATTTCATATCTTTTATTAGCTTCCATATTCATAATCAAGTATTTTGCCTACTAAATCTGATCTGTGGTTCTCTTTTAACTTAATCCATTTAATTTCTTCTATCTTTTTAGATAACTCAATTGCATACGTTAAACCATTTAATTCTCCTGAGGTAGTTTTAATATCTTGTTGCTCATTGTCACCGTTTATAATTATCTTACCTGTCTTTCCTAATCTAGTTAAGATGGCTAGCATTTCTGCTTTGGTAAGATTTTGAGCTTCTTCTACTATTAAAACATCATCAACTGTCTTGCCTCTAATAAACTGAATTGGTAATGCCTTTACTTTTTCATCTTGAATTAGTTTTTGAACTTCTGTCTTATCAGAGCAACACTTATTTAAATTCTCAATAAGAGCTTCCATATAAGGATCAAACTTTTCATTTAATGCTCCAGGTAAAAATCCTAAGCTCTTACCTACCTCAACTGCTGCTCTAGTATTATAAATACACGCTATTTGTTTTTTCTTTAAGAAATCTAATGCTGTCTGCGCACAAACTAAACTCTTACCACTACCAGCTCGCCCAGTTACTATAACTATTTGATTTTCAATTATAAGTCTTTTAGCTTCCTTTTGTTCTTCGTTTAATTGTATTGCATTAATCGATTTGATTTCGTTCTTTCGTTCACGGGTCTCCGGTTTCATAAAATTTTAGGATTGGATTTGGTTTATAACTATTTATATAACTAATTTAATATAAATATTTACTATGATAGAAAGTAATACAGCTATTTTTACGCATTATAATTACTAACGTATATCATAATATCACTTTTTGGAGATCGTTCGTATACGATAAGATTTTGGGGCGTATGGCCATAAAAAAAGGCAGAATTTCTTCTGCCTCTCTTTATTAGACTTTAGAAAACTTGCCTGTTATTGGATCTCTGAACTTATTATAGTTTCTATTTTTTAATTTCCATCGACGCTCTTCGTATAACCGCTCTCCTTCTTCTATCCCATGCCTTTCTTGAAACCAAGGTAATGTATATCGCCCTTTTGCTGCATTTCTTTGATTTTCTTTTGTAGTCTCTTTATGACCTATAGTAGTACGTAAATACTGCGGATCATTATTTATAGCAGTCATTTTTTTAACGAACTCGGATTTTTTAGGATTATATGATATATTATCTCCACCTATTCCGCCTTCGCCAATATTATAATATAACTTAGATGTCTGAGCATTTGTTATTTTAATCCAATGTCGCTCACTTTCAGCCATATGTTCTTCTGAGTTACAATATTCTAATATAGTTTTTATGAAGTTATCTTTACCGTATTTTTTTATTGCCTTAGCTAATAATGTACCAGATCCTAAGTATAAAGGATCATTATATTTATCTTTACCGATATAACGCTTCCCGTTAATTTTATTAATTGTTTCGTATATGACCATAGAATTGCTTTAATATAAATATATTCTATGGACATAAAAAAAGACTTGGTTTCCCAAGTCTAATTATAATTTTTATCCAAGGCCATATCCACCCATTTCTGCTCTATTGTTTTTTCTATCTTGAGCATCTATCTTAAATTCTTGGTTTCGTTCTCTAACTGATTCATCAAAAGTTAAAAGATGTTCTTTATTTTTTAATACATAATCAATTGCATCTTGATATCCAAATTCTTGTTTTTGTCCATTATTTTTTTTAGTATCATATATTTCAATAGTTTCATCATCTATAAAATATATCATAAAATCTTCATTCTCTCTACAACGAATAAAATATTCTTGGCCATTAAAAGTTTCAACAAAAATATTATTTTTTTTCATTTCATTAATGAATTCTTTTGATATATCAATTTCATCATTACTGTATTCATTATCTTCATCATCTTCTGAAGGTTCATTATAATCTCTATATTGGTTATGGGTCATTAATGGTTCTCCATCATCATTAAATGCTGGTGATTCTGTGATGATTCCTGCAAGTTTTTGCATTCTGCGAAATTCTTCGCTTAAAATTTGTTTTGCCATTTTA
>Ga0181357_1000703_pt1 | contig 12842 bp, 8 predicted proteins | sample Fa13VDMM110DN_FD_130094 | JGI IMG/M metagenome (GOLD analysis project Ga0181357, IMG submission 130094) | Freshwater viral communities from Lake Michigan, USA - Fa13.VD.MM110.D.N | ecosystem: Environmental > Aquatic > Freshwater > Lake | place: USA: Michigan | collected 2013-09-24 | reverse complement strand
GCTAAATCATATAAGTCATAATTTTTACATCCTGAAAAGAATGAATCTAAAATTTTATTTAATGTTTTATCATCCATATTTTTATAAACTTTGTCAACTAATAAGTTAACAATTGACGGATGGTCAACAATTATTTTAAAACTTAAACTACCTGTTCTTGTAGTATCTTTATAGGTATAAATCGGTTCCGGTCTTCCAAGGAATGAATTAGAATGAAAATTAGGAGTTGAAGTATCAGAAAAACTAATTCCATACGGTGGAAACCACATAACTCTACCTTTGTTAGGACCTCTCTCACAAGAGGGTAAATCTTTATACTGTAGACCCGCTCTTGTTGAACCTGCCCACGCTAAATTTTCAATTGAAAACATATACTTTTTAACTGATGCATTTTCACTTTGAACATTAAACATATTTGTTGAACTTTCTTCACTTGAAGGTGCAATGTTTAAATTAAATGTTGAATCAAATACAGAGTATGTTGACTTTCTGATGTTACCATTAATCTCACCTCCATCAATTCTTGCGGTAGTTTTTTGTAAATCTTTATGAGTATAGTATGGAGTGTCTTTAGTAAACACACGACAATATTCATAACCAATAGGATTTGAGTTGTCGTCAGTAAACGCCATTACTTGAGAACCCTTGGTCATTATTTTATAACCATCGTGAAAAACTTTACTGATTTGATTAATTGCGTTACCTGCGTGTTTTAATTTTCTTTGTCCATCAACCTTATCCGCGGCGTCTATTAATTGTTGTGTTTTAACTAATAAACTATTATCTCTAACAAAATCCGTGTTTGTTGAGGACAGTAATACTTCTGAAGCGTGTCCTGTAATAATATTTTCAATAATACGATATTCTGGGTCCACACGAGTAGTACCCGATAAACCAGCTCTCTTACCAGCATTACTGATTGTTTTAGTTGACGACCAAACAAACCCCCCATCAACGTTTGCACTTGAATCCGTTGTCGCCTGACCTTTTAAACCAAACTTAATACTTGAGATTTGTTTTCCTTCAAACTCTTCCGATACAACGTCTTGACCATAAACTATCGCAGATAACTCTTCACCTTGACTATTTTCAGGTAATTCACCTGAAGGTGAGGTTAAAGTACTAACATTAATTGTTTTTGAACCTACGTAGTAATAACCCGCGCTTGATTGATTATCAAATGGATTAATTGCATTTGCTAATCTTTGTAAAATTGGTCTATTATAATATGGTTTGTATAAGTTAAAATCTAAATTTTTGAATAAAAAAGATTTTTGAGCACCACCTGTATTAACTAAAAATAACTCTGACGGAGTATCTTGGTTGGTCCTAAAAATTCTTTGAGCTAAACTACCTAACCCTGTTCTGTTAAACGCACTTTTAATTTGACCATATAAACTTTGTTCACTATTTGGGTCAGTTAAATATTGTCCTGGTATAATTGAATCAGGAAAATATGTACCACTAATTCTTTCAAGTGTTGTTAATATTCTTGTACTACCAACAGTAATTCTAAAATCTCTATCAATTAAAGGTTCAACACCTGTAATCATTTCAAATGGATTAGATAATGCGTCCGTATTGATAGGGTTCGACATATCAGCAATTTCCCTGCTAATTCTTTCAGTAAAATAGTCTTTAAGTTTTTGAGCACCAATTTTTACTAAAACAGTGTCATTTGACAATGAACCATTACTACCTTGTGGATTATCTTCAGTTAATAATGAAAGTAATGTATAACTTGATGAATTACCAATAATATTTGTGTAGTATGGTTGACCTAAACCAGGTAATATAACTGTTGTAACAAAATATAATAGTCCGTTTGCGGTTGTTCCAAACTTATTAACACCAACCGCCAATCTGTAAAAATCAGATGTAATAATCGGTAATTTTTCATCATTAATCGTATATTCATTAAAATTACCAATAGAACCCACAGGGTTACCATCAGCATCAAATGTTGTAGTTGAATTTGTTGTTTGTAGTGTTGTAATAAATTCAGCACCATCCAATATTCTTGTTGGTCCATATTGATTTAATGAACCTAATATCCTTGATTGTGACATTGGTGAAAACATATTTGTACTCACACTTGGAGTATCAATTACACCACTAACCGTCTGTACAATCTCAAATGTCGGGTTATTTACGTTTGACGTAAACGAACCTTCCACATTATATGGTGGTAGATTTTTTGCTAATAGTGAGTCTCTTAAAGACTGTGTACTGATATAGGATAATGGCACTTCAGGCATTTATTACGTTTTTTAATAAATAGAGACAACTTAAATTTTTAACCCCTTAAGTATGATTCGTTATAATCTGAAGGTGCGTTTGTCACTCCATTGTTATTTATTTTTTTCTTAACAGCGTTAACCAAACCTTCTATCAATCCTTGATTATTCTGAAACGCATTATTTAAATGTTTTACATCAAGATTTGCCGGAACATTTGAAAAATCCATAGTAATTTTTATATCACCTTTGTGTTCAACAGGGTCCATTTTATGATTTACGTCTTGTGGTTTTGACATAGATTCAGACATTGCCCTATTCATTGAAGCCATCATACTTGTATCAACGTTATTTCTACTATTAGATTCCCTTGTCATCTCTTTCATTTTTTCAATAATATCCCCACCACCCATCATCTTTAACATACCTTCTCTTTGAGCAAAAAATCCATTATCATCAGGGTGTGTTTGAACTACCTGTTTACTATTACCATCACCAAAAACAAATCCGTCTTTTATTACTTCCCTCACTGACGGTGGTAGATTAATTCCACTAGTTCCGGTTTGAACAACACTATTGTCTTTAAATAAACTTGTTTGTTCAACTCTTTTAAGATTGTCTTCAAACCTAATACTAGCTCTATTAACCGCATCACCTATACTACTTAAAGTACCTGAAAATAAATTACTAAATCCCGCAACTGTACCATCAAATCCTGTTGCGACATTAGTAATACTAGTATAAATGTCTTTTAAATTATCACCAGCATCGTCAATACTTTTAGAAATACCTTTTGTATCTAACGCTTTAGCAATTGGTTCAAGAATTAAATCGTTTGCAGCTAATGATAAATCAACAACGGCACCACCTAATTTTGAACCCGCAATAGACATACCACCCGAATTTTCAATGGCCTCCAAACTGTCAGCCATTCTTGACAAGAAATCTCTTTGTTCTTTTTGTAAATCCTCCATACTTTTTGGATTAGCGTATTGGTCAGAAATTGCTTGTAAATCTTTTTCATCAATTGTGGACACTAATTTTTCTTGAGTCTTACCTTGTTTATCTTCAAATTGGATATAGTAACCTTTACCTTGAGCACCTTCTTTCATCGCTGATAAATTGGCAATCATTGTTTTTTGTTCTTCAGTAACATTAAAATCAGGCATTTTAATTTGAGCCATTTTTAATTTTGCAGTTTCTGATTGAATTATCAATTTAGCAAATTCTGCAGCTCCCATACCCGCAGCCGCGGCAAGTTCTTTAATAACACCACGTTTTTCTTTGAAGATTTCAACTTGTCCGGTTTCTTGATTGACAAACGTCATTCCTTGTCCTAGCTTAACAATTTGGTTTTGTAATTCTTCAACATTGTTAGTTGCTAAGTCCATTGCTCTGAATGGGTCAACAAGTTCACTTTGAATACCTAACGCTTGTAATCTCGCGGAGAACTCAACAGCCTGTTCAGGACCCATTAATTTATCTGCCAAATTAAATGTACTTGACATATCCATTTTAAACATCGCTGATGTTGCCGCCATTTTAGATAAACCTTGAATTCCTCTTTCAAACCCGTACATATTCATTTTATCAAGGTTTGAAACCATACGACTTGACACTTCTTGAGCATCCAATCCCATAGCTCTAGACTGATTAACAACACCTTCCATAGTGTCTTTAATATCATAAACAGATTTGCCAGCATTATCAAATGCATTAATTAAAGTACCGGCAAGTTCTCCCGTAACTTGGGTTGTTGCAAATAAATCATCATAATACTCTTTTTGTAAAATAACTTGTTTATTTGTATTGTTTACTAAATCTTGTTGGATTGTTACAATGTCGTCTAAAGAGCCACCTAATAATTTTACATCAGTATAAGCTCCGGCAATATTGTTTTTAATTGAATAAGACAACTCTCTACCCCCACCCATAGTGTTGATAACTTTAGTCATCCCTATGTCAACTTCTTCTATCGCTTTAGCGATAGTTCCACTATCTAATACTTTTGCTAATGAACCTCCTAACGCAGATGTGAATCCTTGTAATACATCATTAAGACCTTCACCTAAATTTTCTAAAAATCCCGCCATATCAATAAATAATTAGAGTTTAGTTTTTTACTCAGTTTTAGGCGTATGAATCTCTATTATTTTATTTACCAAATATCTTCTTTGGAAAATTGGTAAGATTAAAAAGTCATAATAAGAAATATTCATCTTTGAGGATAAGATAAAAAACTCATCCATTTGATGGCTGTAAAAATCAGAAGAAAGGCCGAAAAAACTCCACCCCAAAGGTCACGTTCAACGTTACCTTTCTTCCGGACGGGGCGATTAATTCTCTCTTTAAGTCATATCTTGGTTCATTTTCAATTAAGAAATTACGGATGTATTTTGAGTCCATAATAGGCATTTTTTCAATTGCTTTGGCAATTTCACCTTTATCTCTCGTTCCGTTTAATTCAACTATTTGATGTAATAGTGTTTGAGTAGCCTTTGGTGGTACCAACCCTTGTGGATAATTTTCAAGTTGTTTAACGATGTCTAAATCCTCACCAAATGTTAGTAACTTTATTTTAGCAGTAACATTACTTTTTGGTAATGTAACAATAAAAAGTCCCTCTTCATCAGGTTCAACTGAAGATTGTTTAATATTCAGTTCTGATAAGTCAACCTTACCAACAAATGGTTCACCTGTTTCGGGGTCAATGGCCGGTAAATTATATTCAGAACCAAATGAAGTATTTCTTAAAAATACTAATATTGCTTCAATATCACCATCCAACATCATTTCAGGTTTCAAATCTGGCTCATATAGTTTATTTCTAACTAACGCATTAATAATTGATTGTGAGTCAGCCTTTTTAATATTCATCAAATGATTTTCATCTGATGCCGTTAAAAATCCAACTTTAACACTTTTCTTTTTGTTTTTGTAAAATTTACCACCACTAGGTAAAGTCACAATATCGTGAGGTAAGTTAAAACCTATTTGTCCCGCTTCTTTTGAATCCATATAAAATTGTTTTTATTACTTATAATAATCAAGAAAAAAGTTTTAGTAAACAAAAAACCCCACAAATGTGGGGCTCTTATTAATATTAATTTTAAATTAGTACACTAAAATACATCTGTCAGGTCTTAAAGTTGCCGTGATAGTCGCTAAACCATCTGTAGAGTAACCTAAAGCGTTGAAGTTAACGTCAGTTAAGAAAGTATCTTGTAACAACCATTTCTCTACAACAACTCCTGTTGGGTCTAACATTTCCAAATCAATGTTTTTCTTATAACCCGCAGCGTAACCCATACGTCCTGTAACAGACTCAGCGTGTAGACGAACCCACTCCATAAGAGCTTGTGCAGCTGACGGTCCAATTGGGTCACGGAAAGTAACGTTAATTGTCTGCCAGTTAAATCTACCTGCAACGAATGTTGAAGTGTTTAAGAACTGAATCTCCGTAGCACCGATTGTGATGTGTGGTCTACTTGTAGATTCAACAAACCATTCATTAATTCCTAAAGAGGAATCAAATCTTAATATAAATCTATTCTGCCTTTTCGGTTCGTAAGGAATCGGCATTTTCATCAGCAAATCAGCCATAATGTTTTTTTGTTTTTTTCTGTTTTATTCTTATATAAATATATGTCAAAAGAAAAATCTATTTACTTTTGTTTTTTTTTGTGAATATTTCTACTAGTCTCCGGTATTAGCATCATTAAATTTATTTTTTTCACCAGTTTTAGTAGTATACATTTTTAAACTTTTTTCTTCTTCATCAGATAATTTATCTGACATAGCTTGTAAATTTCTTTCATCATCATCTGAAAATCCAATTGTAGGTACAAATCTGTTAGATACGTCGTCAATCATTTCTACATCCTGTTGTAACATTTGAGATTGTTGTCTAACATAAGAAATAAATTTTCTCATAGCAACCACCTTACCATCTTCAGGATTGGCAGCACTACCTTCCCCATAAGTCACAGGTGAATATTGATTCATATTCATATATAAATCAATTAATTGTTTATCCTCTAATTTTTCCGTTGAAAGTCCTTTAATTTGGTCACGGTATTTACGAAGGTTTTTCACAAGTTCCTTTTTAGAAATTCCACCAATTTCACCTTCAATCAGTTGTCTAATAGCGTTTTTAATCGCCATAGGATTATGTCCACGAGCAGTTATGATTGCAAATATTGACCCTCCATTGATTGCCTCCACAAAGTCACTCCAAGCCGGACCTTTTTTACCAATAAGACTACCAATAATAAAATCTTTATCACCTTGTTCCCTAAAGTTTCTAAAAGGTTCTTCAGAGAAGTCTACAATAGTATGTCCATTATATTCAAATTCTTCTTTTCCAATCATTGTACGATACTTTGCGAAATCGTGAGTTCCCATACCAATTTCTTTACCTTTATCATCTTTAAGGATTATTTTGGTTGGCATATACATAATGTTGTCATCCCAGTCAAAAGCGTAATACTTTAAATCCGGAGTGCCTTCTTCTGTAAACCCTTCAAAAATGTCTTTCATATCTTATAAATATTCAGTTAAATAAAAAACCCCCAATTAAGGGGGCTTTTAAAATTATGTTATCATTTTAGATATTCTCAAACGATGCTCCTGTTGGAGTGATTAAGAACTCAATGTCAATGAATTCAAGAGATTTAGTTGGTTTGATATAGATTTTACCAATCATTTGGTTCTTATCTAAATCTTCAGGAGTGTTTTGAACTGTAACTCTGAAGTCATACAAACCTCTATCTCTTCTAATTGAATCCAAAATTGGGTTAACTGAATCCAAGAATTGTTGTCTTACTACTTGGTCGTTTTGTTCAAACAATAATCTTACGGCTACCGCTGAAATCAATTTACGAGCTTGTAATAACAATCTTCTTACGTTGATTCTATCAAGAGCTGATTCTTTAACTTGTAAAGTTTTATTACCCCAAATAACTGTTCCAACATCGTTAAACGTTGCGATTGGGTTAATTCTACCTTTGTAAAGAGTGTCTCTATCTTCTTGAGTTAACTTCTTACGTGCTTTAATTGCGTTTACCAATCCACGTGTGTAACCTGCAGTTGCGAACCAAGGGAATGCGATGTTGTCAGTCAATGCCAAGTTTTTAGTTACTTCAGCAGTCGCTGGTAAATAAATTTGTGTGTTATTAACTGTATCACGAGTAAGAACCCAAGGGTAGTAAGTTGCGGTGTAGTTAGAGTCAATTCCTGACGATTCTAAAATATCTACAACTTCTTGTGGGTAAATTAAATTATCCATTGATGTTGAAGGTTGTAGTAAGTTAAAGTCAGGCATAGTTGTGATGTAGATAGAGTCAGCTCTATCGTTTTCAACCATATCAATTGAAGCTTCTACAAGGTTACTGTTGTTATCAATATCAATACCAGGTGTTACAAACACATTGATATTGATTGCTTCAGGGTTTGCGAATGTTTGTTGTCCTAACAAATATGCGTAGTAGTCAGTATTTGCGTAATCAACTGTGTTATCACCCACAGTAATACGTTTAAACATACCTGCTCCTGTAGCACTTGGGTATCTTGTTGATTGACAAGCTCCATTTAAGTAACCTGATTGACCAAGTACAAATCTGTCAGAATTAGTTCTTCTTTCAGTATAGATGTCCCATCCGTCAAAACCTCCTTGAACTACTAACGTAAACTTACGTGAGTAAAGTCTGTAGTATGGACTAGTTTCTGAAGTTGGTTCAGTGTTAAATGATGCAACACCACAATCAAATGCTTGTTGTCCTGATGTTACGTAACCAGGACCAATTGTTACAACAGTCGCTCCACTATCCATATGGAAACCTCTTGAGATATAAGCCCAATCTGAACCGGTAATTGCATCACAGAAATCACTAACTGGATTTTGTTTTCCTTTGTATTGTAATAAACTATCGTCAACACCAAATTGTGAAGAAAATCCTAAATAACTTCTTCTAACATTATCTCCTGAACTTTGTGTGGCGTTATTAGTCCCACTTGAATTACCAAATGGAGGGTCATAAATTGTTTCACCAGGGAAATAGTATTGTGTCTTATATATAGGGAACGCTGGACTGATTGTTGGGTACTCTCTGTTGATATAACCTTCAAATCCACAAGGAAGAGCGTCAGTCGGAGCATCGTAGTTAGCCTCAACCATAATATATTTAGAGTTCAATGCGTACTCTCCGTCTAACGTACCAACTTTCTTAGCAATATAGTTGTTAAGATTTGGGTCCATAGAACAGTTAGTAAATTTCTCTATAGTGACTGGATTATCATCCGTATCGTAGAAATCACGAACAATCACGTCAAAAGTACCATTGTTAAATGAAATATTTGCAATAGTTACTTTAATTTGTGTGTTTGCAGTATCGCCGTCAGAAATTGTATAGAATTTAAATAATTCGTATACTTTATTACCTCTTAATTCTGATACAACCCAAGGAGATACAGGTGCCTGATATTGTTCTAAATAGAAACCTAATGAGTCACTTTGTAAACTTCTTGCAGATTCTGTTGAATCTAATCCTATTGTACAATTAAGACCTCTAATGTATCCTTTGTTATAACCATAATTTAATAGAGTAGTATAAACCTCCTCAACAAATACAGGAAAACTTTCTTTTGGTTTACCAAAATTAGTAATACCTAATACTTTAGAAATGAAATTAGCGTTTGTCTGTTGTAATGATACTTCATAACTAAAGTTAGTACTATCAATAGTTACTCCTGAAATTAAGAATGTTTGGAATGGATTCTTTGTTACCGCTGAGTAAGAACCCGCACAACTCATTATTAAATTTGTAGTCGCCGATACTTGATATACTGGACCATTGTCTGTACTATAATTAGCTAATCCTCTTGAACGTAATGTTGCTATTGAAATGTTATTATAATCAGAAAAAGCATCACCACTAAACGCATAATATCTACCTGTCACCGTACCTGAGAATACTCCGTTCACAGCCCAAGAGTTACCTGATAATGATGTTACCGCTCCGTAGAAAGAATAACCTGAATAATTATCACCTGTTGTTGGGTTGAAGTTAGAATAGAACCAAGCATCATCTAATCCCGAACAACTTGTAATTGATTCTGCAGATAAACTGTTCACACCAAATTGATTAGTTTCATTAGTGTATGTTGCTGCAGATGTTGCGTAATTGGCTCCTGAAATCGCTCCCCAATAACTAATAGTATTAGCTGAGGTTGCGTTATTTCTCAAAATACCAAGTAACATACTCTTCATATCATCAGAAATTGTTGATACACCACCATCAAACTGAGTGTATTGAGAAGTGAAGTTTCCGATAATCGGTCCTGGAATTGTACTAAAGAATGATACACTTGTAGTAGATGCCGTAGTTCCTGTAAACAATATACTGTAAGTAACAGCACTTTGGTTACTTGCTCTATTAATTCCGATAGTTGCACAATTGACATTTGCAACGGTTGCGATTGACCAAGAAGGTCCTGCGTCATAACCTGATAAACCAAGTACTCTTGTTACAAATAATTGATTTGATTGTTGTAAGTATGATTTTGCGATGTAAGCTGCCTCATATTTAGGGATTTGTGTGTTAACGAATTTTTCAGGGTTAGTACCTCCAAAGTAAAGTTGGTATTCGTCGTAATTAGTTACGAAGATTGGTTCAAAGGCTGGACCTTGTAACGCTTCTCCAACAATTCCTAAAGTAGTAACACCTACGTTTTGAGACACAAAGCTCAAATCTCTCTCGGATGTATAGACACCTGGAGAAACGAAAACTGTGTTTGATGTTGCCATTTAAATGAATGATTTAAAGTTTTTATTTTTATATAAATACTTGTTGATTTTTCAAAAAACTTTATTAAAACCAATCTATTTATTATTTAGTATGAAAAAATTCTACTTTTGTATCTATGAAATATAAGAACCTTAAGATATCTGAATATCATCACAATTTGTTAAAAAAACATTGTGATAAACACGGTCTGAAAATTTCTAAATTTATTGAGGTGTTAATTAAAAAAAATTGTAGTGATAAAGGGGATATCTATGGGGAGTAATTACAATAACTCAACTTCTAACGAAATAGTAGATTCTTCCCCTAAAGTTAATTTTTGTATGTCTATTTGAAGAGTGTCACCATTATTTATCTGAATAACTGATGGACTCTCACCGTAGAAAAGATTATTAATATAAACAAAATAATTTGTTACATTGTCAGTTAATATAACTGTTAAATTTGCAGTATACTCAAATGTTTCAGAATACGAAACAGAATTAGAATCATAATTAAAAATAACTTTTGAAGATTCTGATGGAACTACTTTAATTTTTTTAGATTTATAAGTTTTAGTATCCGCTTCAATTAATTGTAATACACGACTGATGGCAGGTTTAACCTCAAACTCATCTTCATCAATTAAAAATCCCATTAACGTAAATTGATAACTCTGGACATAGTATCTCCTCTTTTCAATGTCCATAACAGATTCATCCGAAATATCGTTCATTATAATAGGAATATAATGACCTTTAACATTTGTGTAAGCTTGTCTTGATGAAAATTTTTCAAGTATTTTTTTGTTAAACTTATTTAATTCTCTCATTCGATTACAAACAATTTTAACTGAATAAGTAATATCTACAGGTACAGGTTGAGGTATCGTATAAACATCATACCCTTTTCTATCTCCATCCCAACTTGGTACTGCCGCATAAAAATATTGTCTTCTATTAGGAATAGTCCAAAGTAATGAAGGTAATGAACCGTATTTAACTTCAGGATTTCTAATTGTTGTAACAAAAGGAGGTTCAGGATTTTTATCTAAATTTTGAAATGACCAAGTTTTAGTAAAGTTAGCCCAATTTTGGGTAGTCATTATTATATCAATTATTGGTACTTTAATTCCTTCAGTACTAATTTCCAAATCGTTTTTAACAAAATCTAAAAATCCTCTATCCAAATCTTCGTGTAAAATGGATTTAGGCAGGTAAGTCCCGTGCTCGTTAATCATATCAAGCATTTCTACCCTACGAGGAAATCCTTCTTTTTTAGGAATAAGACTAATGTCTTTTTTTATTTTTTTTGGTAATCCCATTTTATAATCCGTTAAATTCGTTTGGTCCTACAGGTGACGCATTTATTGTTCTGTAGAATGGTTTGTAACCCGCATAAGTATGTTTGTTATCTGAAACAACCCTACCGTCATTATTGACCACATAATATCTTACACGGTTTTCTTTTTCGTAATACCCAATATAATCACCATATTCAATATCAACACCAAGTTCATCTAAATGAGTTTGATAAACTGATATTCTAATATTACCAGGTTCAAATTGATTAATTTTACTATTTCCTAAATTTTTATTTTCAGGTGCCGACACTTGGACGTAAGCTTTGAACTCAATAGGTGGATGAAATTTAACTCCATTTGATAGAGATTCACCATAAACGTCATCAATATCAGTCCTTTGTTTATTTACCTTATAAAGAATCAGAGTAAAGTTCATATCTCCCTCTAGCCATTCTCTTCCCATACCTACATCTAATGTGAAGTCCTCGGCTCCAAAAAATTTTCCTAAACGAGTAATTGGTACATTTCTCTGTGACATATTGATAAATATCTTTATTTCACTTATTATTAGTGGTAATGTAATTTGAGATTTTGGAAACAGGGATATCACATTTAAGTATAGAACAAAAAGCTCTTTCAGTTTTAGAAAACTATGAAGGGTCTAATAACTATATTCTTAAAATTAAAAAACAATGTGACACCAATAAAAAACATATTCCAACAAGGGCACAATGTGAGTATGTTTTATCGTTTGAAAAGGTAGTTCCTAAAGTTGCTAAAAAATGGGTACCAATTGATTCATATTTTTCTAAAAAACTTGTTGAAGATAATCTGTTCATTAAAGAACCTGACCAAATTTACGTTGAGAAAATTTTAGTTGAAAAAGACAAGTCTTACCATATTTGGGGTAAAGTTTTTAGTGCGGAAACTATACACGATTTCTGGATACCTAAAGCTGCGGTAATTAAAGATTACAAAGAAAATGTTGTTGAAGTTGATTATTCTAAATATGAAAAACGTCCTCCATTACCTCACCAAAAAGAAGCCATTGAAAAGTTACTAAAGAATGACAAGTTTATATTAGCGGATGATATGGGATTGGGGAAAACGACTTCGGCAGTAATTGCGTCATTGGAAAGTGAGTCTAAAAAAGTTTTAATTATATGTCCCGCATCTCTTAAAATAAATTGGGAAAGAGAAATCAGAAACTACACTGATAGACCAGTTTACATTTGTGAGGGTAAAAAATATGAGGACTCCGATTTTATTATAACAAACTATGATATCCTTAAAAACTTTCACGACCCAAAAGATAAAGAAAACTCATTAATTTTAAAAACAAATTTTGACCTTGTCATAATTGATGAAGCACATTATGTTTCAAACGCTCAAGCACAAAGAACAAAAATTATAATGGATTTAACCAAAGACATTAAACGACTTTGGTTATTAACAGGAACTCCGATGACTTCCCGTCCTATGAATTATTATAATATTCTAAAATTAATTGATAGTCCTGTT
>Ga0181357_1000702_pt1 | contig 12855 bp, 3 predicted proteins | sample Fa13VDMM110DN_FD_130094 | JGI IMG/M metagenome (GOLD analysis project Ga0181357, IMG submission 130094) | Freshwater viral communities from Lake Michigan, USA - Fa13.VD.MM110.D.N | ecosystem: Environmental > Aquatic > Freshwater > Lake | place: USA: Michigan | collected 2013-09-24 | reverse complement strand
TTAAGTCCCCATACAATAATATTTTTGGGTGCATCTATAGAACTGTCAACGAGTGCAACAGAAAAATTGTTACCAGATGCAATATCACTAACAGCTCCGTTGAACGGTGGTGTAAACATTATAGATTGATCAGGATTACCCGTCACGTCACATCCATTCCATTCGGGCCACGTAGTCCACAAATCAATTGCAGTCCCATACCCCATTAATGATGGGTCAGGAGGACAATACCAATCTGGTTTTCTTGATCCGTCACAGTTGAGTACGTCCTCGATTCCAGGAGAGCAAGTCATAGGACCAAACTTATTTCCTCGCGAGGGGTTGTAGGGATTTTTTCTTCCCACACAATGTGTTCTATATCCTTCTATATCTAAATTTGGTGACCAAGTATAATGATTCTTTAACTTTGTCTGATTATCTCCATGTGGACATCGTGAATCTTCTCTATAAAGTCCGTTCATCTGTTCGCAAGCACTCTTGAAAGTAGGTTGATCGCCAATTGGATTATATCCTCCAATATTTGGTGTATAATTTCTCATACAAGTACAGCATTCACCGGCAGCTTTGGCTACGCAATCCGAGCACTCCGGCAGCCCATAGAGACCAATATCCGTTCCATGGCCGGCAGTATAGTATGTTTCTCCGGCGTCCGAGTTTCTACACCCAGTGAATTCATACACACCTTCTGTAGCGGACGAATCATTCACCCACCGACACGCATAATCAGCACTTGGGCCCAAATATTTATTGTTCCACCAGTCTTTCAATGCTACACAACTTGTAAGACCATTGGGGGTACCATCCCCGCTTGAGAATATTTCATTCGGAACACACCAACCCTTTTCTTTACCCTTACAATCTGAATCAACCCATGCTTCTTTAGAATATTCTGGATCTCGTATCAGATTTTCGAGGCATATCATTTTTCCTCTGATAGTTTCTGCTAGCCTTGGTTTTTGAGGAACGTTTGACTGTTTGACTATATCCGTACAAAATTTGTCCGTTAGACAATCTGGTTCCAACCAACACGGCCCGTCAGGACATGGGACATATCCACTTTGAAGTCCAACATTGTCATCACACGTGACTGGTGGAAACTCGTCTCCTTGCCAGAACTCATACGTCCATCTGGGTCCAGTCGGAAACCCCTCGGGTCGCCAAACATCACATTCTCTTTTTGTCTTGATACTACAAGTTGTGCCTGGGCAACTCCCCTCACAAGTTTCATCACAATTTCCTGGGAAACATCCACTTGCGACACATACTCCTTTGTATTCAATATCAGGAAGAGTTACTAAACTTCTTTTAGATCTTCCTGCGCACATAGGATTGCAATCATTATCTATCTCGCTTTTAAACAGTACCGATAGTTGCAATGCAATGTTTCCAATGCCCAAGGCTCCTTGACCACATTGGCCTCCCTGTTCGAACGCTATAGTTGGTAACCAATTTTTGCCAGAAACTGCAAATTCTCCTAAATCGTTTTCTGTCCATATACAACACGATTCGGCTTTAGCCTTTCCACTGCAATAATCAAATCCTTCCGCCTTGGGATCTCGATTCCATGTTACATGTACTGGTGGAAATTCTAAAAATCCGTTAGATCTCCATTCTTTTACAGTCGGAGATGGATCTAATTCACCTTCCGGAGATGGACCAGAATAAGCACAAAAATTACCAAGTGGTTCTCCTTGGCCCACACAAGAGGCTCCAGATCCCTCGTGACATTCTGTCTTTGGACACGTTTGACCTGGAGGAACATCACAAGTAAATCCAGTACATAGTAGCTTACTGTTCCAAGCCGGGCATTTATTTTGTGGGGACATTGCATAGTCTGGTGTCTCTTTATCAGTGAGTCCGCAAATGTATCTTGGTCCACATTTTATATAAGGATTAAGATATTCCTGCGCGTCACCTTCTGGAAAAATAATCCCTGACGTGTGTCCGCCGGCGCCGTCTGGTACACAATTTGGATTTATATACGTCTGGTTACTATTTGGAAAAAAGTAACTACAGTTATACAAATAGTCGGGGTGCTCGGGTGCAAGCTCTTCGCATGGATATCCTGGAAGTAAACAATCATGCCAATCTAGTAGTCCTGTCGTTGGGTCGGTCCGAGGACAGTTTACAGGCGGTGTCTTCTGATAGTATGATGCGCAATACGCTCCACGTACCGTTGAAGGCTGGTAACAGCCTAACTCAAATTTATTCAATCCCCAACAATTAATACTTCCCCTAACATCGTTACAATCGCCTGGTGTTTGTACTTCAGTCATATATTGAACACATACTTCTTTATATCCTTTTGTGGGAGAAGCAAAACTATTTGCTCGTCCAGGAGAACTTGCAACACCTACTCCGTTTATAGTCTTACCGTTTGTTCCTAGTATTTTGCCCTGTTCACCTCTACCACCAAACTCATACGGTAAATGGTATTGTAATGTACCATTAAACCCGGCAATATTTTGTGCATGTTTTGTGCCACTCATAAATGCCCCGCCTCTACCAAACTGGGATCTTGCTTGCCATTCCTGAAAAGTTATTATTGATTGTGGCACTTGCGGACTGGGATTAAGAGGATGTTGATAAGGTGCCGGTAAATCAGAACAAATCCAGTTTTTATCTATTGGATGATCTTCGGGCAATACAGGCACCATAGAAAATATATTGTTAGTTGACTCGTTTGCCAACCAAACATAATTTCTGCCAATAAATCTACCAAAACATATGTTAGCCGAATTAAACGGATCTAGTACTTTCTTGTGTTGTTCATTCCAGTCAGCCATAGTTAATTTTACTTAGTTGATTGCTTTTCGAAGTTTACAGAAATACGGCGGATTGGTCCCACTCTTTGGATCATACAAAATTGGTCCTTTTAAACCTCCAATTACTCCCCCGATTTCTTTGATTCCAAGCAAGTGCCTTGCCACATATATATGTGCATTGCTCGAATATGCAACTTGTGGACCAATTGTATCACAGAGCACCCCAATCTGGATCCCTCCCCATTTCGAAGATCCGACATGACCTCTGTTTCGAGTATCCCAAAAAGGCTGACCTTGTGATTGACTGAGACCAGGTTGAGCATAAATATTATTGCTACCTATTCCAACACTTACGCTAGTAGTATATCTATCAGTGTTGCCGGATGGATTCGTTTTATTTCGTGGACCCAACCAACCATATCTCCACGATCTTTCTCCTAAAATTGTACGCTGTTGAAGATCTTGGGTGGGCCAATCGGAAGTGGTAATATAATCCGGCCCCGAATTGTCCCAACCAATGGGCTTAGGCCTAAAATAAATACTTAATGTTAATCTATTATAAGCATCTCGTTGTTCTGGTGTTAAATAGGTCACAGTTTCAGGAACATTGAGATCATAAATATCTTTATTAACTTGAAGTGTATATATACCATGATCCTTATACTCGTCTGGTATTTTAACTCTGGAAGAACTTTGTACCATTCGTGCAAGCTCAGGTGGTTTCTTATTTAGATTCACTGCATTTGGAGTTGCAGCACTGTGCCCTCTGGCATCTCGTATATCAAATCGATCTCCACGAATTCTGTATGCTCCTAACGGTTTTATTAGACTCGGGTTTGTATATTTTTCTATAATTGTTTTAAACTCGAGCCACGGATGCTGCCCACCAGTTTGAACTATTGCAGTTCCAAGAGTTTGTATATCATCCCATACTTCTCCACGCCAATCTTTACAATCCATTCTATCTTTCCAATAAAATTGACTCTGAAACATTCGGTCAACTTTAATTGAATTCTCTTTAAATCCTTCTTCATGATTTGTAAAAGCACTTAGTGCTGGACCATACGACATTTGACATGGGAAATCACTGGTTGTGTATTGGTCCAAGACTTCTTCTACTAAGGGATTGTCGCTTGTCAATGCATAGTTTGGCATCTCAAAAGCAAATATATGAACAGCGTCCGATCTCTGATGAAACGCTCCCGGTAAATAATTAGTCCAATTTACGTCACATATTCCTTTTGCTGCCGGAAGAATTCCTTTTGCATAAGTAAATTCTACAGAGGCAAATGCAAAGAAATATCTAAACAAACTGACTGGCCAATATGCACTAGACCAATCATTTTTTATAGTGGGTGCTGGTGCTGTAAGAAAATTATGAGCATTGTAATAATTAAAAGATTCGTACATATCTGTTTGTGCTCTTGCAGCTGTAAATTCGTCTCCACATGAAATTTCAATATATCGTTGTGGTGCAATATCTTGGCTACTAGGGGATCCTGGAATATTACATTGACCGTTCACGTTTTTTCCCCAACATTCTATTGTACCAGTTTCTGTTATTGCGCATGTATGATATCCTCCAGCAGATACTTTTATGCAACGATTTAGACTTCCGGGTATTATAGATTGACCCCAATTAACTCCACAAGTTCCTCCACCAGCCTGGTTTGTTATTCCAGCACCCCAACAAACTACTTGGTTATTGTCTTTTCTTATACCACAACTGTGGAATTTGCCTGCTGATATTTCTATAAATTCTACGTCTGTTAGATTACTAGGAATAACAGCCTGACCGAAATGTACATTATTCTGATTAAATGTTGTACATGGTAGACATAATGGTCTTCCTGCTCCCCACGCTTCTAATTTATTATTGCTTTTGATAGCAAGAGAATGGTATCCTCCAGCAGATACTTTTACACAATGCCCCAAATCGGATGGTAATATAGATTGTCCGAAATTAGGCCAGTTATTTATTTCACAAACTTTAGAATTATTACCATCTCCTGCTCCCCATCCAACAACATTTGTACCTCGAACTGGATTATAGGCGCCACCAATTGGGTATACAGGATCATTGATTGATGGTATACACGTTTCTATAACGTTAGGTAGTTGTTCAGATTTAGGCACAAAGGTGCTATGTTTATTTATTGCCAGATTGTGATATCCTCCAGCCGATATATCCTCCCATGATTGTATTCCTTCACAATAATTTTCATCAAAGTGAATAACCATACGATTACATGTGTAAATCATATAATCAAACCATTCGTGTTTTGTGTCGTTAAATCCTCCAGTTCCACATATAGCTACATCTCCAACTATTCCACAATACAAAGGAGGATATCCTGCTTCGCATAATGGTGTCGGATTATCCATGCAATTCATAACATATTGATCTGTAAATATTACACGGTCGTTTTTACCTTGACATGTTAGTTTTCCATATGGTTGCGGTGCAAGCTGTGCAACAGAAGACGAACCACCGGGTGCACTGTAAGTCTTAAAAGATCCTGTAGTTGGCACAAGACAAGGCCCAAGAAACTCCCATCTTCCGGCAAAAATATTATAATAGCCATAACCACCACCCCATCCATATTCTTGGGCCACTCCATCGAATATAGGAAAAGAATTATGAATTGGCTTGGCCGCCAAAATACGATATTCACTGTAAGTCCACGGTAAGTCATTTTTTATGGGACGGCCGCAATCTAATCTCACAAAATCTGGATCTGTATTTGGAAATCTACAAGATCCAATTGGTTTTATTGGTCTTTGTGGGTCCGTTGGACCAAAACCAGAATTTACCTCACACCAACCTCCCACATTTCCCAAACCTCCTTGACTACAAAATCTCTTAATGTTAGGAGGCACATTTATATCATCGCACTGGCCAGTGCACTCATCATTAAATGCACACCTTGCGTCACAGTTTATACAAGGTTTTATAATATCTGGCGTAGTATTATTAGAACCCGGAACAGGTGGAGTCCATATATGTTGTTCTGAAGCAAATAAAGGCCCACTACATTGTGTACATCCGTTTGAGGCGTGTGAAACCCAATCATAAGAATTACCTTTAGATCCTGGAGAATACGGAACATCTTTCTGCCCATAATCAGTTGCCGATGAATTATAATCTATTACTGTTGGAACACTTCTAGCATAATATTGTCTATCTCCTGTTGTTTCTACCTCATCTAAAGACGTTTCTGCTGTACCGTTTTCACGAATGCATATTGTGTGATCGTAACCAGTTCGAACCTTTTTTAGGTAATTTCTTCTGGGATAAGCCCGAGATCCAAATATTGTATAAGGCCCTGATGTTGAATTCTGTCTTAAAGCTTCTGCACCCTGTAAATCAGTGATATTAGCAAAATCTCCCGTATCATCTAGGGCTAATACTATATTACTTTGATATGTGGGAAGCGTTTCCTCCAGACTGCCGGGAGCATCTGCAAATCGATAAACTTCTGGTCTTGTATTTTTTCGTATAACAGCAAGTTTGTTGCCGTTTGCAGACACCGAAGTATAGCCCACAGAAATATTAAATGGGTTTTTAGAATTTATACTCTGTTTAAACGTATTCGAGTTTTTGCCCCAAATATATAACCTAGCTGGCGAATCTTCTGAAAATTCTTGAACCTTTATTTTAACTGGGTATGTATCGTTAAATTCGTGAATTTCCCATATATCAGGACTTCTTTCTTTAGCAACTCTACGTTGATACGGACTAAGTCCATTTGCGGTCATCAAGACCCCATCCTCATCTATACAACTCCTTGGCGGCCTCACATTGTCGCCTTCTTTAAACCAGGTTGGAACAGAGTGATCAGCCATCCAACAGTGTCGGGGCATGGTGGTGTCTTTTCCAGCTGCCGAATCGTCCTTGTAACATACGGCTTGCGCGCTTCCACTTCGAATTGCAGCATATCTTTCTTTATTTGTTGAAGCAGGATATTTTACATTATGAGATGATCTTTTGCCAACTGGATATGAACCGAATATCCCAAATGGTGTATTTGCTGATCCGGGATCAGTGTCCCAGCCTTCTGCTGTGAAAGTCCCAACTTGATTGTGTCCCATTTTGTGATCCCAGTATGGCGCACATTTCCGGGATCCCCAACCCCAACACGCATCGATGCAAGCATCACCATATCCTCCATCAGGAGGCTGATCATTCGGAATAAAGCCACCAGATGGTTGATTGATAGGCATGCTAGCCACTGCATTATGCATAGTCCATTGACCACTAGCGTTAACAACTTCGGCATATAAATTGTTAAAATGCCACGGAGACAATATAGTACTTCTCCAGCAACTTTCTCCGTCATGTCCCCACGCACCATTAGTACTAGAAGGAATAGCGCCGCACCAGTATGAACCGTCGTTTCTCCAATAAAATAGATCCGATTGATTAATACATCCAGAAAAATTCTGTTCAGGAAAAGTACTGTCTAATTCTAAACATCTATTTTTTGTCCACCAAATCCAATAGCATGGCGGTGTCCTCCACGGCGACGCTGGGCTATATCCTTCACCGTAAGCTTTAAAATTTTCTTCTTCGCTTCGAAGACCACTTGTCTCTTGTTTTGTCCTGGTAAGAGAATAACCAAAAACAAATTCGTCTTTGGATACAAACGAGTCATATGAAGTTGACTGCATTTGAAGTCCAAAAATTTCACCTACTACCGGTCTTATTCCACAATTTATATCTGTGATAAGTCCAGTCTGAGACATTATCGTGTAATTATTCACACATGGTGATTCTGGTGATAAAGTAGGGCCCGGGGGTACATCTGTAGTTACTCCACAACAACAATTGTTAGTACTCATTGTATAAATCCAAAATTAGAGTTCTCTAAGTAAGTTTTAAGTTTTGTTTGATGATCAACACCTCCAGAAACACCAGTGAACCATCCATCAAAATCATCTCCTTGTATACTACGAGTGTGTATATATCCGTGTCTATAAAAATTACAAATCTCACCACTGAAATTAGAAGTTATTTCATTTATCATTGAATGTAGTTTCTGTGGAATAAACAAATTTTGAGGAATATAACAAGACCACCATGATCTGTGTGGTTTTATTTTTCTATGAGAACTCATAAGATACCCACTACCCATTGCAGTTTTTCTTCTTTCTGGATCAAATTCTGCAGACCGTTTCCATTTGTGTTCTGTTTTATTCCACTTTTCATCATCAGTTATTAAATTTTCAAAACCATATGGATTAGCTGCATAATATGGAAATTCAGTTTCAAACATGAACTCAGGCCAAAGATCCATTCCGTTTCTAGTTAAATCGGTTTGTGTTATCTCTGGATTTCCACCCTCCCACCACCAATTATTTTTAAAATCATAACGAGATTCGACTTTCATTTTCTTTACAGCAACATCAAATCCATATGGATCCATTCCTATTACTGCAACATTATTTCTAACAGTCTGTCTTCCTGTTGGACCAACAGTAAGTGATATAATATAAGGAAGAAAATATTCACATCCAGCATTTCTAACAAATCCATCAGGGAAATCTGCAATTCTGTCTAATCCTATAGGAACGGTAAATTCTATTCGAACATACGAGGCAATACTTTCTCTTTTCAAATTAGAAGGAATAGATGTTTGTTTTATATCAAATATATCAGAAGAATCGGAAGCGCCTGAAGCGCCTGAAACCCCAAGAGGAAGTATCAACAACGTAGGTATTTTTACAAGATACTCTCCACTATGTCCTGCGTAAGTCACACCTATGTATTGTTTTGTTATGCCTAATAATGTACTATTGTTGAAATATGCACCACTTGCACCACTTGCAGGTCCAGATCCACCAGATCCACCACTTGCTTCATGGTTACCTCCTATAAATCTCTGATCATAGTAGGGATGTAGTGGCGGTGCAGGTAAGATAGGATGATTTGCTGTAGTTTCACATTCAGCATATAAATCAACTTGTCCATTATCATTAGTATAATTTTCTGGTCCAGGATTATCTATCCCCCACGCAATATTATATAACCAATTATTAAAAGAAGCTCCAGATACTCCTTGGGATTTAGCTAATATTTCATATCTACTGCCTCTTATATCTTTACGTGTTATTGATTTTATTCCTTTTAAAGATAATTGTTGTTTTAATTGTTTTTTTCTAAATTGAGTATTACCTTCTCCTATATTACCATCAGAACCTTGTTTTTGTATACCACCGCCAGTTAATCCTTTGAAAAATATTGAACTGCCTGGTGTTTTAGAGTAAAAGAAAGCAGGCCTGCTTTTCCATTCACCGTATTGTTGTTTTAATGACTGTCTAGTTCCTGTTATTAAATTTAACTTTATTATTTTGTCTAACAAAAATGTTTCTACCAATAAAGCATTATATTCTAATTTTGCCTGTTGTTTTAATGCAATAAGAATATTTGGATTGAAACAATTTTCATTATAAGAAACTCTCGGGGCATTTTCATTATTCTGAGAAGTAGCTCCACTGATCCCAGGTATAGCTCCGTATCTTTCTGAAATTCCCCACAAAGACTGTTGATTGAAATAATCATCAGAACTACTATAAGTATTACTTTTTGCTGCTGCATCTGTTCCAGCAGGATCAGACGGACCAGATGCTCCTTCAAAAAATAGATTATCTTTTCCTCTAACAAATATATTAGCAGAACAATCTTGACACCATGCAGGCAAATATTGAAATTTTGGTATATATGAAAATTTACGAACAGGTCCAGTAATTCCTGTTAATTTTTCTCCACCACCATAGGTGTTTCCAAAATTTATTGTTCTCAAACAACAGTTTCGGCCTAATTCAATATAGGGTATTTTTGCACTTATTCCTTCTACCTTTAAATACGGTCCATTGTATGTTAATCCAGAACCCTCAGAAGCTCCAGTAGGTCCAAAAAAAGAAGTTACTGGAATATTTGGTCCAGCATATCTTTCCTTAAACCCACAAGGAATTCCCTTACTATACGAACCATCATCAAAAGGCATATCCCATGTAGCTCCAGTGAATCCTTCTGGTTTTAAATAATTAAAAGCACCACTAAAAAATCCCGGAGTGTTATTATTATTAAACTGAGTAGTTAACGACCAATAATTATTAACTGCTTTTAGAATAGATTCTCGATTGATGGATTCGTTACATTCTTCACAATTTATAGTATTGTCGTTTATAAAAGAAATACCAGCAATTATCCAATCATCTGCTTTTGATAAAAAAGTAGATATTTGATTTATACGTTTTTTATTGTGTAATATAGTATCTGTGTAATCTTTTGTTGCTTTTTTAACAATAGAATCAATAAAATTATTTGCGCCAGTACTACCAGATAGATTATAAAATTCACCAATAGTTTGTTTATATGGATCTTTAGCAAGATCTCTAGACATATATAAACCATTTCCATCTGCAGATATTCCTGATATACCACTGACACCAAAATTTATAAGATCAGTAAATGATCCAGCTGCAACAATTCCAAATTTACTTGGTTCCACATTTTTTGCGTTCTTATGCTTTTGGAGTATTCCTGTATTAGAAAATACACCATCTTCTCCATATATCATTGCAAAAGTTTTACCAGTTTTGTCAGCTAAAGCTTCTTCAAACATTACAATGTCTTTAGAACTTCCTATTGGTTGATTTAAACAACAAACAGTGCATCTATAAGCTTCCCATCTTCTTTTCAAATTCATAAGCTTATTGAATTTTTTTCTATTCTTAATTAATGGTACTTTTACTCTAGTGTAAATTTCATGGAAGGTTTCAAACTTAGTATCTGTTATATCATACTGAGTTTGCCATTTACTTGTATAGTCTGTATCTAATCTATATGTTCCTATTGTTTCCCACCACACAGGATTTGGTGTATTATATCTTGTTTCATTAAAATATCCATACTTTGTATTATCTGTATCCCGTACAGTAAGGTTAAAATCACCAGTTGGACCAGAAACACCAGAAGCAGCACCAAAAGCATCCTCATCAAGACCGAAAAGAAAGTTTATAGGATTATATCCTACATGATTAATTTTAGGAAAATCCTTATCGTAATCATATTTTAAATATTTTTTTTCTTCTTCTCTATTAAGACCACTACTACCTATTTTAGACGACTGAGTATCAACAAAATCTATATATGGATCTTTATAATTTGGATCTATTCTTACGTAAGAAGAATTAAATATATTATTTTCTATATTATTAATAAGATTTTTACTGTGCGATATAGTCCGTATGTTGTAAATTTTATTAGAAAGATGTTCTGATTCTGGATTTACATAGAAAACTTCTTCTTCTTCTTCTGATTCTTCGATTAATTTACCCACAGACTTAAAATACCACGTACCACTCACATCACACCATATACAAAATCTTGCATCAATATTTTTAGCTTCAGAAGCATTTTCTTCAAAATCTCTAATAGAGTATTGTGTTATATATGATAATAATTCTATAAATTTTAATTGATGAATTGGTTTTTTAAATGGCCAAGAATAAGTATTAGCTTTTAACCATATTCCATTTTTTGTATTTTCTATATTTTCATTTTTGACTTCAATGCCGTGAGTTTCGAATAACTTGTGTATTAAACTCGGGATTGACACTACAGATGCAAGCGATGTCGCGATATCTACACCGACGCTACTAGAATCACCATCACCAGCAGTATCAGCAGAAACACCTTCAAATAAACAATACTCATTATCAGTTTTATATTGAGGTGTTGGATTTGGATTGTCGTTAAGAAAGTTTACATTTGATGGAACACCAAAATCTCCTGGAATATTCCCATTAAATTCAAAACTCATGTTGGTCTACTTCCATCATCTGCTATCCATCCAACAAAATCATTTTGTTCATTATCGTTATCTGGTATTTCCCAAGGAGTTTTTAAATTAGCCTTAAATATATCTTTATTCATAAAATCTAATTGAAATATTCTGGTTTTTTGTTCATTATTCATATCAGTAGAGTTTACTGCATCATCAGTCATGATATCTGATTGTGTTATTATTCCAGTAAATGTTACAGGTGTACTTGTGTTACCTCCTATATTAGCATTAAATTGTATAACAATTTCCATAAAAGGTTTAATCCGCGTAGATAATATACCCTCATCTGTATCAATATCCATTAATATTATGTTTCCTTGTACGATTGGAGAAAACATAGATTCTGTTATTTTGATACTTTTTAGTACAGTCTGTCCACCCTTGAATGTAACTTCTGTTTGTGGAAATATCTGAATATCATCAATATCCACAGATTTTAAAAATTTACCAAAAAAAGGTAGACCAAAATTATCAATAGTATCAATTGCCATAATAGTCTTAATTAAATATTAATTTCGTATATCCTATATTTGTTTGTAATTTTAAATTTATCTTCCATTTCTAATTGTATAGTATTTATATCGATTTGATCTACTAAGTTAATATTAGAAATATTAGATTCCGAATAAAGATCATTTGTGGTATTATATGTAAAATCGGAACTCAATAGGGACTTATTGAATTTATTTAAAATCGTATAGGTAAAACCATTAACGCCATTTAGTGCTAAAGTATCATTGAAAATATAAGTATTTCCAGGACTTATTCCGTAATAAGGAGAAATTTTAACACCTTGATTTGAGAATTTTATTGGATAGTCTAGAACATCTGTTTTTTTTTGTATTTCAGTAGAATTAGTAATACCAGATGATCCAGTATTACCCATCCCTAAAAAATATATAATATTAACTGATGTATCAGTTTTTCTCCAAAATGTTATATTGTCTCCCAGATCAAAACTCACACCAGCAGAATGTATTGCTGTAATAGTACGAAAATTAGAATCCCATTCTTTGACATAACCTATAGGGCCATTGTAGGACAATCCTTTTATAATAATATCATTTTCAATCAAATCTGGTAATGTTGTAATAGAATATACTATTTGATTTTGATATTTTGTTTTTAATTCAGATAATTTAATATTATTTGGTAAAAACCAATCAGAAGATAAGTTTATATTATTAGAAATAGGAACTAACCATGATAATTTTTCATCTTCATAATTTTGATATGAT
>Ga0181357_1000699_pt1 | contig 12895 bp, 25 predicted proteins | sample Fa13VDMM110DN_FD_130094 | JGI IMG/M metagenome (GOLD analysis project Ga0181357, IMG submission 130094) | Freshwater viral communities from Lake Michigan, USA - Fa13.VD.MM110.D.N | ecosystem: Environmental > Aquatic > Freshwater > Lake | place: USA: Michigan | collected 2013-09-24 | reverse complement strand
TCACCGTGGTACTTTCTTTGAATACTCTGTACCTGGTTGAATGTAAGTTTACTAATATCAACCGTTCCTACTCTATATCCTTTTTTGCCCGGTGTACCAGAAAGACCCGATACCATACCTGCGTTGTATACACCAACATTATATGCTGATGGATCTCCACCCATAGACTCTCCTGAAAAAATCATGTTACTAATTGGCGATAAACCCTCTCCAGAAGGTATTGGACCTCCACTACCGTCGTAGCCTCCTCCTGGAACACTTGTTGTTATAGTAAATTGACCTTGAAACGATCCGGTGAGATTAGGAGGCGGTACATAGTCTGGAGTGCTTGCTTGAGTTTCTATTATTGTTTCTAACAACTTTGTATCAACAGACTCGTGAGACATTCCGTCTATATAAGCATAGCTACTTAACATTTCTGGTATTCTGTTTGCTAAAAGAGCAAGTTCTGCTTGCACTGTTGGTTGAAATTTAACTGGACTAAATGCGTCTACGCCTTCTATGCTTTTTAAAATAAATAACAGATCCTCTAATATGTTTGCTAATTTTATTCCTAAGACTAACGGTTCATATTCTTGATCTAAAGTAGGATGACCTTTAGTAGTTCCTATTGTATTTAATTGTTTTTGATTTGTTTTTTCATAAGCTAGTCCGGTGTTAGGTAAGCCGATAAATAATCCACCACTGCCGCCATACGCTCCTAATGTAATACTCTCGCCTGCATCTATATTAACTCGTGTTGGAGATGCTATTGCTACTCCTTTTTTGCCAAACACCATTGCTAATCGCTGCTTTGCATTAATGATAACACGATCACTGTTTATTAAAACACTACCATTTACGTCACCCAGATGTGTACTATTTCCAAATATATCAATACCTAATAAGCTATCCAGTGATGGTTTAATTTTATTTTTTGATAGCTCGGAAGAAAGTGTTATATCATTATTTTGTGGAAAACTTAAATTTTCCAGAGCCGCTTGGTAAGGAGTTAAATCAATAGTAACGTTTCCAGTGATTGTGTTTCCCGAAACTGTTAGCTCCTGGAGTTGTTGAACACCCGCTTCTTGCCCGGGCAGACTTCCTGATACACTTCCTGATACACTTCCTGATGCCTCTACTGTTGCAGTGGGTGCACCTGTTCTTGCTAGTGCGCTTCTGGTTGCAGTTATTGTTTCACTTAACGAGCTGTTTATTGGAGCTGTTAGAGAGCAACTATCAGTTACACCATCTAATAAAGACTGATAATTTATGGTAAGACCCATGTCAATCTGCTATTTCTATTGAAAAGTTTTTATAAGCTGTTCCTATTGCTGTTTGGTAACCGGCAGCGGTTGGTGTAAGTGGATACTGTTGTCCTACATTGACTATTTCATTTATAATAACAAGCATGTTTATTAAGCACTTTTTGTCGGTTATAAATAATCCATTCCAATATTCATAATAAGCTTTACTTGCTGGATCTGTTTTTTTACTGGCAAGCCATTTGCCTACCTCTTGTAGTATTTTTGTAGCTGCTTCTGGTAATTTTGCTCTTTCAGCATCTCCTTTTGCAGCATAGGCTGGCCAGTCTATGGTGTTAAAGTTTTTGATAATACCCTCTGTTCCGCCGTAAGCCTTCAGAGATCCATCGCCTACATGGCCTAAAAACATCACTAAATAAGCAAGATAAGGATCTACACGTAACATTGAAAAGGGGTTGAAGTAGAGACCAGCATCCATACCAATATAGGCAATCATATATAACTTTAAAAACGATTCGTTTGTACACAAAAGATTAAAAGCTGTTTTACGCTCATTGTCGTTGGCAAAAGTCATAGTAATTACGCTCAGAGATTTGAGTTTATACGCTGCGACACTTTGTGCTAAAGTTGTGCCAGAATTTAGAAAACTTGTTTGATTAAGTAGTTGATTACCGTAAGCTGATATTGTTAATATAGTATCAACAAAGTTAGTAAAGTTACCATTGTCGCCAAAAATTCGCCCATAGTTTACTCCTCCACATGAGGAAAACTTTATATTACTTGGTTGACTTGGATGATCTTTTAGGCCTGTTACAAAATTTGTTATAGTTGGATATATTAGTTTATCAAAAATATCATAGGCAGTAAAGCAGTCAATCCCTTTAAAGCTTTGGTGATTTGCGTGTGTCAGAGCTGCAGCTTTGATTTCAGCTTCAGATACTGTTACTGCTGTTGATCCTTTGAGCTTTTCTAAATAGAGTGCTTTTTGCGTTGCATCTTGAATATATGGGTAAACCATAATCGCTTTTGCTGCGCTAGGATATATTATGTCTAACGCTTTTAGTAGGTCAGTTATTGCTGCTTGGTTAAATGCTGCCATGGTGTTGTTTTTTAAGTCGCTTTTATGGTGTCTATTGTCCCTCAGGAGTGCCGCCCTCTGAGTTCTCACCGCCGTCGTGGACGACCAATCCATTACCTCCAATGACGGCGCTAATCACTGAATTTGCTGCATCTACTACTGCAGTTACTACCTCTCCTATTTTTAAGCCAGTAGTTTGTTTGTTTTCTGCTGCGGCATTTGCTTCACCATCAAACATGTGAGTTTCACTTGGAAGCACTTCCGGAGCCGCAACGCCATACACATAAGCCCAAGAAGCTAGTGGATGCTCGCGACCGCCTTTGTCAGGTACAGCTAGTGCAAAGGGGATTTCTTGAGTTGTAGTTTAATAAATTGAAGCTGCATCTTCGTTAATATCTTCTAGATCATACAGATCTGTTTTAACTTTATTTTTTGAAACAATCTCGTTGTTTACTCTTATTGTTATGATTGAATCCCCCGGTTTACCTCTCCGCTTAGCTGTCCAAGTGGGTCCAGAGTCTGCGCTAGCGTCAGTTGGGGTACTTCCAAAGCGAATTGAATTACCAAAACGACCTTGTAGTATATAATCACCCTCAAATGGCTGCATTTGTTTGTGTATTACTGGTGAGCTAGCACCGTCTTTAAACACTTTAAGGTTTGATATTCTTGTATCAAAGCGTGTGTCTACTTGTTGGGTTGGTATCGGTAGTAATCCCCTTAGTCTCGCCGGTGATATTCCTACGTAGGGGGATGAATTGTTTGTTACGTTTGCAGTATTAGTTATTACTGGGCCATAGAAGTATCCAGGAACGAGTTGTAGTGATGGTGTTATCTTGTCTTGGTATGCATAATACACTAATACTTGCTCTCCTGGTAGGGGTATTTTGAAGTTTGAGCGATCTGCAGGACGTGCTATCAGACCCTTTTCTGGTTTATTAAAATCTGTGATGTGGGGCCCGAAGACATCGCGGAACTTTATTGTACCTACGTTTTCGTCAGATCCCTTGTGTAGCTCGCTGCGAGAATCTAAGCACACATCCAACACATGTCCAATTATTATTTTGGGAGTAGGAACAAATTGCGTAATAGTAGCTGTTTTTCCTCCTCCAAAAAGACCACCAAATCCGCCAAAAGATCCCATATTTTAGTTTTTATCTAGCAACTCTTGAGCTGCTGCTAGTAGTTGTTGTTTTTCATCTTCTGATAAACTATCACCATCTGTGTTTCCACCTCTGTCATTAGAAGCAAGCAACCTTTGTACAATTGCTGTCAATTTGACAAGATTGTCGTCGTTCTTTACAGATACCTCTAAGTACTCCTTAATTAAGGGAACCATCATAGAAGCATCAGTCATATTACGAATCATTGGCTTTAGCTGATCAATTAATCCTGTTATTTGAACTTCTTTTTTTTTAGTATTGTTATAAATGTCTCTCATTAAATCTGAGAAAGATTTATTATCAAAAAGTATTTGATCTTTATCCATAACGCTATTGTTTAATAATAAATAGCTCGTAAATAGAAATTAAGGATGAACTTGTGTCTCTTCTAGTTCTTGTATGTATTGTCTTATTTTTCTTATTTGTACTCCTGCAATCCACGCTTCTCTGTTTTTATAAAAACCACACTCTTCTAGAAGTTGTCTATTAATAGTTTTTGGATCAAACTCAAAGGCACGTAGATTTGGTCCTCCACCAACGTTTTCCCACGCTTTAATGTCTTTGAGTAGTAGGGTAATTAACTCTTCTTTAGATACTGATATGATCACAAATCATATTTTTTGTCTTTTGGAATATAGCCTAATTCAATAAAATCACTAAGAATCTTTTTATAAGTTTCTTTCATTTGCTTAACAATTTTTGTAATTTGTTGAGTTGTTGCATTAGTCATTTCGCGAATATAAACATATAGTGCTTTTTTATTAAAGAGTTCAATGTGATCTCGACGGCGAAATAACTCTAGAACTGCTTCAGCTAACTGACGATCTCTTTTCTTTGTGTAATAATAATCAATATTAATATCCCAATATTTTAAATACTGATTGAAGAATTCTTCTAACATTATTTGATCGGGATCCTCCTGCTCTGATAACTCATAATTTTCATCAATATCTACTCGCTTATGCTCAAGTAGTTTTTTATAGTTTTTTCTATTTTTTAGAATGCAATAATTTTTAGCTACAATGCTAAAATAGCTAAATGCTTTACTTCCTTTTGACGGATCAAATTTAGGCAACTTTTCTACAAGAAAAGATACAACCTCATGTTGCACTTGATCGAGAGGTACGTTGTCTGTATAATAGAATTTAAAAGTGTGTATTATGTTTTCAACCAACTTTTCCATTGGTTGTTTAATTTCCCTTTCGTATATTATGCTTTTTTGTGCAAAGTCGTCAGTGTTATTATATTTTGTTATACTAACATCAACCTCTGGACCAAAATATTGCTTTTTACTTTTTTTTGCTCTTCTCTTTTTCGGCTCTGGTGTTGACATATTTTTCGATAAAATCATTAAGGTCTTTGACATTGTTTTTTATTTCATTAAAAATTACTCCTACTTCATCATCTATCTGAAAAGACCCTCTACGGTCAATTTCCAACATTTGATCGTGTGTTGCTTTTGTTCTTATTGCAATAGCACCAATAAGTTGCACATACATTTCTGTATACTTCATTAGTGCACTATACTTCTTATTTTGCACATATACAAGATAAATCACGATTAAGTTAGTAATTAATAATACGGCTGCAGCTATCATCATGCTTCGTCGGTTTTAAATAAAGAATCAAATACATTTTTTAATGCTTCTTTGTTTTCTTCAGTAGCGTTATCTATGCTAAAGGTAGATTTCTTAACCTTCTTTGTGTTGTAATTTGAATCTGTTTCTGGTTGTTCTGTTTTATTTTTTTCAATACGAGATGCCATTAGATCTGCTTGATGCAGAATATATGGTAAATTTGTACGTAAAGAGCTGTCTGGATTAAAGTTAATATAATAAGGTTTATTAGCTTCTTCATACAATCCATCATGCAGTTTAATTCCAAACCACTCATTCTCAGTTATTGGAATGAGTCTATCAGTTAACAATTTCAAACTTCTGTCTGGTACAGTCATAAAGGCATTAGCTGGATTATTAGTATATAGCTTACCTAAGTTTTTTCTATGCCAATCTGACGGATTATGTATGTATTGCTCAGCTTCTTCTGTTCCTATTTTGCCTAAATCATGACACACTGCTGCAAACATCAATTCCTCTCTAGCAAAATCTATTGTTGCTCCTAGATCCTCCCACAGCTGACAAACTTTTTCTGCACAATCCATTACGCGAATGATATGATCGACATAACCACCTACAAAGCAATTATGATAGTTTATATTACCACTAGCAGGCATAAGCATAATACGCTCTTGGTGATTGTTATGTAATTCAATTAACGCCTTAGCTTTAGTTGGTTCAATAGTGTTTTCTATCTTCAACATAAGTAGGTTGTAGTTTTCCAGTAACTGTTCAGCTGTATAGTTCATTATATTTGTTTTTGTAATTTTTTAATTTGGATTTCTAATTTACGACGATAAGTTGTTCGAGTTTCTTTTTTAACTTCTTTAAGAAGTTTGTTTATTTCAACTAAAACATCCTGCTTGTCGCTATCTCTTTGTGCTTTGGATCTTGTATCCTTTACTTTAACTTTTATTGGAGTTGGTGGGAGTGTGTTAAATAAATCAGGATGCTCTTCTCCTTTTATATACACCTTTCCGTTTTCATGTACGAATTGTTTCATGAATTTCCAACCAGGAGGATATCCAGTTGGCTTTTTTGATTTAGGTATATCTGCTGGGTCCCATAGATCTATTACGCATTCTGCACATAGATATCCTGTAACTGTTGTTGGCTTCTCTGCTTCAGTGCCACATACTTTACATTGAATTGTGTGATAAGTAACTTGTTTCTTCATAATCTGTATCTGTGAAATAAATATACAAATTATTTACACAATAAGCTAATTTAATGGAAAAGCATCTATTGGGAAAGCCTTCCATACTAATGCAAAATAAATAAAGCCCCTGCCTATGCGCTTTTTAGTACGATAAAAGCACCAATCACCATACACATAATAGTAATGATTAATACCATCCTCTATTAGACGTTTAGTTGGTGAACACAGTATTGAGACTTCATCGTCTTCTACAACACTTATATGGTCTTTTACTACAAACTTATTATTATTTAATAAGTAAGTATCCATTTGAAATGCATTCCATATACGATTAAACTCTTGCTGCTTAGTTGATTTTGAAAACGTCCAATTAATTACATTAGACTCCTTGCCTTGCTGTGATTCACCAGTGGGTGTTTGCATTGTTAAAATTAGTTGCTGTGCTTGATCTAGCTCTTTATTTGCCTTCTTCAAAAAGTTACTGTCAACTAACTTAACAAAACAATTCATTACTGTGGTATATTATTTGGCTTTTTCTTTCTACTTCGTCTTACAGGCTTTTTTGTTTTTTGCTCTGTTGCTGCATCGGTAAGTAGAGGAGTAGATTCTACTAGAGTGCTTCTTTCAGTTTTAGACTGATCAGCTCTTTTTTTATTAAGAGACTTTTTTGCTTCGCGGTTTGCATAATCTCTTGTAATTTTTAATTTAATATTCAATTCTTTTATTAAAGAATTCTGCTTAAAGTAATTAAACAAAAGAAACGCATTAGCAATAGCGCTGGTGATTGTAATTGTTAGTAACATAAAATTGGTATTGGTGTTAATATATAACTATATTATACGGATTTTTTTCCAGAAAGTCAACAGTTTGTTAATTATTTTTTACAATAATTGACCAAATAGCACCCGTTAAGGTTAATACAGCGCCTGTAATTTCAGTTGCAACTGCTGCATCTACTACGCCTCTAGCGATAAGAAGACCGCCCACGAAAGTTAAGGTATGACGTAAAATACCTAAAACTTGTTCCTTTGTTATTTTCATAGTTAAATAGTTATTTATTTATTATAAATATGTTGGTTTTCATTAAACCACACTTATATTGTTGGAATTAACATGTAGCTATTTTGACCAAATAGTAGTTGTGATCTTGTGTTTGCTTGCGTAAAAGCATCAATTCCTAAACTTTTTGCTAGCTTATTGTAAGCAATAATAGCAGGAACCATTACCTCCCAGTCCATTTCAATGCACAAGTTGCGAATTTTAGTAGCTGCCCATTTCATATCATCAAGATTACTGTAATCCCACTCTATATGTACGATAGGTTGAACTGTGTCTTGCTTAAAATAATCAATGCATAAATCTAAACCACATTTAAAAGTAGGAGTTAATAACCTTAATAGTTCAGGTCTTTTCTTAATAGAATCTCTTATCTGCTCAGCTGCTAATCCTTGTATAGGGTAACGATAAACAAAATGGCTATGGTCAACCACTAATCCAAAATCACTATGCTCACTCTGATAACACCACGGCTCAATAATAGCATATGTACCAGCTGGTCCAGCGCCGTCTTTGTATAAAGTAGGATCGTGATTTAACTGCACTTTGTGTGCTTTATGATACTCCTGCTCTATTTGATTAAGATCAAAACCTTCGTGATCTACATGACATCCGTAGTTTAAATCAAGAAGAATTGATTCGTTTTGCAGTGGAGTGGTGACTGCGTTAATAGTAGATTTAATTGCATCGTGCCATGTTAGGGTTCCAATAAAATTATCACGATTAATGCGTATTGTCATTTTATAAGATAACCAGATATCTGATTAGACACATCTATAAAATTATCGCGCAAAGTATTAGAAACCTTCTTGTTATGATTACCGATATTATGGCAAGATATAAATCCTAAGATATCACCTCGTAAGCCACGAATTACAACTTTAACAGACTGCACAATTCCATTAACCTCCATTTCACGAACCATATCTGGATATTCGGTGCTTTCTGTAGTTATAATCATAAAGTCTGTTTTCAACATTGCAGCGAATAGTCGTGGAAACTCTGATACCATTACGTTTTGATATTTGCGCTTTATCTTTTCAATTCCTGGAGATGCCATCTCATAAGTCATCGAAAACTTCTTCATAGACTTACCATTTAGAAACTTTCCACCGTTATGAAATTGACAAATTGATACTCGATCAAATCCATAACGTTGTCGCATATCCTCAATAAAATCATTGACAGCAATCATCTTACCTAAATCTTCTTCTCCAATTAATTCCTCTAAATCCGATTTCAATTTAGCAGATCTAATATCTAACCATGTCTTTACTACGACTGTAATAATAGCAACAGATATAGATGTTACACCTGATATAATTGAAATTAACAACCCATCACCCATTATATTTACAAGATTTTCTTTCTAGAGAACACAATAAAAAGTTTATTAATATTTAATAATAACTAGGACTATTAATAATAAAAGCCAACTTAAAGCTGGCCTAATTGCATTAAAATAATATTTTTTTTGTATAAAATTACTTAAAATTTAACACAAACTCCTCAATACCCATACATTCACGTATAATCTTAACGTTTTTTATAAACTCCACACGTTGTGTCTTTTCAATCTTCTCACATAAGTACTGAACAAGCTTTGTAACGCTGTGCCATTGTTTTGTAGGTATATTTTTAACTCCATAATCCGAAGCTACCTCAAGTATCATTAATAGAACCTCAGGACTTACTAATTGCGATGTGACCTCGAGTAATTGATTTTTATTTTTCACTTATATTGCTTTAGGGATCCCAACCATGATCTTTGTTTTTACAATTTTAGTAGGTCCAATTAATCTTTGATAACTACCATCTGCATTAAAATCTAACTCTTTTCCTGCCAAAACTTGAGATATTAGTTGTTTATCTTTTATTGGTTGCATACTAAGTTTTTGTGCTAATTCAATATCCATTTCAGCATAAAATCCCCTCTTTTTCATTAGATCAATCATTCTAGAAATAGCGCTTCTTTTTGCTATAGCACTGCCATCCTGTCCCATTATTGTCATCTTAGTTCCGTGCTTTGTCTGTTTACCACCTAAAACTACATCTGCATCAGGATCTTGATCAATGTCACTAGCCAGCCAGTAATTAAGATCTGAATTTATAAGGTCGTTTGCTGATTGAATTTCAAAGTTACCACCCTTTGTAGCGTACGCTTGAACAATTAAAGCAGACAATTCCTCTGCATATTTTTTTACGGCACTTGTAGGTAAATCAATCCATTGATTTTTTGTATAATCATCCACAAAACTTTCTGGTACTAGTAATCGTAATTTTATCATTAATGTAATTTACATATAAATATGTATTTAATTTATGATAAATAAGTTTTAACTTATATTGGTTTTGCTGTTAAGATAAGAGATTGACCACTAGAGCTATAATGTAAATTTACAGAAACTCTAAATAATAACTTCATACGATCATTTAGAATCTTATTTGTGTACATTATCATCCTTTCGGCAACTTCGTTCTCACATAGAGAATCTAATAAATACCACTTATATCTCCAGGACTTTCCTTTATTGTAAGACTCGCTATACGTCCTGTGACAGGGTATTTTGTTTTTTTGAAAGCCCTCACAATAGATAGTTGATAAAATACCTCGTACTATTTCACTAACATCCTTTACTGTGTTTCTTTTCATACTTTGTTTTTTTCATCTTGCTTTCTATGCTTTTCTATCCTAATTGCAATTTGCTTATTAATTTCAACACTCTTAACATTCTTATTTTTGTCTTTTTGTCTTGGCATCTTTATAATATTTTTGAATAGTATCGAGAATATCAAATCCCCATCTCATTAGCGCAATTGAACTAAATATAAAATACAAATAAATTAAATTGCTAATTGTTTCTTGCGTCATACTTTTTTTTGTTTATAGTTTATTATTGATAATTACAAATTGTTGTTACTTTTACACCCTAAAGATCAGAACTATGTTTTGTTTATGCAACAATTGTTCATAACTTTTTTAAGTTATATATTGAATATATCATAGATACAATCCATGCTATCAAAAAAAGAGATGTAATAATACTAAATATTCCTATCATAACTTATATTAATTTTCTGCGTATACATGTTCATAAGATTCAATAACCAAAGCATCTAAGTCCGCAAACCTATTTGCATCATAACCATACCACCTTAATCCCATTTTAGTTATTCCTTTGTTTATTATTCCCGAGACTATAAACACACGTTGATCGTAATTGTTCACAAACTCACTATCCACTACATACTCTCTACCCTCCACTACATTAGCACCTTCAGGTAACTTTTTATCGTTTATACAAACTACTCTTTTCATTTTTTAAATGTTTTAATTGAATCTACAATTGTTGCTACAGCTAAGACTATTCCTGCAATCCAGAGAGCTAAAAAGGTTGCTACTAAGATTAATTTAATGACTATCATATTCCTGAAAGTGTTAAAAATTGTTTATATAATTCTTCTTCATTAAGCATAATCATCTCTTGCTCGTATGTAAAGTCTCTAGTCATGCTCCAATCTTCAAATTGTAATTCAACATAGTACTCAGCCCATATACTACGCGCTTCTTCATATAAGTCACCTAGACTCGTTTCCGATGAATAATCTAACTCGTACGTTTTAATTACCTCACCGTGCAAGGTTTTTACATTTACTGTAACTTTGTTCATATATAGTTATTAATTGGTTACTAATTTATTTTAAAAAATTATGGATTACGTGATCGAGTTTCTTTTCTAGAAACGTTACTTCAAGAGTCATTATCAACTCTTTTAAGATATCTGTAGTCACGGGGGTTAGCCTTCCGTATTCATCTGATTTTTTATACTCCTTAACAACTTCGAGTACAATTAACTGAGCTTCTGCAAGACTTTTACCCTCTTTAATCATTACCATTCGTACTGCAGCTTCATAAACCTTTTGAACTTTTTTATCTATTGCTTTCATGTCTTTTCTTTTTAATTATTAAAACCAATAAACCCTTTTTCTAACTCTATCTCTAATTCTTCTACCAACTCTTTTAATTGGAAGGTTGGCATATTCTCTAAGGTTTCAACAACCTCTTCAGCAACCTCTTCGATCCTTTGATTTGAAAATGAATAATACGTAATAGCTTTTTGAATCTCAACCATCTCACTACTAGCAATCTCCCACTGCATATCACCAAATTCACTTCCTAAGTCATCCTCATCAACAAACTCTGCTTTTTCTGCGGCATAAGCCTCATTCCACATTTCTAAAACTTTAGCTTTGACAACCTCTGCCAATGCATCATTGTGATCGTACATCTCTTTGCTCCATGGCTTTGTGATTGTGATCCCATACTCTACTTTTGCTTCTTTTTTCATATTATCTCTCTTTTTAATTATACTTAAAGGTCATCACTTAATTCCGTTTATGCAACAGTTACAGAAGAAAATTCCAAATTATTTAACACTGAAATCAACTCCATTGTTTCGTGTTGTGGGAAGGTGATGTTTAATCGACTCAACTCACCACTCTCATAAACTCGATACTCTATTACAATTCCATTATTTAAAGCAACTACTAGCTTATCGTATTCTTGATATCTGTTAGAATGAGAAGCGTAATGGTTAGTAGTATAACCACGTTCTTGTTTGATTGTAGCGTCAGGAAACTGTTGTGTCAACTCAGTAATAGCTGTTGCAACTGCATTCTTTTGTTTGTTTGCATGCGCCTCTTTAGCTTTTACTTCTTCGATCGTATCTTGAATTAGCTCAACTACTTTCTGTGTATTTTTATAACCACGATTGTTAGTTTTGTAATCAATACCTTGACCTGAGACATACATCTTATATCCTCTACTAGATCCGCGGTAACTAAACTTACCATACACGATGTGCTCTTTTACTGCGACTTTATATTCACCAATGGTCAAGTAAGCTACTTGCTCTTGGTATTTAATTGTATCAACAACCTCACCTTTATAAGATGCATTAGCTGCTAACTCTCTAGTATCAATGTGAAGTTTTGAAGAGGGTATTTGCAAAGCAAACTCACCAGCAGCTTTTACTTGTTGGGCTTCTTGTTTAATGTAACCTTCGACTTGAAGTTTAACTCTAGCAATCTCCTTCTCGATTGCGAGTTGGTTTTGAACAGCAGCTTCTTGAGCAGCTAATTCTTCTTGTTGACGCTTTACTTGGATCAACTCTAATTCTGCGGGTGTTAATTGGATTGTTTTCATAACTTGTTTTTTGGTTTTTAAATTAGTAATTATTATCTCTTCTTATTTATACCTAAAGGTCAGGCGTATTAATGTGGTATGCTACTTTCTTGTTAGAAAGTTATGAACAATTTTAGTTAAACATTGACATTAAGTTCCTGTGATCTACTGTAGTTGATACTCTAAATGTTGTTATATCTACTCGAAGCATCTCTTGCGTATCTGGATGACCATATTTGAATATAGCCTGTTCGATTGCCTCTTCTTTTGTGAATGCCATCTCTGAGTTCCAACCTCCGCCTTTAAAATTAAATAGGAACTCAAACTTGGTTGCTAACAACTTTTCCAATGCAGCAATCTCTGTCTTTGTCTCATTGATAATGCTTAACATCTCTAT
>Ga0181357_1000696_pt1 | contig 12906 bp, 19 predicted proteins | sample Fa13VDMM110DN_FD_130094 | JGI IMG/M metagenome (GOLD analysis project Ga0181357, IMG submission 130094) | Freshwater viral communities from Lake Michigan, USA - Fa13.VD.MM110.D.N | ecosystem: Environmental > Aquatic > Freshwater > Lake | place: USA: Michigan | collected 2013-09-24 | reverse complement strand
GGTCGGATTTGAGATCAACAACGACGTGGCTGAGAAGCTTGAGCTCCTCGAGCAGTGGGAGGAGTGGGACGGTGAGCAGTACGACAGCGAGTTCGGTTATGAATTCGAGGAGAAGTACGGTATCGCGCCGCTGCGCGTGGTGAAGTTCTACGAGCGTAAGGGCGGGGAGATCAGCGGGCTCTCTGGCTTTGCAGATGGTTCCACCTACGTCCTGTTCGATGAGGATGAGAGCGGCGAAGCATGGGACAAGCTTGTCGAGATCCTCGATGAGAAGGGCATTGAGCTCGAGGACGGATCCTGGTCTCAGCTTGGATAATCCTCTATAAGATTCTCGCGAGTCATTTATAATCTCAAATCAAGGAGGACGATTGTCTAGAGTCTGGAGCGAACCTTCAATCCTGAAGGCGATTCCCAATCCATCAAGCAAGGGCTACGAGGTCAAGATCAAGTCTCCCGAGGTGACGTTCCTCGGCGTCAAGGACCAGCCTGACTTTGCTGACCTGTTCATCACGATCTATCCGAAGGAAAAAGTTGTAGAGCTCAAGTCTCTCAAGTACTATCTCCATCAGTTCCGGGAGAAGATTATCTCCTACGAGCGACTCATCAACGTCGTCTATGATGACATGATGTCGGCGTATGAGCCAGACCGCCTGCGGATCGTGATGGTCTTCAACCCGCGGGGCGGAATCAGCTCAAAGCTCACGATCGACTCTGACTGGAAGGCCCGCGGCGGAGAAGAGAAGTACAAGGACTGGGTCGGTCTTGGGGAGGAGTGGTAATATGCCGAGGAACTACCTGTTCACATCTGAGTCCGTATCAGAGGGGCACCCAGATAAGATCTGTGACCAGATCTCTGACGCTGTGTTGGATTCCTACCTCCAGCAGTATCCTAACTCGAGGGTGGCATGCGAGACCCTCGTGAAGACTGGCCTTGTTGTAGTTGCTGGAGAGATCACCGCACCGCCTGATGTCAAGGTCGATATCGCGAAGGTTGTCAGGAAGACGGTGAACGAGATTGGATTTGACCACTCAAGCAAGGGATTCGACGGTAACACTTGCGCTGTGATGGTCGCTCTCGAGGAGCAGTCTCCAGACATCGCGCAGGGTGTCGATGAGGGGAGCGGCCTGTACACTGAGATGGGCGCTGGCGACCAGGGGATGATGTTTGGCTATGCGGTCAACGAGACCCCTGAGCTCATGCCAGCTTCGATCCAGTGGAGCCACGACCTGATGCGGAATCTTGCAGCGCTCCGCAAGTCTGACAGCGATTGGTCCTGGGTCCGACCTGACAGCAAGGCCCAGGTGACCGTCGAGTACCGTGATTCGAAGATCTCAAGGATCGATACCGTCGTCCTGTCCACGCAGCACGAGCCCAGAAGCCACAATCTCATCTATAGCCAAGTGGTGAACCAGCTGATCCGCCAATACCTGCCAGAGGACATGATAGACTCGAACACCAAGTTCTACGTCAATCCCACGGGCAAGTTCGAGATCGGTGGTCCCATGGGAGACTCGGGTCTCACAGGTCGCAAGATAATCGTCGACACCTACGGCGGTCACGGTGCCCATGGTGGTGGAGCCTTCTCCGGCAAGGACCCCAGCAAGGTTGACCGCTCAGCGGCATACATGGGCCGCTACATTGCAAAGAATCTCGTGTCTGCTGGGGCGTGTGATCGCGCACTTGTCCAGCTCTCCTATGCGATTGGCGTCGCAGAACCCGTGAGCGTGATGGTCGATACTTTCGGGACCAGCAAGGTCAGCGAGAGCAGAATCACCCGCTGCGTCAGGGACATCTTCCCGCTGAAGCCGAAGGGAATCATCGAGAGGCTCGACCTGCGGAAGCCTGTGTACCAGAAGACGGCAGCATACGGCCATTTTGGTCGTCCCGATTTCACGTGGGAAAATACCGACGTGGTAAACACTATCAAGCGATACCTGGAGATCTGAATGGAATTCATGAATACAAAGAGAGAGCTATTCTCGAACGCGAGCTACGAGATTGCCAATGAGTCCTCGAAGTTCGAGGTCTGGGGCAGGAAGGAGATTGAGCTGGCTGAGAAGGAGATGCCAGGCCTGATGGCTCTCCGACAAAAGTTTGGGCAAGAGAAGCCGCTTGCTGGCGCGAGGGTCATGGGATCCCTGCACATGACAATCCAGACTGCGGTTCTGATCGAGACCCTTCAAGAGCTTGGCGCCAGCGTCCGATGGGTGAGCTGCAACATCTTCTCCACGCAGGACCATGCTGCTAGCGCGATAGCATCAACTGGAACACCTGTATTCGCCTGGGCTGGTGAGACCCTTGAAGAGTACTGGTGGTGCACCCTCCAAGCACTTGTTTGGCCGAACGGAAGTGGTCCCACGCTTCTCCTCGACGACGGCGGAGATGCCACGCTGCTTGTCCACCTCGGTTACCAGCACGAGACAGCTGGCACACTTCCTGACCTTGACACTGCCACCTCGGAGGAGGAGCAGGTGATCTTCAAGCTCATACATGACGTCAGGAAGGAGAAGGGCGACAGGTTCTGGACCACGCTGGGTGCAGAGATCAAGGGAGTTTCAGAAGAGACGACAACAGGCGTCCGACGGCTCTATGAGATGCGGGAAGCTAGCAAGCTCCTGTTCCCTGCAATCAATGTCAACGACTCCGTCACGAAGTCGAAGTTTGATAATCTCTATGGATGCCGCCACTCACTGGTCGACGCCATCAACCGTGCGACCGACACGCTCATCTCTGGCAAGAAGGTCCATGTCTGCGGATACGGTGACGTCGGCAAGGGTTCGGTCGATTCCTTCCGCGGACAATTTGCTCGAGTTTCGGTCTCTGAGGTCGATCCGATCTGCGCCCTTCAGGCTTGCATGATGGGGCTCGAGGTCAATACCGTCGATGATGCCATCGCGGGCGGCACTGATATTTTTGTCACCGCGACCGGCAACAAGGGGGTCATCACCGCCGAGCACATGTCGAGGATGAAGGACGGCGCGATCGTCTGCAATATCGGTCACTTCGATAATGAGATCGACATGGCAGGACTCGAGAGGATGCGCCGAGACAAGCTCGTGAATAAGGTCGAGGTAAAGCCTGGAGTGCACGAGTGGGAGTTCAACGACACTGGACGGAAGATCTTGATCCTAGCCGAGGGTCGACTTGTGAATCTCGGGTGCGCCACTGGGCACCCAAGCCTGGTAATGAGCAACAGCTTCACGAACCAAGTACTTGCCCAGATCGACCTCCACAAGTTCTCTGAGCGCTATGGTCACAATCGAATCAAGCTTCCTGATCTCAATGTCAACGTTGTGACTCTTCCGAAGCATCTCGACGAGATGGTCGCCAGGCTCCACCTCGACAAGTTTGGGGCCAAGCTCACGAATCTCACTGAGTCTCAGGCAAGCTACATTGGTGTAGAGGTCAGCGGCCCATACAAGTCCGATGGATACCGCTACTGATGTCGTTGAAACTCCTGTCTGGCGAGCTTGTCACAGTTGAGCCCTGGGACTGCGAGGGTGTGGAACCACCCTGGGGTTGGACATCGACCAGCGCAAGGAAGAACTGGACAGATTCGTACAAACAGCAGCATGCCACTAAGATAAATCGTGCTGACAAGAAGAAGCTTTCGCCCGGAGTCTCGGGGTTGGTGATCGACCTCGACCACCTCGGGGTCGATGATTACGACACGCACTATGTCGTCATGATCAACGGCCAGCAGCTCAGCATTCCAGTCAGGTTCCTGCACCGCGTCTCCAGCATCTAGGACTTGTACAGCCTCCGATACGGTTTTACACTGTATCGGAGGCACAATTGTCTGAAGAGCTAGCAGCAGGACAGCTCAGGACCTGGAAGCAGAAGTACTTTACGCACACGCCTCCGACATCTGGATACGAGTTCTTCATGCTGATCGAGCCCTTCCTGGAAAATTCAGTGAAGAAGTGGCATGTGATGTTCTGCGGAGGTTCGCTTGTGGGAATGTCAGAAGACTCGATATTGAACCTGTCTAGGAGCATGCTTGAACGGAATCAGTGAAGGACAGCTCTGTGGGGCCTATGATGACATGGGCACCCTGCAAGGGATTTGCATCTTCCTGGCATCTCATGAACAATGGACACTGGGAGACAAGGTCGAAAATCCCATATACTGGCACTATGAGGTGCTACAGGACGGCGAGGTAAAATACCTGAGCACGAACAAGTGGACGCTGATTCCCATGAACACAAAAGACAATTTGTTATAGTGTCATTGACAGTCAACTGAAACAAAGAGAGAGACATGAAGTTCCTGAAGAATGACAACACCTGGTCCCTCACCCCTGACGCTCGTCTCGATGTTCGGGACCGCCTCCCGGCCGGGAACTACACGGTCTGTAAGCACCCCATCACAGGCGAGTACTTCCTTGAGGAGTCGGAGTCTTTCGCGATCCCCAAGAAGCTCTATGGGAAGACCAACCGGCATGCAGACCGCATCCTCCAGACTTTTAAGGAGCGCCAGCCTGGGACCCAGGTAGGTGTGTTCCTCAGCGGCATCAAGGGCTCTGGCAAGACCCTCCTCGCAAAGCAGGTCGCTGTGGAGTCCGGACTTCCTGTCATCATCGTCAACACCCCGTTCTCGGATGAGCGCTTCATGCGGACCATCCAGGGTATCGAGCAGCCAGCGGTTGTGATCTTCGATGAGTTCGAGAAGCTCTACGATCGGGATGCCCAGGAGTCCATCCTCACGCTCTTCGACGGTGTCTACACCGCCCGCAACAAGATCATGGTGATCACCTGCAATGACAAGTACTCTGTGCAGGGATTCTTCCACAACCGCCCCAGCCGGCTCCGCTATGCGATCTCATTCAGCGGCCTGGAGACTGAGTTCATTAAGGAGTATTGCGACGACGTTCTTCGGGACTCGTGCTATACTGATCGCATCATCGGTCTCAGCGCCACCTGTGATGAGTTCAACTTCGACATGCTCCAGGTCCTCGTGGACGAGCTCAACCGATATGGCGGTGACTTCGAGGATGCGGTAGAGATTCTCAACGTGAAGCCCATCGGTCACGGAAGCAAGAACAAGTGGACGGCCGCAGTTACCACTCCAGGAGACAAGAGCCGCAAGTGGGAGATCGAACGCGGATCTGAGATTAGCATTTCGCCCCTTCACATGATCTCGTCCGATAACTACGACAATAGCGTCTCGATCTCGGTAAAGGAGACCATCGAGAAGCGCAAGAAGAAGGGCAAGTCCCGTGACGAGCCCGAGGATGATGACGACTTCTCTGACACTCTCTATCTTGAGCTCCGCACTGAGAACCTCACCCGAATCGATCCGTTCACTGGCACCTACGTATTTGATGTAGAGGACTACAACACCAAGTTCCGCGTGGTCTTCACGGAGGTCGTGAAGGGTCGGCCAAACTACCAGATCGGTGCCTCGGATTTCTGAGAGGAGAAGACATGGCCCTAAGCAAAGAGAGCATTGAGCTCATCAGAGAGAGCGCAAAGGATGCTGGAGACCACCTCAAGGGTAAGCTCCCGCCCTGCAAGTTCTTAAAGGAGCGCAACTCTTATGCCCACATCTGGGAGCGTCTCAAGCACCGCCTCGGAAAGAGCTACAAGGAGTGCGAGGACCACGAGGTGCCTCGCATCCTCGAGATGATCGAGTGGTACAAAAATAATCCTTGCTAGCGGTGTCAAAATGATGTCGATGGATTAATAGATCCATGGAGGCGATCATGAAAGTATGGCACATCTCTGACACGCATGGAAACCAGAGTCTCTTGCAGGTTCCTTCGGGAGTTGATATTGTCGTTCACAGCGGCGATGCCTCGAACTACCTCGATCCCTACCGGAACGAGCCAGAGATGCGCGCGTTCATCGACTGGTTTGCCGCGCTGCCGATTCCCGTGAAGGTCTTTGTCCCTGGAAACCACGATACTTCCGTGGACAAGGGCCTTGTTTCCCGTGATCTCATCGAGAGCCGAGGAATCAAGATGCTCATCGATGAAGAAGCAGATATCTGTGGACTCAAGTTCTGGGGAACTCCCTGGACGCCAAGGTATGGGAACTGGTCATACATGAAGGACCGTGGCACGATCAATCGAATCTGGGATCACATTCCAGACAGCACTGACGTGCTCATCACACATGGACCTCCCTACGGCGTGCTTGATGCCACCTACAATCGGCAGAACAAGGTCGAGCTCACTGGCTGTACCGCTCTCATGAAGCGGGTAGCAAAGGTCCAGCCGAGGCTGATGCTCTTTGGCCACATCCACTCTACTGAGGATATTAGAAATTCCGGTACACGCACTGTGCATGGAATGAGCACCACGTTCAGCAATGGCTCTTGCTGCGATGACGGCAAATGGGGAGTTGTGACCAGCAACGGAAACATCATCGAGGTGTGAGATGAAACCCGGTGATCTCGTTCGCCTAAAGTTTGTACCGGCCTGGGCAAGATCGATGGATGCCAATGAAAATCTCGTGTACACATTTCTCATGTGCTCGGATGACGTTGGCGTGCTGATTGAGCCAAACAGTTGGGCACACTATGCGAAGGTTCTTATGCGCGATCAGATTGTGTCGGTGGAGAAGTCAAGTGACAAAGAGCCTGCGGGAGGAATATGATGAAGCTCTCTGATGAAGAAATCGATAAGTTTTCCACTCTTGGAATGATTACGGTTGGTTTCCTTGCCATTATCTACGTGGGCTCCATGTCCATGGACTTCCAGAAGAGGTGTGAGCTGCGGTGCGGTGACCAGCCGGCGCTCACGCCTCTGGTGGACCTGGAAGAGAAGTGCCTCTGCGGAGAGGGTAATGGACGCTGGAGGATTGAAGACATTGGAGCCAATTGACAGGGTGCTCGAGCGATGCAGATTCAGGATCGATCGCTCTCTTGACGTCAATATCGCTGATGTGATGCGCCTGATCGAAGAGATCGAACGCACCAAGAGGGAAAGTCGCAAGCTTGACCTGCCCATGTGGCACGGTCTAGGAAATGGAGACTGATGTTTGGACACATATCTGAGTGGCTCCTCCGAATCATGGAGAGGGCATGGAGACGAGACAGACGATGAGTTTGGCGGAATCAAAGTAGGTGACCTCGTGCGCGTCAGGGGCACCAACAGAGAGCCGATGCTCGTTGTGTGTAGGGACTTTGCAGAGAATAGCCTCGGCGAGGGTGACATGGTTTATTGGATTCCGAGGGTCTGCGTGGTGCTAGATGGCAAGAATGTCTGGATGAGCACCAGCGCGCTGGAACCCGTCAGCCTCACTGCGTGAGGCGCGGCGAGGAAGCTTCCAGTTATGATTGTTACAACATCTGGATGGCTCACTGTACATTCAGGGACATCTGAGTATAGATACTATTGGTGCCAATGGAGGACCAGTGATCTACCTCGTACTACTAGCCGGCTGTATGGACAGCACAATCACACCGATCAAGGACCCTCCCGCTGACGGGACTCCGAGAATCCAGGTGGACCCAAGCCCAGTGGATTTTGGAGCTGTTCCTGCTGGCGAGAATTCGTCACAGATTATCACGCTGTCTTCTCTCGGAGACGCGACACTCAATGTCACCGCGATGCAGATCGGCTCAGGACGCGCCACATTCACACTGCTTGAGCCTCTCCCAGGAGCTTACGAGCCAGATTCATTTGCAGAGCTGACGATAACCTACTCTTCCGACGGGAGTGAGACCACCGGTGACCTTCAGATACTTTCTAATGATCCTGCTAATCCTAACCTTACTGTGCCTCTGCTAGCTCACGCCGTGGAGGAAGTGGACACGGGAGACTCGGGGGACACTGACCCTCCGCTCTCACAGCCAGTCGCAGTCTGCACTGCTGACCCCAATGAGGTGCTTGCAATCCACGAGTCTACTGACTGGATTGGTAACTCTTCCTACGATCCTGATGGTGGATCGATCGTCGACTACTCGTGGACCCTGTACTCTGCGCCGGCGGGCGCGACGGCAAACATGCCTGGCGGGACGGCGAACCGCAGGGGATTCACGCCAGACGTCGCGGGAGAGTACATCGGCGAACTGATCGTGACTGACAGCGACAGGCTGGTCTCTGAGCCATGCTACGCGACGCTCAATGCCACCGCTGGAGACGGGCTCTGGGTGGAGATGTTCTGGACGAACGGTGGTGATGACATGGATCTCCACCTGCTCGATGATGGCGGAACTCTTGCGACAAATTCAGACTGTTACTACGCGAACTGCACTTACAGGGGTCTGGACTGGGGGCGCAACGGAGACTCGATAGATGATCCGATCCTCGACCTCGATGACATTCCAGGAACAGGCCCAGAGAACATTAACATCGACTCTCCCTCTCGCGGTACTTTCACAGTCTATGTCCACGACTACCCTGGTTCCGTGTACTCGGGACGCAATGATGTCACTGTGAACGTCTACCTCGGCGGTGTCATGGTGTGGACTGATACGCGTAACGTCAACTCCGAAGGCTGCTACGAGCCATTTGTCGAAGTTGACGTTCCGGGCGGCTCCACTACGAGCCTATCTGGTGCCTGCCGCTAGGACTAGAGCAGTCCTGCCAGCTTCGACCAGCGCTCGATGATGAGGCTCTCAGAGCCCGCATAGAGCGCTTCATTCTTTTTCGGCTTAGATACCGCCATACCCATGTCGATTATGAACTGCCTCAGCTCCTTCTTCTTCGCGTCGTCCTTAATCTTGCTCAAGATGGACTTGTAGGCTTCTATTTTTGGTGCAGACTCGGGCTTCTTGGAGTATATTGCCAAAAGCTTCTTTATGTCATCTTCTGACATCTGGAACTGTGTTGCTAGCTTTTCGTGCGCCTTGTTGCTGAAAGTGAGGATGACGTTACCACTCTTTGCCTTCTTGCGAAGAGCATTGAGCCCCTGCTGGACATCGCCGTCCTTTGACGTAGCCCTGAGATCGAAGTCGTCGTCAGTGAGCTTCATGGTGTCTTTTATTACGTCATCTTCTCTCGTGGAGACGCCCAGTGGGAGCGGCAAGTTCTTCGGATCATTCTTGAACTTCTTCTTGAGCTCCTTGTAGGTCTTACTCTTCTTAGCTTCTGCGCCAGCGACTCTTACGTCTGCAGACTCATCGGTGGACTCAAAAAGGTAAGTTGTTAGTCTTGGAACCTTCCAGTCCTTGATCGAAACAACTGATACTGCCCCCTTGCCGGGGTCTGTCGAGCTTCCGCTAGACTTCTTGCGCTTGTCTGTAACCTCAAACTCCAGACCTTCCAAGTCCTTAGCGGACTTGCCATCGGCTAGCTGGACTGAACCCTTTCCCTGTGGAGATTCAAGGTAGTCAATGACCTCTTCCTTTGTCTTGTCCTTATCGTTGAGCGGTATCTCTTCTAAGGTGTAAGCCTTGGGGATATCGAACCCCTTTGACGCGACGACATCGCCAGGCGCGACGACCTTTGTGCTCTTATTGTCAAGCGTGACCAGAACTTTTCCTGGCTGTATGGGCTCTGGCACAAATGGCGGCTGTTCCGGCACCGTCTCAGTCTTCACCTCGTCGGGCTTGATGTCTTTGAACAGATCGACAGCCGCCTGGAAGTAAGTGGTCCTGCTGTTCTTTGCTCCGTAGTCTCTTAGTGCCTTGATTGAAGCAGCGGCGGCAATCAGTCCAGCTCCAATGCCGACTCCCCACGGACCGAGAGCCGTGATCTTGGCACCAAGCGCTGTTTGAGTCAGCACCTTAGATCCCGCAGACTTAATGACCTCTTGAACAGGCTTCATCACTAGTCCCTTTAGTTGGGCGCCTGACTTGACCCAGACAAGATCTCCGATCTTCTTGCCAGTGCCTGTTCCGGTGTGCCCAAGAAGGTCCATCATCGTTTTTCCATAAGCGTTTGGATTGTCCTTGAGCTTCATGAGCATCTCAGCGGTCTTTTCCCCACCCATCAGGAACGGAGGATCACCGCTGGTGTATGCCTGGACGCCCTTGGAAAAATCTCCACCGCCAGCCATGGCAATCTTCTTGACGACGTCTGACATCGGAGATGCGCCCGTGATGTTTGGTCCTCCGGGCGTGAGATTGTTCATGCTCCACATCCAGCCCTGGCCGTCTTTCACTGTTCCTAGAGTTTCTTCCACAAACTTTGTGGTGTTCTGGACAATTTCCGTTGGCGGCGATTCTTTCATTACCGAGGTGAGCTTGATGAACCAGTCAGACTGTGCAAGAAGTCCAGCTGCAATTCCTCCAAGCCCAAGGGCGGCTAATATCCCTGGCGCAAGGTTGCTCTCAAGACCCTTCATTCCTGAGGTCTTTCTGCCCTCTGCGCCTATGTCATCATCCTCGCCCGCTTCAAGAAGCAGGGCCTCAACCAGCGTTGGAACCCTACGGGTGCGGCTCTCGAGATTGTAAGTGTACCTGTCCTTGAGTTCCCTGTCGAAGAACTGCATCGCCTGGCGGAGCTTCTTGATGATCGCATTAGCGTCTTCGACGCTGAGCTTTGGTGCAACGCCTTGCGGTGGTGGAGTTCCATCAGTTGTGTCTGCGCCGGCGGCAGTCCTGACTGACTGGTAGAACTGGTCGAACTTGGCCATCGCATCTGTGAATTCCTTGACACTGCCGCCGTTGGGCCAGTCTTCAATCACGCCCTTGATCTGGTCGACCATGGTCTTCAGAGTAGTCTGGCCCAGCTTTGCAAATACTTGCTGGTTCTCTTCAGTGGCATCTACGTAGGCCTGACGATACTTTGCAGTCTCCTTGTCTCCACCACCGCCGAAGATCCACCAGTTTCTCGACTTCACACCACCAAATGCTTTACCGAAAGTCTTTGCGAGCCCACCGCCAAGCATGTCCTTTAAGCCACTGAAGAAACCCTCGTTTAGGCGGGCAGCAGACTCAGCAAGGAGCACGTCATTCTTGTTCACATGCGCTCTGAAACATGCTTCGGAGACCAGTGACTTCCTGCCGTCGAGGTGCTCGTTGAGAAACTCTTGGGCCACCTGGGTCCAGATATGGCGCTCAGTCTCGTTTTCCCAGCGGTAATCTGCGCCCTCTCTGATAAGATGCGCCAGCTGGTCAACTCTCTGCTCTCTCAATGCCGGTGACATTCTCATATTCCAAGTGCTCCGCGACCTTTGTAAGTATCAGTCAAAACATAAAAGTGCTTCAGGGGGCGGTAAAGTTGTTCCCACTGAAGGAGCAATGTATTATATTCGATCTACGGAGAGGAAAAACGATGAGCTACGATCCCCACCACGACTGGCAGCGTAAGTTCCTCGCAACGACCCTCCAGGTCGCACTCCACGACGCAGGCTTCACGAAGCTCCCGCCTCGCCACTCGGGTGAGGAGGAAGTCTGGTCCCGCGGTGTGGAGAGCACGCCCTTCTTCATTCAGGTCTACACCTCGATCCAGGGTGCAGAGGTCCGCGAGTCCGGTGCAGACGCAATCCGCGTCATCGGGCTGTATGAGAACTCCAAGGGCAAGCACGGTCTCATCTCCAACACTCGAGTGAACCGCACTGGCGAGATCGAGGCAATCAAGGACCGAATGATCCAGCGAGCTAGGGAGACATGGAGCCGGTGCCGCCAGGGTCAGGCATGTGGTCGCTGCGGTGCACCGATGCTCCTCTCCAAGAATAACAAGCTCTACTGCGCTGAAGTCTGCTGGAAGAATTAGATAAGGCAGGGTGAGAATGTTAGAGAAGGGCGACCTAGTACAGATCGAGTACAATCCCGATGGCTGGAACAAGCCCACGCAGTGGATCTTTGCCACCGTGCTTGACTATAAGCCAGACCAGCTCGGAGGCTCCCATATGCAGTCTTGGCGCGACAGCTCGGGAAGGCAGCACGCTGAGGTCGTCAAGCAACCACGGCGAGGAATTGCCCTTGTGGTCTGCACTGATATCGACCTGTGCTCCTGGTGGGACGAGGGCAAGCTTCGACGCGTGCCCAAGCCGTAACTTCTCACGCTGGCGTAATACTTAAGACAGAGGCTAGCATGAGAGTAAGAGTAAGCACGCTCCGCAGATTTGTCAGAAAGGCACTCAGAGAACAAGCTGAGGGTCACCAGGGCAGGGATTTCGACCACGCTCCTGGATATTCCAGTGACGCCGATATGGCCCGCACTCAGCTAAAGAACATTGCCGCCCGGGCATCTAAGCTCCACTCCTCACTGAGGGATGACGATGATCTTCCCGCTTGGGTTCTCAGTAAGATGGCGGTCGCAGACTCGTACATGACAAGCCTGTCAGACTACTTGCACGGTGAGATCGATCGCGTGCAGGAAGATCCTGAATACTCCTCTGAGTACGACTATGGAGATGAAGACTCCATGGAAGGCATGGACTCAGAAGACATAGAGGGCGCCCTATCATCAATGCTCGGTGGTATGGGCATGGACATGGAAGACTCTGGAGAGTCCATGGACTATGATGACGAAGACTCTGGCTACGGCGAAGAGTACGAGGAAGAGGAAGAGGAAGATACCGATGGATACGGTGATCCCGAAATGCCCGAGGAAGATGATGACGATGACGATGACGGAGACACCGAGGGATACGGAGACCCTGAGATGCCAGAAGAGGACGATGACTAGCCATGAGAATCACAATTCGCCAGCTCAGAAGAATCATACGTGAGGCGCTAGATCAAACACATGCCAAAGATGCCACGCCGATAGAGGTAGACCATCCAAGCGAGGTCGAGGCCGAAGAAGACTCTTGGTCAGGCGGCGAGAATCTCGTAATGCCAGTTGAGAGAATAAAGACAGAGTCGCGGCGTTTACGCCGCCGCTGAATCTTTTACCCTTGATACGTGTTCAAGGAAAAGCAGAAGTCTGGATCATACTTCATCAGGGACGTGGAGATTAGGCAGTCGCCAATCCACGGCCTTGGTGTTTTTGCAACAAAAGATCTGCCAGAGCACCACTGTGTAGAAGTATCTCCAACAATCGCATTCGGAAGGGGAATACTCCG
>Ga0181357_1000695_pt1 | contig 12927 bp, 1 predicted proteins | sample Fa13VDMM110DN_FD_130094 | JGI IMG/M metagenome (GOLD analysis project Ga0181357, IMG submission 130094) | Freshwater viral communities from Lake Michigan, USA - Fa13.VD.MM110.D.N | ecosystem: Environmental > Aquatic > Freshwater > Lake | place: USA: Michigan | collected 2013-09-24 | reverse complement strand
CCATCTATCGTGATTAACTCAAAGACATCGGTTTTACCTCTTCCACTTGTCATTGGATATTTTCTATCAGGTGTTTGGTCTGCGGTTTGATCAGGCACTAAATCCCTCCAGTAGGTCCAGGTTTAGGTGGGTCAAAAAACGCTCGAATTGCACCAGCTGATCCACCGAACGAGCTACCATTATAAGAATGGCCGGACGGCATAGTTGGTCTGCCTGGAGCACCCAGCATCAGAACGTCTGTGAAGCCGTACTGATCAGTGGTCTCAGTAATCGAAGCGTTTAGATTTTTACCAAATTGGTCATCTTCGGTAGGATCTGGCATTTGTATAGTGCGCACTAGTGAGAGGTCACGATTGATAATGTATTGGTAAACCCTGCCGGCGTTAGCTTTGCCATTCACTGTGCAGTATGGCGCTGAAATCAATACCTTTTGACCTACTCTAGACATTGATCGACCAAAACAGCCGCCCTCGATATTGGCTAATCTTTGAGCTAGCGCAGCGGTATTACTAGCATAATCGACAGTGAAGACATAGACGGCACCTTTGTTAGAATCTTCAAAAGGCGCAGAGACAATCAAAAGTTTACCATCTGATGATAATAGCACCTTGGCACCAAATCCAGCATTTACGGCTATTGTTTGATCGACAACGATTATATTAGGACTAGCGGTAGCCAGAGTGTCTGTTTTGCTAATGGTATAGATAAAAACTTTACCAGATGTTAAATTCGGTGCACTAACGGCTAAGTATTGACCATTATCTGAAAAGCTAGTCGACCAACCGAACAGTGGTCGTTCGCCTGTCCTAAATCCTGTGCCGTATATCTGCGTGGCTACCCCCATGCGCCAAGACGTGTTAGCGCCACCATGTTCTTGGTCTAGTATTAAAGTGCCTATCGAGACGTATCCGTAATCACCTTCTTGTGGGCTATTAAAGTCGTTTCCTTTTCTACCAGTTAAATTACTATCAGCACATAGAGAACCATCTTTAGAAATAGACATACCAATACCGTATTGCGATTGAACTGGGTCGTATAATGCTGATGTAATAAGTGATGATTTAGCATAAATGGAGAAGTCGATAGCACCATCAGAGCGAACCACGAATTGCTGAAGTGCCGATTTTATAAGACTACCAGACACAAAAGCAATAAATGGCTTACCGTTAGACACCAAGTTAACAGACGTTATGTTAACGTCATAGAGATACTCGTCCACCAAAGTATTAGACCCTTGCTGAATTCCGGCTGGATAGAACTTTTTAACCCAGATATCTGAGCCCATCAGGGCTTCCCACCAAATCGCTTGGATAAACTGACGACTGAATATTTTAGTGCCAATTCTACTGTGAGTGCTAAAATAAGAATATTTTTGGACTTCCCGGTTATTTGCTGATTTTGAATTCGTAGCGTAATTCATAGTGATCGCGTATTTGCCGTCTGGCGATATTATACCAGCCCAACCTAATCCGGAATCATCTCTCGGTCCTCTATAGGACGGCACAAGGATAGTGCTTGTCGGAGCAAAGGCAATAGTGGCAATTAAATAATTGCCAGATCCGACAACATCAGAGCCATCAGGAAGGAATATTGTGCCGGCACTAACACTTAAGTCGCCAGATGCAGCAAAAGCCTGTTCGTATGAGCTAAAGGCATTATAATAACCTAAACGGTCCATGGCGTTAGAATATGGGTAATATTGTTTTTCGTATGCGATTAGCTTATTACCTTGTTTTATAAACTTTACAATCGAACCGATACTGTCTCTATCACCATACAAAATATCGCCAGGTTGGGAGCTTAAGAAGCTGTTGCCATCATTGGAAATGGCAATGCCGGCGAAATTTTGAAGTGCTACCATATTATTCACAGTAATATAATAATCATCCATGCTCAACGTGGCTGTTTGTATATAAGCATTGTTAGTTAACGTGTAGTGGATTATTGAGTTACCTACCATCGGATTAATATCAGTACCAAAAGCATTTAATATCAAATAAGTGCCGTCTGGCGTAAGTGACATATGCCGGCCAAAAGTCACCAAGCAATTAAAGCTATTTTTTACATCTTCGTTTAATATTTGTGCGACCACATAAGAACCATTAGTGTTTTGCTTAAATATAAAGACCATATCCATAATATCAAAACTATACGCACAGGCTTGCCTACGTGTTGCTACCAACAGCGTTTTACCGTTATTATTAAGGCATAATGTCGATCCAAATCGAAGAAATGGTATTAAAAAATTCGTACGAGTATAAGAACTATAATAATTTGGATCGGGTCTGACTTCTTGTTTATATGCCCACGCCGCGTTCTCATATTTATATATAAGAACTCTACCTTTCTCTAATATTCGAAGATTAGGGTTTGCTCTATGACTTATGACATCGGCGGCATCAGAAAATACTGGATCACCAACGGCTATCGTATTACCATCGCCACTTATCGCTATGGTCAATCCATTCATACCAAAAAATGTTTCTTGGTCAGGAGCCAGTAAAGTGCTTTCTAGTTTCCATGTATCTGTACCGATTTTCCTCAATACTGCCGCGGCGCCCTGCAAGTTAAATACATTAGAAGGTGTCGGATTATAGCCTGGCATCCCAACAGCGATCACACTGCCGTCTAACGATAACGATAAACAAGCCCCGAACGCAAGTCTTTCGGTAGGCGTGCTGTGAGTTAGGCGTTGTCTGAATATCCAATTATTACTAACTCTAGTGAAAATATAAACAGCACCAACACCAATAATTGGATCCCTGATACCATCGAGGGCACTAGTATAAGCACCAATGACCATCACATTGCCATCGTTTGATATAGCGACTGTTCTACCAAATTGTTCATTTGGTGGGCTGCCAGTTAAGACGCTTGCGATAGCTCCGCCACCTACCTGTATAGGACTAAAAGCACCCATTGGTGCGATCTGATAATTGCCTGTGCTGACTGGTGTTGGCGTTGGCGTTGGCGTTGGTCTCGGTGTGGGTGTTGGTCTCGGTGTGGGTGTTGGCGTAGGGGTTGGCGTTGGTGAATAATCGCATAAGATCATCATACCAGCACTTTTGTCGATAGAATATCTATAGGCTGACTCTTGTATATATTCCGAATCTTCCCATAGAACCACGATTTTACTGGAATTAAATGCTAATGCTTTTCTACCATATTTCGTATTCGGGAGCCAACCACCAATAACAGCACCTTCAGCGGTTAAGCTCGATCCTGGACGTTGATTTAGATCGGTTCCTAATATAACCGCCTTGCCTGTCTGATCGCCTACAGCTTCTGCTATATGAAAGTCAGCAATAACCAGATTTTTAGTGTTCCCAAGAAATACAAAAAATCCATTTACAAAGAACACTGCGTCATATAAGGTAGGGTCTCTTTCACGGACGAATCTAATAAATGTCCAAGTACGCCCGCTATCCAAAGATCTCAAAAACCCATTATCTATGTTTGGGCTAGACGCAACCAGTACTCCATTCCCATAGGCTAGTGTGGTCTGTTCCACATACATAGGCGTAAACACTACTTTATAATCAAAGTAGCCCCAGGCTATAGACGGATATACAGGCTCGCCGTACGAATTAAAAGCACCACGAGTGCTAGCACCAACAAGATTATCAGGAGGACCATCAATTGAATAGCGTTTGGTATAAGGCCCCAATCCGGCCGGTGTCCCAGTATCAATCCAGTCGGTCCCATTGGTAGAGTATGCAAGGCTATAATCTCTATGCATAGAAGCAGAGATATAGGTGCCTGTTTCCTTTATGTATAATGCTGCCTCACCAGCACCACTCGGCGAAATGGCCCATACCTTTCCGTCGATCGAAGTAGCCTGCCTCGTTACTCCATTCTGAGTGGTACCGAAGATATAGAATCTATCAGACATCCAAGATATCGATTTAAAAGTTGCCCAAACTTCACCTTCCCATTGTGTAAGTGGCAATGACATACCAACCCTGTGAAATTCTAAACCATAGATTTCGATATTATCGCTTCGAAGTACAAAGTCACCCTCTTTAGGTAATATAATCGTTATACCATTATGACAAACAGCATCGATAAATTGAATATAGTTGAATATAACATTTGTATCTAAATAGCTAATAAGTGCATACGGATATTCCAAATCTGTCCATTTAAAAGTCTCCCCTGGCGAAATATTTATTAAATTACTGGACAAGTCTGAATCAGGTATAAAGCGAATAGGATTTATAGTGCCCGTTCTACTTGATTCGAAATTTTTATAAAATTTAGGGATAGCTAGCCAATAATTTATATCGTCTCCTTGCACGACATATATAACGGCAGAATAAGCACTTTGGGCTTTGTCGACACCTAAAGCTATCGGTGCCAACGTACCAATAATATTAGGGCAATCAGCGATCTGTGGAGTTGGTGTTGGTGTTGGCGTTGGGGTTGGGGTTGGCGTTGGTGTTGGTGTTGGTGTTGGTGTTGGTGTTGGTGTTGGTGTCATAGCACCACCAAAACTAGATGCTGCCAAACCTTTGCGCACAGCTCCAACACTTGTGGTATTTGCCGCAACAACGCCAGTATTCGAAATGAGATTTGTAATGCTTACAAAACCGGAGCTGTTGCTACCAAACCCAAAAATAGCCATGCTACCGCCGTAACCAGCAGCTGCTGGAGAGTCTCTACCTGCTAGTCCAACACCAGCAGTATCTGCTGCAACAACGCCAGTATTTGAAACCAGATTCGTTATAGTGATATAACCGGTGTCATTACCGCCTAACCCAAATATGGCTTTGTCGCCACCGTAGCCAGCGGCTGTACATCCAAATCTAACAGTTCCGACGGTAGCGACATCAGTTGCGACAACGCCAGTATTCGAAACAAGATTACTTATATTAAGATAAACTCTGGTGCTAGAGGTATAAGTGCTGCCAAAGCCAAAAATAGCTTTATCGCCGCCGTAGCCGGCAGCTGCTAAAGCGACTCTAGCAGTACCAACACCAGCAGTATTTGCTGCAACAACGCCAGTATTCGAAACAAGGTTAGTAATACTGAGATCATTTACAGCGCCAATAAAATTACCTTCGCCAAATCCAAATATGGCTTTATCACCACCATAGCCAGCAGCCGCTAAGAAAGCTCTTACACTGCCTACACCGCCGATGTCGGTCGCAACAACACCCGTGTTAGAAACAAGATTTGTCGTGTTAAGTAAAGCACCACCGCCAGCGCCAAACCCAAAGATAGCTTTATCACCACCGTAGCCAGCAGCTGCTAGTTGGCTCCTAGCCGTGCCAATAGCAATGGTGTCGGCCAAAACAACACCAGTATTAGAAACAAGATTTATATAACTTAAGAAATAGGTACCGTTACCAAACCCAAATATAGCTCGGCCGGGGGTGCTAGGCGTAGGCGTAGGCGTAGGTGTTGGCGTAGGTGTTGGCGTAGGTGTCGGAGTCGGTGTTGGTGAGGATGTCTTTGAAATATAAATAATATTTCCATCGCCAACTACATATTGATCAAGTGTTTTCTGGGTATTAGTGTTTAAAAATATTACAAAAATACCACCGGTATAGTTATCCTTAAAATATATCTTGTTATATTCTTTGGCCAGCACTCCATACCTTGTCCTAAAAGGGGTAGCTATTGTGTTAACGAAACTATTGCTAATAGTATCGAAAATATTTATTCCGACAGTTTCATTTTGATTTCCGCAATATAACTTTTGAGTTTTATTATCGAAGACTAGCCCAGACAGTTGTCCATTTCCCTCAGTATAATCAGCGATAAGATTATAAGGTGGGTTCGCGTTTATTACATAAAGATGAGATGCGTTGGCATAAGTAGCAAAGTATAACGTGTTATTAATATCATCGATAGCAAGCGAATTACCAGTGACAACAGTAGTTAGATTTAGCCCGGCACCACTAGCCACACTGTTGTCTTTCGGGTCTATTACATGCATTTGATTTCTAGAAACTAGATAGATTTTGCCTGTTTTATTAAAATAAACGATTCTGATGCTTGCTGTGTCGAATAATAGTGGGTTACCGCCGATTTTTATTATAGTATCTGTAATAGTGTTGGTCTTTACATCTATCACAATAATAGGATAATCTAGATTAGCGGTATATCTCACAACATATATCTTATCATTTAAGTCACAATATGCCCAATCTAAAACTCCATGAGTATTAATAGTAGCGATTTTTTTAAGGGTAATGGCACTATAGACTTCGGTGATAGGCGGATACGAAACACCACCAGAAGTATACACACACTTGTTGCTCGGGCAGTAGAGCATGAGGTTAAGCCCTGTATTTCCAGTTAAAATTTCAGCTTTAAGAGCATCGGTCTCTGGATCTATAACAATGATTTTTCCACCTGATCCTATCCATATACTGTCTGATAGGGTAGGTATTGGTGTCGGTACTGGATTTATCGGAGATTCCGGTACGCAGTCATTTAGTATTGAGATACTTTGGTCGGTTTGGTTCGCCACATATACTACATTTGATGCTTTATTATAAGCTATGCCAGTTGGTGACTGCCCGACTAACAGATAGGATATCGATCTATTAACTACACCACTTACTAGAGTTACAGCGTCAGATGTATTATTGCTGGCATATAAGACTTTGGTTTCTGGTACATATAGTATATTCTGTGGTTTGCCGCCAACAAGTACCGTCGATGTAACGGCATTAGTGATAAGATTTACTATCGATATGGTGTTATTTTCGATGCTAGCCACGAACAGCCTGTTATTTAATTGGTCGATGGCCATTGATGACGGTCTACCGGCGATCGCTAGCTCGTTAATAATGACATTGTTACTGCAATCTATTATCATCACTGAATTTGATGTGCTATTAGCACAGTATAAGTAATCTAATTTTCTATTGTGGATTAAAAATGTGGGCTCTTGGCCTATTTCTATTGTGCCACTAACCTTTTGACTCTTGTAGTCTATTATTGATATGTTATTTGTAAGTGAATTAGAGGCATAAACAACCATATTAAGAGGATTATATGCTACGGAAGTTGTACCTCGACCTACAGCCGGTATACTAAATAACACAGCATTATTTGCGCAATTAATAACACTTACAGAATTGCTTTCTTTGTTCGCGACAAAAAGATAATCTTCTGTGTCGTCTAAAACCATACCACTCGGCATTAGCCCAGCTTGTATAACCTTTGTTGTTGATGTGTCCAGAGTTATGCCGACAGCCTTGATAGCGCTGACATTGTTAGTATTTTGATTGCTGGTATAAAGTGTTCCGTACTTTGAATTGTATACTATACCAACTGGCTCGACATTTATCTTGCTTGTTGAAAGTACTAGCGGTGAACAATAAGCTGGCGTCGGTGTTGGTGTTGGAGTCGGTATCGGTGTTGGTGTTGGTATTAAAGGTATTTGTTCAGGCCAATAAACGTTCCCTGGCCATATTGTTGTTTGATCCGATAAATTGTTAAAGATTAATTTGAATTTCTTTTCTTTGTTATATTCTGGGCCGTTAATAAAATTAAATCGGACAATCTGCTTGTCATATTTTATTATAAAAGTATCGCTCAGGCTTAAATCGATAGTCAACGTACCGTCATATTCGATCTGAACATTGGTGACTAAGTGTGAGCTAGATTGATATGTTTTTTCATTTAAAACGTTGTTAGAAGCAATAGCAGGCACATCATCAAAGTTAACTACCATTTCGCCAGTTGATCTTATCGGTCCGCCTACAACACCAAAGCCAGTGTTGACCGTCGAAATCTTACCGTCTGATGCTTCTACTGGGTAAGGCAGATCGTTCCAATTTGTTATGCCGTTGCCGTACTTCATTTTAAACAGATCTGTTACATATCCTATCTCACCGTCGCTTAAGACAGGATTTTCCGTCTTCCATTTTAAACTAGAATCAGATCTAATAATGTTTAAGTTGTTCTGCATCATTTTAGTCTGCCGAGAAGGCAACTAATACTCCATTTGGGTTAGCTTTAGTAGCGCCAGCAAGGATGAAGTTCTTGTCTGCTGTGATAAAGGTAGCTGCGCCTAATGCACTATTTGTGCTCAATAATGTCGATGTATATTTAGATTTCAAGATCCACATATTATTGACATAATCATATCGTAGAACACTTCCGTTTGGCAAGTCGTTTGGTATCCCAACGACAATCGTTTTTTCGTCTTCTGATATCGAGATAGAAGCACCAAAATTGGGATTAATGGGAAAGCCATTTAAGGCCTCGAATGGAACTGTTATGTGTGTTTCTAACGTTAATATGTTCATAGAGTCATTTCTATACACGAAGATGTCACCAGCTAATTGAGTATCATTAATAGTAGCTTGACTAACTACCACAGCTATTTGACCGCGGCTACCGAATTTAACAATATTCCCAAACCTAGCAGGCGAATAAACATTTGTGATCTGTGACATGTTACTTAAAAGACGTTGTCTAAATGACCATTGTCCAGATACTAACTCATAAATATAAGCCGCGCCAACACCAAGAGATAGATTAACTTCACAATTAGGCGCACCAACAATTAATCTTAGGCCGTCGCGCGTCATCGAGCATGACTTTCCAAATTCACTATCTAGACTAAGGTCATCGGGGGCGAATTTAGCGATCTGAGAATATGTTCCAGTACCAGTATAAAAGATATAGACAGCACCGGTTACAGTGCCAACAGAATTTACACCGCCTGTCGCACCTACTGAAACCATATATGAATCACCTGACATGGATACCGACATACCAAAATAACCATCGATCTGTGGGTCTTCTGGATATAGCTGATGAGCAAGGGCCCAAGTATCAGAAATGTTTTCAAACACCACAGCCACACCACTATTAGACATTGTGGTAGTATAACTAGGATACCCGGCGATCAAAGCCAACACATATTGATCACAATCTATAGACACGCCAAATTGCTTGTCGGATGGCCTCGAAGATATCGACGGTAAGATTTCTTGTTTTTTAACCCAAGTAGCTGATTCTCTCTTATAATAAAATATGCTGCCGCTGTTCCTATTACCAGGTGCACTAAACAATAGTCTATACCCATCAACGTCTCCGGCGATTACAGAGCCAAAATCGGCGTTTGCTATAAGGTCTTGCCTTGTTATAATCTTAGTGAAATATTCTGATTGGTTGAAGACATATGCTGTGCCTCTGTCATTAAGACTTCCTGGAGCACCAACGATTAAGCCTACACCATTGTTGATAGGTGCTATCGAACTTCCAAAATATTCATCGTTATCACCACGGCCTGAATCTAGAATATTATATAAGACAAATCTAGTCTGATTATTATAAGAACTAATCTTATAAACATATACTACCCCAGTATTCTTTTTCATATTCCAATCTGTATAAGGAGCACCAACATACAGAAAAGTACCATCGTCGCTTACCGATAAAGTCTTACCAAAAAGTCCGAGTAAATTCGGGCTTAATTTATAATCGAGTCTCCAAGTGCGTGTTACATCTTGATAAGCATAAACATAAACAGCACCTAGATTACCATCTTCCCCAGGCGCACCAATGAACAAGGACCTGCCGTCTTTTGAACTAGCTAAGGACGAGCCAAACAACGAATATTTTATATCTGAAGGTGGTTCTATCATTGAGATGAATTGGTGAGTATTAACCAAAGTCGACAGCATTCCAAATATATAGACTGATCCTGTGTTATCTGATTTATTCGGAGCACCAACGATAACCAGGCCAAAATAATTATTGTTTGGTGATAGTGTGCTGCTTAAAGCACTTCCGAAATTCGATTTTGTGCTTATGCTTAAATCTGATGGTACTAGAGATTGATTGAATACATATTCATCATCGTTTAGCTTATAAACATAGACAGCGCCAGATGGAGATTCAGATGGCGCCCCAGAATATAAATATGTATCATTAGAAGATATACTCAGAGAAGCACCAAGCTTGTTTTGATATGAAGCAATGGTCGATAACTTTTGTGTCTGAGAATATAGATCATTAGACATCTTAAACACATAGACAGCACCTTTATCGTCAGCATTCTCGCTGCCCACAAATAAAGTATTAAAAGTGCTATTGAAGGCAAGACTAGAACCGAATTTGTCATTAGATGATGAATCAGCTGACGATAAAACAGTATATTGGTATATCGGTGTACCTATTGAACGCTTATAAATGTAAATGCTGCCGGAATCTTGGATTCTAGTCGGTGCAGATACGGCTAATGTTAAACCATCATTGCTTATGGCCATCGATTCCGTAAATCTATCGTTTGCTGCTTGATTGTCTGGGTTTAAAAACGCTGGAGCAGTTAAGTCGAACAAAGCGACTTTATTACGGTTTCTAATACCACCTATTGCTATGGAATTTCGCCCTGAAAAATCACAGCTTGATATCGCTCCTAGATAGTCGTCCGGCAACGGTTCGGCGATCCTTATGTCGCGATCTAAAAGCCATCTATCATTATGAAGTTTATAATAATATAAGTATCCGGCATTGTCTGCGGCATTGGGCGTATCTTGCTGTGGAAAGACTAATTTTGGTAGAGATACTAAAATCCTATCGCCTGATTCAGAAATGGAGCATGAGAATCCATAATCACTTATATCATTCACGAACATGCTTGGTTCTAACATCTGATCGATGTTATATGTAGGGGCGCCGCTTGTGTTAGTACCCAGCGAAAATACATATAGCTTACAAACACCATCTTTTGCGTATCCGATTATTATTTTATTGCTAGTACTGGTAATATCACAAGACATATGTTGATATATATTTATTGTATCACCGATATGGGTTAAAGTCTGAAAATATACCCATCTACCGTTGCCATACTTATAAACATAGACTTGATCGCTATCATTAGAACTTTGTATGCCGACTAAAGTCAAACCATCACCAGACACAGCGCACCTTTCACCTAAATTTTTATAATTAAAATCATAATCTGGTTCTGGCGTTGGTGCCGGGCTTGGCGAGGGCGTTGGGCTTGGCGTTGGCGTTAACTGGCTGCTGGCAGCGATTCTAAAATCGAATCCTAAACTTGGGGTGTTATCGATCTCCAAAATCCTATATGAATTAATATTTAATCTTATGGCTATTGAACTGCTGCTAACACTACTGTGTTTACCAAGGATTAATAAACCATCGTTTACGGCCGCACTAACGCAATCAAGTCGCACATTTTCAGCATCAATAACCCAATTAAGACCATCGCCAGAAACGGCTACGGTAGAATCAGCAGTTTTTGCTTTGTTTGCGGTATAAGATATAGCATAATATTTTTGGTTCTTTTCGTCGTATGATATCTCACACCAGCCCTCATAGCTCGGCATCACACCAAAATTCCAATTTATGCCGTCTGTCGACGTAGCAGCACCACTTGTGCTACCAATCCCACCATTTTCTATCATCACGAATCTGTTATTAGCAAAAATGCAATGTGCCCAAGATCTCTGACTATTAGGATCTGTTATTTTAATATAGCGCCATGTGGTGCCATTGTCTTCAGACAAGATAACGCCACCGACATTTGGACTCGTTCCGGATTGCGATGCAGCGACATATTTTCCATTACCGTAAGCAACACTGCCGGTTCCGTACCAAATAGGGCTTTTGTTAGCTAGATTAGTGTTACCAAATATCCAATTTATACCGTCTGCCGATCTTAAAAAGAATTTGCCACTAAAAGCCAAGATGAAAAACGAATTATTTATAAATCTACAAATCGCAAGATGATTATAGTTTTCAGTCCATATAAAATCGGATGGGATGTCGCCTAGAGTCCAAGATTCACCAGTCCGTGTAACCGCTGATTTTCTACTAACTTTGTCTATTATAACGAATAAGCCATTGCCGTAAGCGAGTTGGCCCCAATCTCCAAGATATGGTAATGATATTTTAATAAAATTCGCGCCATCTAGTGATACATAGCATGTATCGGACTTTGACGATGTAATGCCTTGTGTATTGGTTGACACGCCACTACCAACTACCATAAATTTAGGAACACCAAGCGGTATAATTGGCGTTGGCGTTGGCGTTGGTGTTGGTGTTGGTGTTGGTGTTGGCGTTGGCGTTGGTGTCGGCGGTGTGACTCCACCTACTTCATATGAGCCAACGCTCGGCGTGCCAATCGATCTGGTCATACCTAGCTGATCTAAACCATACACTGGGTTTGCTTGAGCTGCCGGTCCATTGCCGGCCCTAGCTGCAACGCTTAATGGATCTAATGGTACAATAATCGAGGCTACCGGTAGTAATTTTAAGGCACCCCTCGATGTAAGAGTCGAGCCAGGTAAGCTTCCAGAAGTGATTAAATTATTATAGCCGGCCGAAGATGTTGGATTGTAGGTTCCATAATATTCGACGTCGCTACCATATTGGTTATTGCAAAACAACGTATTTATAATGTTTACTAAAGAGCCTCTAAAATATAGCCCAGAACCCTTTCCATTATAATTTGTCGAATTGTCTACTAATGTAACATTTATAATTGTCAGACTTTCAAGCGCCAAAGCAGTTACTGACGAAATACCACCACCAAAGACTTTACCTAGATTATTGGCTATTGTGCAATTGCTAATGACCGAAATACCACCAAACAAGGCAACACCACCGCCAGAGCCGACATCTGCTGGTACATCACCGCCATAAGTTAAAGCCTCATTATAAGCGATATAACACGAATTTAGCGTTATATTTTTACCGGCTATAGCACCACCAGCACCGGTTGCACGATTGGTCCTGAATAATGACCTGTTAATCACAGTAGTACCGTCAGAATATACGGCCCCGCCTTTACCAGCACCAAAAAAACTTCCACCTCTGCAGCCACCGTCTCTGGCTGTGTTTCCATCAAGTATGCAATCATCGATTGTTAGCTGACCGCTTGAATAGACCCCGCCGCCTAGTAATGCAGTATTCGATGAGATTCTT
>Ga0181357_1000690_pt1 | contig 12966 bp, 16 predicted proteins | sample Fa13VDMM110DN_FD_130094 | JGI IMG/M metagenome (GOLD analysis project Ga0181357, IMG submission 130094) | Freshwater viral communities from Lake Michigan, USA - Fa13.VD.MM110.D.N | ecosystem: Environmental > Aquatic > Freshwater > Lake | place: USA: Michigan | collected 2013-09-24 | reverse complement strand
ATCTTTACTATGGTCACGATTCTGCAGCAAGAGACTTCAACAACAAGTGCTATATAAATTATAGAGAGATGGCGAATGCTGATGACATGTTAAGATGCGTGAATGAGTTGGAAAATAGAGATCTGTTTGTACGCATAGCATCAGAGCCGTTGTTCAATATAGAACCAGATTTGAATGGATTATATTCTTTCCTGCGGGGAGCGATTAAAATATGATTAAAGATTTTTATGAAATTAACAAACTCATTGGTGAGAAACTTCAAAGCGGCGATCCCTTTTCTTGTTTGAGGATTGATAACACAGCGGGATATGTATTACAATGCTTACATCAAAATACTGTTCCTTCTGGTGAATTTTGCAACGACCAGATAATGATGCATATTGGAGTTGTTCCCGCTAAAACAGAATATTACCTATCAACAGTTATGCAAAAAACGACAGAAGTGATGAAACAATGTGATCTGTTGGGGTTTGTTGACGTTTCTGGACAAATACAAAAAGATGAAAGTTTCATGTCCAATTTCTCGAATATTCCGAAATTCTTTGACTTTTTAATTATGGACCCAGGAGCATTATTGGGATGTTCTGAGTTCGGCAATTTGGAAGTTCCTTGGACGCAGCACCTTGCGGGGAAAAAAGTTTTAGTTGTTTCTTCACATGCCAATAGCATAAAACACCAATGGAATCGCATGAATTTGGTTTGGGGAGATAAGAAAGATAAAATCGTTCCCTTTGAATTGGTTGATGCCATAAGTACACCATATCATCCAGATTTAGATGACAGGCAATATTCGGATTGCGTGAATTTTATAGAAAAAATACAAAGGACTAAAAGTATAATAGATCAATATGATTATGATGTTCTTTTAACTGGAGTTACAACTCAATCTCCGTTTTATGCTGAACATGCTAAATTGAGAGGAAAGGTTGGCATCCAGACTGGTGCGACAATCCAGTTATTTTTTGGCGTTGTTGGTAATCGTTGGTTGATGGAAGGATATTTTAGATGGAGACAAATGTTCAATGAGAATTGGATCTGGCCAATGCAAGAAGATCAACCTCAAAAGAAACATCTAATAAATTCTGAAACTGGTTTTGCGTATTGGCGATAAATGTGAAAATTGCAGTATTGGGTTCTTCTGGATTTCTCGGTTCTTCGATTTACTCGCAGTTGAGTGAAGATCATAATGTAACTGCAGTCAACAGAAACACTCACAACTTACTAGATTTTCTCGCAGCATCTTCTTGGTTAGAGAAACATCGATTTGATGTTATAGTAAATTGCGCTTCTGCTGGCGTGAAAAGAGTGGACGATATATCTCTAGAAAATCTTAGCAATAACATTTTCTTGTTTATGAATTTCTTTAACAATTCTGACAAATTTGGAAGATTTATAAACATAGGTTCTGGTGCTGAATTTGATACATCCAACCACATTCGAATGTGTAGAGAGAGCGAGATTCTAACATCGTTTCCAAAAACAAGTTATGGTATCAGCAAAAACACAATATCGAGAATGTGTCTAGAAAAGAACAACTTTTTTACTCTTCGTCTTTTTGGTTGCTTTTCTTGGGCTGAGCCAGAATTTAGAATCTTGAAGAGAATGTTCTATCAAGAAGAAGTGAAAGTACAGAACAAAAAATTTGACTTTTTCAGTTTAGATGACTTTTATTCAGTTCTGAATTATTATATACTTACTGCTGATATTGAACATAAAGATGTTAACTGTGTGTACTCGGAAAAGTTAGATCTTCTCAACATGGTGCAAACATTCAAAGAAATCCACAGTTTGAGTACTGAAATAGAAACTGTGGATTCTGATGGACTCGATTACACCGGCGATGGCGGTCTCTTGTCAGAACTTCCTATACATTTAGAAGGATTGGTTGAGGGGTTTAGGAAATATCTATGATGAATAAACTAGACTCGCTGAACATAGATTCGATTAGTCTTGACAAATCATTAAACGACTATTTTAAAAATGGTGGGGGAGTATGAAACTTCATTTGGGATGCGGAAAAAGATTTATTCCTGAGTATATCCATATAGATGTGATAGATTATCCTCACATAGATCACGTAACTACAATTGAAAACCTTTCTTTCATCGAAAATGATAGTGTAGAAACGATATACAATTGCCACGTCTTGGAACATTTTAAACGGAGAGAAGTTAGAAAAGTTTTGTTGGAGTGGAATAGAGTCTTAAAACCTGACGGCGTTTTAAGAATTTCAGTTCCAGATTTCGAAAAGTTGTGTGAAATCTATCAGAGATATGGGAAACTTGATATGGTCCTTGGTGGCATTTTCGGTAGAGGAGATTATTTATATAATATACATTATAACGTGTTCGATTTCAATTCCATCAAACAACTATTGGAAAGTTGTGGATTCATGAACGTGAGAAGATATGATTGGAGACTAACGGAGCACTGCGAAATCGACGATTATTCGCAAGCATATATACCCCATATGGATAAAGAAAATGGAACTTTGATAAGCCTGAACGTTGAATGTAATAAAATTGAAGAAAAACATTATGAATAAAAAAGTTGTTTATGTGACTGGTTGTCTTGGTTTTATTGGATATCACGTTGCAACATGTTGCTTGAATCGAGGATGGTATGTTATTGGCGTCGATAGTATGACATATGCAGCAAATGAGAATTTGCTCCCACACTTAATGTCATATCACACATTCAAATTCATAAAATCCGATATTAACGATCTGAGATCCTTACACGACTGCGACTACGTTATCAACACAGCTGCGGAAACTCATGTTGACAATTCAATAATCAGTTCTCACGTATTCCTCAACAGCAACATAAACGGCGTTCATCATCTTCTTCAGTTGATACAACAAAAGAGCAAATACACAATGCCAGTGTTCTTACACTTCAGTACAGATGAAGTATATGGCGACATAGTCGAAGGCTCACACAAAGAAACAGATCTTCTCAAACCATCAAACCCATACTCTGCAACCAAAGCTGCAGCAGATATGTTGATTTGCGCTTGGGCAAGAACATTCAATCTTCCATATATAATAGTCAGACCCACCAACAACTATGGTGAAGGTCAATATGTTGAGAAGCTGATAGCCAAGTCTTGCAAATATCTTCAGCTGGGAAGGAAAATTCCTTTACACGAAAAGGGTGCACCGAGAAGAACTTGGTTGCACGTTTCCGACACCGCCGTGGCAATTGTCAAAATCATTGAATCTGGAGTTGTCAATGAAATATACAACATCTCAGGCAACTACGAAGACAGTAATTTTAACGTTGTAAAGAAGATCGTAATGCTATATAATAGTTCTGAAGAGTACGAAGATTTCATCAATTGCACCTTCACGAGAACTGGGCAGGATGTTCGATACTCAATTGATGATAATAAACTGAAAGCTCTTGGATGGGCAGCTGAAGCGAATTTTGATGATGAACTTTCGAAGGTCGTTGAATATTACAAGAGCAATTTTATTTGGTGAGGTGGATATAGTATGAATGAACTTGATGAACTTCTTTCTGCGGTTAAGAAATATGTTGATGCAAAAATTATCAACAAGGCTCCTTGGAAACCAGGAGACGTGGTTAATTATGCCGGTCCTGTGTTTTCGACGGACGAATATGAAGCAGCAATAAGAACTATCCTTGGCGGTTGGCTGGTTCTTGGAGATCTTGGTGCCAAATTCGAGCGCAAGTTTCCTCGCCTTATGGACAAAGAATATGGAGTTCTGGTCAACAGCGGATCCAGTGCTAATCTGTTGATGCTTGCTGCGTTGACTAGCAAACGCGGATACAACCTTCCCAAGGGAACGAAAGTTCTCATGCCAATCGCCGGATTTCCTACGACATTAAATCCAACTCTGCAACTTGGCTTCGAACCAATTTTCGTTGACATCGAGTTGGACACTCTCAACCTTGATGTTTCTCAAATCGAGAAGGCAGTTGTAGAACATGATGTTAAAGTCATCACCTTCGCTCATGTTCTTGGAAATCCGCCGAACATGGATGAAGTAATGCGAATCGTCGAGAAACATAATCTGATTCTGTTAGAAGATTGCTGTGATGCTCTCGGGTCAACTTATGACGGCAAGCCTCTTGGCAGTTTTGGTGAGTTTGCTTCTTGCAGTTTCTATCCTGCGCACCACATTACCATGGGTGAAGGTGGATTCGTTTCTTGCAAAACGTCAGAACAAGAAACAATCGTCAAGAGCTTCAGAGAATGGGGCAGAGGATGTTACTGCTCCGGACCAAAAGCAAACGCACTAAAGTGCGGCACGTGTAAGACCAGATTCTCGAACTGGATTCCTGCACTTAAAGATGAAGTCTTCGATCACAAATATGTCTACGATGAGATTGGGTTCAACCTCAAGCCTATTGAGATGCAAGCGGCAATAGGTCTGGAGCAGCTCAAGAAACTAGACTACATAACTGAAAGGAGAAAGGAAAACTATGCGCAGCTGTTTTCTATCTTCGAGAAGTATGAGGAGTTCTTCCATCTTCCGAGGGCGACGGAGAAAAGCGACCCGAGTTGGTTTGCATTCCCCCTGACTATTAGAAAGGGAGCGAAGTTCAAAAGAGATGATATCATTCAGCATCTTGAAGGCGCAAGAATTCAAACCAGACCATACTTCGCTGGCAACATTATGCTTCAGCCTGCATACGATCACTTGACTGATGCCGATTATGCTAGAGAGAACTTCCCGAATGCAACATATGCAATGCTCAATACGTTCTTCCTCGGCACAAGCCCAGTAATTACCAAAGAACAAATTGATTATATTGGTACGAAAGTACAAGAATTCTTCATTTGATATATATTTGCAATAGTATTATAATTGTTGAATATGAGAGGAAAATGTGACAGAAGAAGATTTGATTGAATTTGAAAATAAGATTGCAACTCTTTTCAACAATAAACAAATTCGCGCGCCCATCCATTTATATCATGGAAACGAAGCTCAAATCCAAAAAGTCTTCGAGAGTGTAGACATAGATAAAGATTGGGTTTGTTGTACTTGGAGGAATCATTATCAATGTTTATTGAAGGGAGTCTCTGAAGAACTTTTAACAGAAAAAATCATTTCTGGTAAAAGTATGGTTATAAACTTAGAACGGCATAAAATTGTATGTTCGAGTATTGTTGGTGGAATACAAAGTATTGCAACAGGAATTGCTGCAGCAATAAAACACAAAAACTCAAATTCTAGAGTTTGGTGTTGGATGGGAGATATGAGTGCAGAAACTGGCGCGTTCCATGAAGCATACAAATATGCAGTTGGATTTGACCTTCCAATAACTTTTATTGTGGAGGATAATGGTGTTAGTGTCAATTCTCCTACTGATCGGGTTTGGGGAACCCCTCTACATTGGTATTTGCCATCAGAATTTGATGGAGATTGGTATCAATCCAACCACCTAATATATTACAAATACAAAAACGAAAAATATCCACACGCAGGCGCTGGAGTGAGGGTTGAATTTTAATATGAACAAAAATCAAATATACACCAACGAATTATCAGCTGCTATGATTTGGTTATCCAAGAAGAGCAATACTTTATTCTTGGGACAAGCTGTTAAATATTCTGGAACTGGGATGTTTAATACGCTGACTGAAGTTCCCGATGAATTGAAAATAGAATTCCCGGTCGCGGAAAATTTCCAAGTCGGATATTCAATTGGGTTGGCTTTGAATGGATTCGTTCCAGTATCTATTTTCCCAAGATGGAATTTTCTAGTTTGCGCTGCAGACCAATTGGTGAATCATTTAGATAAATTACCTTTGATGAGCTGTGGAGAATATACTCCTAAAGTTATTATTCGAGTTGCTGTTGGATCGGAAATTCCAATTGATCCTCAAGATCAACATAAAGGAAATTTTTCTGAAGCGTTCCGATCTATGTTTAAGACTGTCGATGTAATTGAGCTTCATTCTGCAGAAGATATTTTGCCGAGTTATAAGTATGCATACTCGCGAGAGGATAATAGGAGCACGATATTAGTCGAGTTCCCAGATTACGAAGGGCTTCGTTTATGAAAATAAATTTAACAAATGTGACCATACTGTGTATTGATGGAGTTGAACCTGAAAAAGGATTGAAAGCTCTAAAGCATAGCATGAAGGATATTGACTTCGCAAAAGCCAAACTTCTTTCGCACACAAAACCAGAAAATATCCCAACTTCAATAAAATTTGTAGAAATTGAGAAATTGACATATGAAAGCTATAATTCATTCGTTCTTCACAATTTACACCAATATATTGATACTGAATTCTGTTTAATAATTCATAACGACGGGTTTGTCATCAACCCCCACCTTTGGGATAATGATTTTTTAAATTACGACTACATTGGTGCACCTTGGAAACCAATAGAATATTTCAGAATCAATCGTGTCGGCAATGGTGGGTTCAGCTTGAGAAGCAAAAAACTAATGGATTTGTGTAAGTATATGGATTCTTATGGACATGAAGATGTAACAATATCTCTTCGTTATAAGTCTGCTCTAGAGCAACATGGTTGCAAATTCGCTCCAGTTGAAGTGGCAATGAAGTTTTCTCTCGAATCCAGAATTCCGGAATGCGACTTCGATTTGAACAATTCATTCGGATTTCATGGCAAAGGAGATCCAAAAAGCATAGAAGTTCATGATGGATTCTACCAGCAGTTCCAAGATAAACTTAAAATATTGGAGCAAATGCGGTGAGTATAGAAAACAAAATCTCAGTATTCGGCGGTTCTGGTTTCATTGGATCGAAGTTTTGTGAAATGCATCAAAATGACATAGTTAAGGTTGCGAGGGACGATTATGAATCCCCAACAAATAACATACTATATTTCATAAGCACTATTGACAATTATAACGTGCATACAAATTTACATATCGATGTCGACACCAATCTAACAGTTCTAATGAATGTGTTAGAGAGGCTGCCGAAGAACGGCGACATTACTTTCAATTTTATAAGTTCTTGGTTCGTGTATGGTAAGAATTTCGAGATGCCGTTTCGCGAAGATTATTCTAAATGCAATCCTTCCGGATTTTATTCAATCACCAAGTATTGCGCAGAACAATTGTTGATTTCATTTTGTCAAACCTACAACGTGAAATATAGAATTTTTCGATTAGCTAATGTTATTGGTGAAGGTGACAAAAAAATATCAAAGAAAAAAAATGCATTGCAATTTTTAATAAAAGAAATCGTTAACAATAGAGACGTCCCCCTCTATTATGGTGGAGAGGTTTTGCGGGATTATATCTATGTTGATGATGTGTGCTCTGCGATTTCATTATGTATGGAAAAATCGCCGCCTAATCAAATAATAAATATTGGGAGCGGAAAGCCGCATAAGTTCCTAGATATGATAAATGAAGCAATTGAATTCTCTGAATCAACTTCAAAAATTATACAAGTACAACCAACAAATTTCCATGATATTGTGCAAGTGCGACACTCTTATTTGGAAACTTCAAAATTGGTGTCATATGGATTCAAACAAAAACATTCAATGAATTCTGTAATCGAGAAGTTAGTGAATCACTATAAACCAAGTTGATTTTCAACACTCGATAAAGTATAATTATGTTTTTAAGATGGGGGAAAAATGAAAAAAGTTGCATTGATTACTGGTATCACTGGGCAAGACGGGTCTTATCTTGCTGAACTTCTTCTCGACAAAGGCTATGAAGTTCATGGTATTATTCGAAGATCTTCAAGCATCAACACCAAACGTATCGATCACATCTATGAGAGAATCAAACTCCACTACGGTGATTTGACTGACGCTCTTGGATTGGTTGCCGTCATTCAAAAAATCAAACCGAATGAAATCTACAACCTCGGCGCTCAGAGTCATGTCAAAGTTTCGTTTGAAACACCAGAATACACGGCGCAGGTTGATGGTGTTGGTACCCTCCGCGTTCTCGAAGCCGTTCGGTTGTTGGGTATGGAAGATTCAGTTAAGATCTACCAAGCATCAACTTCGGAGATGTTTGGTTTGGTGCAGGAAATTCCTCAGAAAGAAACCACTCCATTCTATCCTCGCTCGCCTTATGGCGTTGCCAAGGTTTATGGATATTGGATCACTAAGAACTATCGTGAAGCATACGACATGTTTGCTTGTACTGGTATTCTCTTCAACCACGAGTCACCTCGTCGAGGGGAAACGTTCGTAACTCGAAAGATAACTATTGCTATGGATTTGATTTCTAGGAAACGGCAGAAGTGTCTGTATCTCGGCAATCTTGATGCGAAACGAGACTGGGGGCATGCCAAAGATTTCGTTAATGCCATGTGGCTAATGCTGCAGCAAGACACTCCTCAAGATTATGTTATTGCAACTGGGGAACAATATTCTGTTCGCCAATTTGTTGAGGCTTGCACGCCTTATTTCAATATGCAGATCAAGTGGGAAGGTTCTGGTCTTGATGAGATTGGTATTGATAAGACCACCGGCAATACTGTGATTCGCATAGACCCTAAGTATTTCAGACCAACGGAAGTAGAAAGTTTGCTCGGAGATTCAACTAAAGCCAGAACAGAACTTGGTTGGGAGCCGAAATATTCTTTCGTCGATCTGATTGCGGAGATGTGTGATCATGAAAAAAGATGGGGTACAATATGAGTGTAGTCTTCCATGAAGGACCCCGTCGAGGGTTCTTGTCCACTTATGTGACTCTCTTGTCGGCATATAGAAAATATGTTGGAGTTGAGGGATATTCGTACAAAGAAATACACATTTCGCCAGACACATTTCAAATCTATGGATTCGATCCTCGAAAATGGTTTGATGTTTTGAACTTCTCAGATGGAGACGAAACATCAATCCACCAAAACACAGCCGCTATATTTGAAGAATATCCGCATCTAGATTGGTTAAATCTTTTGAATTATAGAAAGTTCATTCCATATAATGAAAACACAAACAACTTCTTAAACTCAAATATAAGACCATTGAGTAAAAATTGTTTGGGAATTCACTGGAGGGGAACTGATCATGCACCACACGGTATGATCGATGTAAATGTTATGTTGGGTGCGATCAAAGAACAGTTAGAAACTAACGAATATGATCAAGTATTCGTTTGTAGCGAGCAACATAATCACGTGGAAATTGTTGCCGAATTCGTGCAAAAAGAAATGAAATTAAATAACGTAGTTTTCAATGACGTTATGAGGTGCAACGAATATCCAATTTTCTACCTAAATGTAGATAAATTTGCGTTAGGATTGCAAGTTTTGTTGGACGTGCATATGCTTTCTGCTTCTAAATTTATTTTATGTAAATCTTCCAATATTGCAACATATGCTAGAATATTGAACCTATCTTTAGATGGTCTATATTTGGACATAGACAAATATTTTTTCAAGAGGTAATTTATGATGGATCGTAATTCTAGAATATACGTTGCCGGTCACAGGGGATTAGTTGGTTCTGCTCTAATCAGACAACTGAAGAAGAACAATTACAATAATATTCTAACGAGAACTAAAAAGGAGTTAGACTTACGGAACCAAGCTGATGTTGAGTCATTTTTTGAAACTGAAAGACCCGAGTACGTTTTCCTTGCTGCAGCAAAGGTCGGTGGTATAGGGTTCAATAAATCATTTCCTGCAGATTTTATTCGTGAGAATCTCCAGATTCAAACTAATATCATAGACTCTGCATATAGAAATGGTTGCGAAAAATTACTCTTCTTGGGATCAGCTTGCATTTACCCGAAACACGCTGAAGTGCCAATCAAAGAAGAATATTTGATGACTGGACCTCTGGAGCCAACCAATGATGCATATTCTCTTGCAAAGATTTCTGGCTATTACATGTGCAAAAAGTACACAGAACAGTATGGGTTTAAGACTGTATCTGTTATGCCAAATAATCTCTATGGCATCAATGACAACTTCATTCTAAGCGAATGTCATGTTATTCCGAGCCTAATAAACAAATTCGTACATGCCAAAGAAAAAAACGAATCGCAAGTAATGTGTTTTGGGGACGGAAGCCCGACTAGAGAATTCCTATTTTCGGATGATTTGGCTTCTGGTTGCCTTTTCTTGATGAACAACTACGATTCTCCAGAAATCATCAACATCGGACCAAACAGAGAAGTTAGCATCAAAGATCTTTCTGAACTTATCGCTAAGTTGGTTGGATATAATGGAGAAATAGTTTGGGACACTTCTAAACCCAACGGGACTCCCAGGAGAGCACTAGATACTTCTAAGATGGATTCCATGGGATGGAAGTCTACAACTTCACTTGAAGGTGGCTTGCAAACCACTATCGATTGGTTTATGGAGAACAGGAACACATATGTCCGAATATAATCACCCACTAATGAAGAATACTCTTACGTTTGAGGACAGAGAGAGTCTCGCCAATTTTATTTTGACTTCTGACAAATTCACTCAAGGGGAAAAGGTTTCTCAATTTGAAGAAGAGTGGTCGAAATGGATTGGAGCCAAACACTCGTTGTTCGTTTCTTCTGGTAGCACCGCCAATTTTCTATTGGTGGCTGCTATGATTGAAAGGTTTGGATTGAAGAAAGGCGATAGAGTTCTTCTTCCGGCATGTACTTGGGTCACGAACATTAATCCAATCATACAGCTTGGTTTGACTCCAGTCTTTTGTGATGTAAACCTAAAAGACTTCAGTTTCGACTACGATGATTTAATTGGCATCAAACAAAAAAATCAGCATCCGAGTCAAAGAATAAAGGCTGTTTTTGTTACTCATCTTTTGGGCTTTCCCGCAAACGTAAGTAAAATCAAAGAAATCTTTCCACAAGCAATTATCATAGACGACGTTTGTGAATCTCATGGTTGTCGCAGTTCTGATGGTAGCCGAGTTGGATCGAATTCTTTTGGAGCAACATTCAGCTTCTATTATGGACATCACATGAGCACAATTGAAGGTGGGATGATTTCAACTAACGACGCCGATCTTTATGATCTAATGAAGATGAAAAGATCGCATGGTTTGGCTAGGGCTTCTCAGCATTTCGATTCCTATGCAGAAAAACATCCCGAGATTGACCGATCGTTTCTTTTCGTTTCAGATGGGTACAACTTCCGCAACACCGAAATTGCGGCTCATCTTGGATTGGGACAGATAAAGAAACTTGATTCATACATCGAAACGAGAAGAAAAAACTTTAGCGTTTTCTGTGACGCTATAAACTCTAGCGATTTGTTTTACCCGATAGACAACAATCCAGACAACAGTTCTTTCTGCTTTCCATTCATCTGTGAGGATAGAGAAACCAAGTTCAATCTGATGACCAAGTTTATTGAAAATGGAATAGAGTATCGCCCAGTGGTTGGTGGTAATCTTTTGAGGCAACCCTATCTAAATGGATACAATATCGAATATACAACTAAAGAGCGATTAAATGCGGACATCATCCACGAGAATGGCGTATACATAGGAAATAACCAATTCGTTGGTGTTGACGAAATGCGCCTAATTGAAAAAATAATCGGAGAACTGTAATGAATAAAAATCTTGGTAGCGTTATAAATGATGCGATTCAAAATAAGGTAGACGAAGTTCTATCTCAGAGAAGTATGCCTGAGGTGGAGTATATACAAACAGACAACCTCGGTGAGGTTGTTGAAAAGCTGGTAATTCTACACATCAGAACATGGATGTTGGAAGATGCAATTCAAGAAGCAATATCCGATGAGCACATTGCTGAATTGAAAAGGAAAATTGATATTTGCTTCAAGAGCAAAAGACCGAAATTGGTGCAAGCGATTAATCTTCTTGTCGATGATGCAATCACAACTTCTAAGAGCCTAAGAGAAGATTCAGTTAAGCTCTATAAAGGAGTTGAGTGAACTAATGAGAATTTGTTTCTTTAATTATTTCCATAACGGAGATCTTTTAGCGACGAAAGAATTCATTCGCGAATTTATGGATAACGTCCCAGCCGAATATTTCTACGCGCACAATAAACATGCAAAAAATTTAATTGATTTGCCATTAACTCAAGTTCGTATCCCAGAAGGTCTCCCTAACAATAAATTTTTTGTTGGGGGTGATGGCACTATATTCATAAACACTTGGATTGCTGCATATTGGAATAATGAAAATTGCCTCTACGATATAAAATTGGACGTTGACGATATCCTATCAGACGGAATAACTTGGAAGGCATATCATAAAATTTTCCAATATTTAATTAAAGTTGTGGAAGCTCATCTAGGAGTTAAGTATGAGTTAAGAACGTCTCTAGAATCCTATGCCCATAAAATAAACTATTCTATGTTTGATTGTACGAACATAGATAAGTTCTTGTCTTCCGTCAACAAAGAAGATTTAGTTCTAGTTTCGAATGGATATGTTGAATCGAATCAATCATTGATCAACAATGACATGTCTTCTTGGATCAATACTATTGCTCAAGAATATACGAATAAAAAAATAATTTGCAGCAGAAAGTTCAATACGAGTTTCCGAAACATACTTTTCACAGATGATATAATCGGGGATAAAAGTGGCCACGATATGAATGAGATATCTTATCTTTCTACATTTGTTGATAAGATAATTGGTAGGAATTCTGGTCCGTTTCTTTTTACGAATACATATGATAACCTTCAAAAGAAAAACAAAGTATTCCTATCTCTAGGAAACGTGGAAACCAATTGCTTCCCAGCTTTTCTAAAGTTTGATTGCGATTTCAGGTTCGTCAAAGATGAATCTGAATCTATTGTGTTGGAATCCATTTACAGCGCTCTTGAAAATCGATAGGAGACTCATTATTGATTGAATTATTTACAAAACAAATTTACGAGTTTTAAATTGAGCGACTTGAATATTACGGCAAATAGATAGGAGATATAACTATGAGCGATGATCAAATTTACATTCTGAAACTGACTAGCGACGAGGACATCATCGGCGAAGTCTTGGACGACAACGATTTCTATGTGAACATCAAGAACCCTGTTAAGAT
>Ga0181357_1000688_pt1 | contig 12979 bp, 11 predicted proteins | sample Fa13VDMM110DN_FD_130094 | JGI IMG/M metagenome (GOLD analysis project Ga0181357, IMG submission 130094) | Freshwater viral communities from Lake Michigan, USA - Fa13.VD.MM110.D.N | ecosystem: Environmental > Aquatic > Freshwater > Lake | place: USA: Michigan | collected 2013-09-24 | reverse complement strand
GCCACCAGCAGGAGGTATAGTAAGCACTACTGGAAATATATTTGGTGGCAACTTAGAAACATCAGGTTTGACCAGTGCAACTGGAAATGTCATTGGCGGTAATATCTTAACTGGTGGGTTGATAAGTGCAACTGGTAATGTAACTGCCGGTAATATCTTAACATCTGGTTTGATAAGTGCAACTGGCAACATTATTGGTGGCAATCTAGATGCTGTTAATCTTGTAATTAACAGCATTTCCAGTGATGATTCGTCTTTTATCACCATCGAAGATGGAGTAAATGTCAACGGAGAAATTTTAGCAACTGGTAACGTCACAGGTGGTAATGTACTAACAGGTGGATTGATCTCTGCTGCTGGTAATATTACAGCCAACACAGCATCGTTCTTCATTGGCAATGGCTCACTGCTAACAGGTGTTGTCTCAAGTTATGGCAATGCCAACGTTGTGGCTAACTTGGCTGCATTAGGCACAAATCCGGTGTCAACTACTGGTGACGTCACAGGTGGTAATTTGTTAACAGGTGGATTGATTAGTGCCACAGCCAACGTAACAGCCAACAATGGTATGTTTACCAATATTGTGAATGTGGCCAGTCATACAGGTGCAGTGGTATCAATAACTGGCAACATCACTGCCGCAGGTGCCAATGCTGACATTGGAACAACCACAGCCAACTCCACGTATAACCTTGGCACAGGTGTTACCCCAGCAGGCAATACCAAGAACATCAACATTGGCACAGCAGGAGCTGCCAATTCAAATACCATCATAACAATTGGTACTGCATTGGGCACAGGCAATGTCACATTCCCTGCCAATACTACAGTGGTAATAGCAAATAATTTAACAGTCAGCGGTAACGCCAGTTCTGCAACTGCCGCAGTTGATACTAATACTACACAGTTGGCAACTACCGCGTATGTGATTGCACAAGCAGCCGCAACCACTCCTGTTTCAATTGGAACCAATACTGTTGGAACAAGCACAAGATATGCTCGTGGAGATCACACTCATACAGGCGTTGCAAGTTTGTCCAATGGCGGCGGCATTACTGCCAGCGCATCAACTGGCGCTGTTACTTTAGGTTCTACAGCAACCAATGCCAACACTGCCAGTGCAATTGTTGCACGTGATGCAAGTGGTAACTTCTCAGCAGGTACAATCACTGCTACTTTGTCAGGGGCGGCAACCACAGCAGGTACTGTGACAACTGCGGCACAGGGAAATATTACATCAGTTGGTACCCTAACAGGATTGGCAATAAACAATGCTACCACTGCAATCACCAATAGTGCTGGCAACGGTGTTGGTAACATTGGTACAAGTGCTGCCAGTTTCAACATTATATTTGCCAAATCTACATCAGCACAATATGCTGACTTGGCAGAAAAATATCTTGCTGATCAAACATACGAAGTTGGCACAGTGCTTGCTGTAGGCGGCGATGCTGAAGTTACTGCTTGTAAAATTGGTGATAAAGCCATTGGTGCGGTGAGTGAAAACCCTGCATTCAAAATGAATGACGGATTGGAAAATGGTACTTACGTTGCTCTTAAAGGTCGAGTACCGGTACGAGTAATTGGTACTGTGCTCAAAGGACAACGATTAGTTGCACACGACAATGGGTGTGCAATAATTAGACCCGCAGAAGCATTGTATCAAAGTGGTGATGTGTTTGCTATGGCGCTCGAAAGCAGTGACAACCCTGACATTAAACTAATTGAATCAATTATTTTATAAAAGATTATATGGTAATAAACATTGGACCAAGAATCGTTGACCAGTTGCAATAATACTTACACCACAAGATTTTCATACTAAAGAGGTAACATATGGCTGAAAAAATGTCAGAATCAGAAAAGAAAAAAGAAGATTGGATGAACTCAAAATGGCGTCCAATGATGGGTTGGATGTACATGGGCGTGTGTATATTTGACTTTGTGGTTGCACCAGTGTTGTGGAGCCTAACACAAGCATTGTTCCACGGTGGTGTGAATGTGCAATGGCAACCGCTAACACTACAAGGTGCAGGCCTGTTCCACATCAGTATGGGTGCTGTGCTTGGATTAGCCGCATACGGTCGCACACAAGAAAAACTAGCAGGAGCCAACAATGGCGGAATAAACTTGCCATCAAATGTGGGCACAACATATACGCCGCCGCCACCAGTGGCACAACAGCCCGGTAACTTTGGTGCACCGGTGGCCACAACAATTACCCAAAGTTTCGGTACCCCTGCGTCGGCAGGGTTTGGAGTACCCGTTGCTGCCACTTGGGGAACCGTGCCAACAGCAGACGTAACACAGGGCTGGGGCGGCAAAAAAGCACCACCTGCCATTACAGATTTTCCGGAGAGATAAAATGAAAAAATTACTAACAACTCTAGCATTACTTTCAGCAATAGCAGTATCTGCTGAACCCTTGCATATTTGCAAAGGATTGTTTGCTTTTTGTGGTGCGTCTGGCACAACACCAACTGGTAAAGATATTGTTGTATTGGGGCAAACATTTAAAGAAGGCATGAGTGTATGTCCGGTGATGTCTGGCAATGCCATTGCTAACTTAACACTGATGCAAAATTCTTGTGATGCCACAAAAGGCAAAGTATGGTCATTGTTTGCGTCATTCAAAAGCGTTCCACAGGCACCTACCTGGGCAGACACACCCACTGTGACTAGAACTTTTGTGACCACCAATGAACCAGGTGGCGGTATGAGCAACATGTGGAGCATGCTGTGCGACATTCAGCCAAAGAAGGTGAATGGAGTAACACTATCCAACTGCTACGGACCATTAAATGAATCGCCTTGGACCAACAATCCTGTGCTAGTAGGAGCAACCTTTGTCACACAAGCTGCGGCGGGATCGCCCAATCCAGTGGGTGGCCGAGTACCAGCAGAATTATCAGGGAAAACAAAATGAGAAATGTTATATTTGTAGCAGGATTGGTTTTTTGCTTGCCAGCCGCTGCTGACGAAGTCAAGGAAACCAAAAAAGTCTGTGTTGACGTCAAGGACAAAGAAGGCAAAGAAGTCAAAGACAAAGCCGGCAACGTCAAACAGAACTGTAAACAAATCAAACAGCACAAAAAGCTGGATGGTGAAAAAGTTCCTGAGAAGAAATAATGGAATGGCTGTTCTTGTTAGCTGTAGCAGTAGTAGCTGGGGTTTGGTGCTGGGACTATTACAACAAACATTGATTTGACATCGTGATGCAAACATAGTATAATTACTAGCTATGTCAGACCATTACGCCACATTAGGTGTTGCTAAAACTGCAACACTGGACGAAATTAAACGAGCTTTTCGCAAGTTAGCAAGTAGTTACCACCCAGATCGTGTTGGTGGCGACACCAAAAAGTTTCAAGAGATACAAGCAGCCTACGACACCCTGGGTGATCCGACCAAACGTCAACAGTATGACAATCCTGCACCACAGGGCATGCCAGGATTTAATGGAAATTTTGATTTCAACAACATATTTGACATGTTTGGTGCTAGGTTCCAGCATCCAATGAAACAACATGCTAGAATGACGCTATGGATCACCCTGTTGGATGTGGCCACGCCAGGTCCCAGAACTATCAGTATTGGCACCAACACAGGCACACACAATGTGGAGATCAATATTCCGCAAGGCGTGGAAGATGGCGACAATGTGCAGTATCAGGGCATAGCACCAGGCGGACAAGATCTTGTGATCAATTTTAGAATACATCCTGATCAGCGTTGGTTGCGGCAAAGCACCACACTGGTCACAGAAGCCAGCACCAGCTTTTGGGTATTGGTAGCAGGCGGCACAGTTATATTGGCTGACATTCGAGGCAACAAATTGGAATTGACTGTGCCGGCCAAAACACAACCCGGAACATTGCTACGTGCCAAAAGCCGTGGCCTGCCTGATCGATCGGGCAATGTTGGGGACATGCTGGTAAGGCTAGTGGGCAGGATACCGCCTAACATTTCTCCAGAACTAATGGCAGCCATAGAGAAAGAAAAACAAACAGGTTGATGTAATTCACAAACCTGTGTATAATAAAAACATGACTAATTCAACCGGAAACAATCACATGCAACACAATCCAGAGATTGAAAGTATTATCGAAAATTCAGTAAAAATTGCCAAAGGCTTCAAACATGAATACGTGCTTACTGAACACGTATTGCTAAGTTTGATACGCCATGACCCATTCAGACGCACACTGGCCAAATTTGGCACAGACGTTGATACATTGGAAACCGAACTGTGCGGCTATCTTGAAAGCTGTGTGAGTTTGATCAAAGAGAATGTGGATTACACTCCTAGAAAAACTTCAGCACTGGAGCGCACATTCAATCGCGCACTCACCCAGGTACTGTTTACCGGCCGCAGAACAGTTACCACTGTGGATTTGTATTTGGCGCTAATGGGCGAAACAAACAGCCATTCACACTACTTTTTGCTGAAGCATGGCGTGACCAAACAGGAGTTCTTGGACTTCTGGAAAGTCAACTACAATCAAGGCGAAACTGGCACAATGAGCGCCAGCCAAGCTACTGAAATCCTAAGCGAATACTGCATAAGCCTAACTGATCAAGCAATCAAGGACAAACTAGAGCCCTTGATTGGGCGCAACACTGAACTGGAAGAAATGATTGCTGTGCTGGCACGCCGCTTCAAAGCCAATGTGCTGATGGTAGGCGATCCTGGTGTGGGCAAAACTTGCATTGTGGAAGGCCTGGCCCAGGAAATTGCAGCCGGGCGTGTGCCAGAATTCCTAAAGGGACACGAAGTTTGGTCAATGGAAATTGGCACCCTACTGGCAGGATCAAAGTATCGCGGCGAGTTTGAAGAAAAGTTTAACTTGGTCATTGCCGCACTGGAAGCCAAGAAAAAATGTATCCTGTTTATTGATGAAGCACATACCATGCGTGGTGCAGGTGCAGGCTCTAATGGAGCATTGGACTTTGCTAACATGCTGAAACCAGCCATTACCAAAGGCAGACTAAAAGTAGTGGCGTCAACTACATGGGAAGAATACTATGAGTCATTTGAGAAGGATCGCGCCCTTATGCGCAGATTCTACCGCTTGAGTATTGATGAACCGGATACTGCAACCACAGAAAAGATTCTTATTGGCTTATCTCCCCGGCTCGAGACGTTTCATAATGTGCTGATCGAAACTGATGCTATCATGAGTGCTGTGGAGTTTGGCAACAGATACATTCATGACAAGAAGAATCCGGACAAGGCCATTGACCTGTTGGATGCAGCCTGTGCTAGAGAGCGTGTAAAAGATGCTGGAACCATGACACTGACCCGTGACCTAATTATGGCACAAGTGTCTAGGGTTGCAGGTGTGCCAATTGATCGACTGCAAAATGAACGCTCTACAAAAATTGTAGAACTGGAAAGCAACATCAAACAAAAACTCTACGGGCAGGATGCCGCAGTAGATTCGGTGCTAGAACGTGTGTACATCAACTTCTCAGGCATTGGAAATCCCACAAGACCCATGGCCAGTTTCTTGTTCCTGGGGCCAACTGGTACAGGTAAAACTGAGTTGGCTCGATTGTTAGCCGCAAACTTGGACATGCACCTGTTAAAATACGACATGAGTGAGTTCCAAGAGCGTCACACTGTGAGCAGCTTGATTGGTGCTCCCCCGGGCTATGTGGGCTTTGAAGATGGCAATATTGGCGGCGGCAAGTTGATCAGCGACATTTCTAAAAATCCATTCAGTATCATATTGTTTGATGAAATAGAAAAAGCACACCCCGATGTGTCAAATATCTTGCTACAGATGTTGGACGAAGGGCACATTACTAGTTCAAATGGAAAACGTGTGGACGTTAAAAACTGTATTATCATCATGACTTCAAACTTAGGAGCACGAGATTCGGAAGCAAATAACATTGGCTTTGGTAGCTTTGAAAAGACTGGTGAGGACGACAAAGCTCTTAAAGAGTTTTTTAAACCTGAACTGCGCAACAGAATTGATCAGATCTGTAAATTCACCAAGCTGGATACACTTGCAATCAAGAAAGTTGTTATTAAGTTTGTGGATGAACTCAAGGCAAGTTTGCTTGCAAAAGGTATACGTCTCAACTTATCCGAATCAGCCGTTGACACACTTGCTGACAAAGGCTACGATTCGAAGATGGGTGCGCGACCACTCTCTCGCAAGATTGACGAGTTGATCCGTGTGCCATTGAGCAAGAAGATCTTGTTTGATCGACTGCGTGAGTGTACCATTACAGTTGATGTTGTAGCGGACGAAATTGTTTTTAATGTTGTCACAGACATGCCTGTGGAAGTGATTGCAAGTGTAAATGTTGATGGAATTATAGTGGTGGATAATGAGAGTTGAATCGCGTAGTTCGTTGTATTATAACGCATATGAATATGCCATGACCTGGCAGCAGGATGAAGTTGGGTGCATTCGCAGTCTCGATGAAGCAAAAATGCTGTCACACATTCGCATGAGAATAGACTATGAACAGCGTAGAAATTCTTTATATAAACCGTATGGAGAAAGTTTTGAAAGCAAATTTACCACACGCTGTCGCAACAATTTAGAAGGCATGCGAGCACTGTTGGCAACAGAAACTAAACCAAAGAAAATAGTGTTCTTTCACAATTTTCTCACAGTGTACACAAACAATCTTGGCTTGCATGGTCGATTGATGGCATGCGATTGGATTGAATCCGTAGATATCAAACGAGCAGAGATCAACTTGCCACCAGATACTATACTGCTAAAAAATCCACAGTATCAATACCGCACTTATTTCCGTGGGCGATCACTTGGCAAAACACAAAAGGCCCGCCTGGCTGCATGGGTAACCACACAGGGCGATGACGTTGCAGCCAGCAAGAGTTTGCAAGCATTTTTAGAAATTGAGACTAGGCCAACAAGAGTGTATTGGTGGCGCAATGATGCTACCGAAAGCTATTACTACATCGAGCACAACAGCCTACAATACGAAACCATGCTGAGTATGGTGTGCCCAGGCATGGTTAGAAAAACCCTGCCCATAGTGAAAAAACAATAAATAACTGACTATGGCAAAAATACATGAAGAATTAGTTGTGATCAAACTATCAAAATTGGTCAAAGAAAATGACGCTGGAACAGAAATTGCTACTGATGACATTGTGGCAGCCTTGCAATCAGTAGCCGAAGAGCTAGCCGGTGTTGGTGTTATTGTGGAAGCGGATCGCGCATAATGACCACTACTGTTGTGTTAATTCCTCGTACTGAACATAGTGTTCCTACCGGGAATTATGACGGCAGTAGCGAAGATTTTATTGGCACACCACAGAAAGCATCTAGTTACTATAGAGGTCGTGGAGGATTGCAAACAATTCGCTGGAGTTTTGACGGGGTGCAAGCTGAAGTTTTAATACAGGCCACTCTTGACAATGACCCAACAACTGAGTTTTGGGTTGACGTTGCCAGCTATGGGGACGACAGTACCGCTGACAGCAGCACTATCACAGACACATATTATCAAACAGTGACAGGAAATTTTACTTGGCTACGTGCAGTGGTTAAAAATTTTAATGACGGCATTATACAGACAGTTTCGGCAACTTACTGATCATGTCAACAATAACATTCAGTTGTTGTATCACCCCTAGCAATCCTACTATACCATTAGGGTTTGAAATTTGGCTGGACAGTCAAATGATAGTTGACATAGATCATGTGTCTGAACCTGTCAAAGTTGCCTGTGACATCAATGACGACGATGGCAAACACACACTGTTTTTTACGTTAAAAAACAAAAAACCTTTGCACACACAAGTCGACGATCAGGGCAAAATTATATCAGATGCAATGATTTCAATTTCAGATGTTGTGTTTGACGAAATTGATTGTGACCATTTGTTGTCAACGCATTCAGTTTACTATCACAATTTCAACGGCACGGGTGCCGACATTCAAGATGAATTCTTCCGAGACATGGGTTGCAATGGCACAGTTGAGTTTAAATTTGACACCCCATTTTACCTATGGTTGCTGGAAAATATGTAAGCACTAAATACAGTGTATGACCACTGTAGTAATCATGCCCGGGGGATTTCATCCTTTCCATGCAGGGCACCTAGCACTTTATCAATCTGCAAAGAAAGCGTTTCCCGGCGCGGATGTTTATGTTGCTGCTACCAACGACACAAGTTCTAGACCATTCCCATTTGCTGTGAAAGAAAAACTAGCAAAACTAGCAGGTGTTGCACCCGGGCATTTTGTGCAGGTTAAATCACCATTTCGTGCTGAAGAAATTACTTCACGTTTTGATCCTGCTACAGATACATTGATTTTTGTAAGATCTGAAAAAGATGCTGGTCAACCACCCAAACCCGGTGGCATAAAAAAAGACGGCAACCCTGCATACTTACAACCACTAAACGATGCCAAACAGTTGGAGCCATTTTCGAAACATGCTTACATGGCCTACTTGCCCACAGTGCAATTTGGTCCAGGCATGTCATCAGCCACAGAAATTCGCGGTGCATGGCCCACCCTAAACGACCGCCGCAAAACAGCACTGGTGATGAGCTTGTATCCAGCTACACAGAAAAAGCCTGCACTGGCTGCTAATGTTGTCAAACTGTTGGATGCAGCAATGGGCGCTGCTGCTGTAGAAAATACACAGTTGCCCAATCAAGATTATATTGAAGAACGCAGGTCGTAAAAAATAACAGCCTCTGTTATACTTGTTAAATATTCAACAACTTTAACGAGGACCTAATGACTGAACAAACTCAACCATCTGCCGAAACACAACCTTCAACCGAAGTAGCAGTTAACCCACAAGAAGTGCCGCAAGGCCAACCACAAAATCAAATTCAAGTAAACATTGATTATTTGAGAACTACCAGAGTGCATATTTGCATGCCTTGTTACGGTGGCCAACTTACAGAATCAACTTTTATGAGTTTTATTAAATGGGCCAACACAGCACGCCAGCTAGGTATTGACTGGACTGTAGAAACCATGACTAATGAAAGTTTGATTAGTCGTGCCAGAAACACTCTTACTGCCAAATACTTGCACACCAAAGAAAGCACACACTTGATGTTTATTGACGCTGACATTGGTTGGGAGCCATGGCATCTGTTGGTAATGCTTGATGCACAAAAAGATGTAATCGGCGGATTGTACCCAATGAAATCACTGCCAGTGAAATGGTGTGTAAACGGCATTCCTGGGAAAGCAGAAGATCCCAACTCTAACTATGTGGAAGTTACCAAAACTGGCACTGGATTCTTGTTGATCAAGCGTGATGTATTTGAAAAACTCAATGCTCACCCTGCTGTCAAACCCTTCACCAATGACATTGGCCTGGATCCTGTATTGAATCAGTACATGAAAACTTACTTTGACACTGCTGTGCGTGAAAATCGCTACTACTCAGAAGACTGGACATTCTGTGAAAACTGGCGTGATATCGGTGGACAAGTTTGGGTTGACAAACGTGTGTTGTTGCGACACACTGGCACCTATGTGTTTGATCACAATTCACAAGAACCACTGTTTAAAGAATTGCGTGCTATGTTTGACCCAGCTGGACATGCGCTGGCAATGGGTGCGCCCGCGCCTGGTGGTGCAGGCAGTGCCGAAGCAGTTTTGCCTGAAGTCAAAACTGAAGTGTTGGCATCCAGCAAGAAGAAAACCAAGAAAGCCGCTGCTGTAGCTTAACGGTAAATACAGTTCGTATGTATATTACTGAACTGGACTCCTTTAAACTGAGTGATGCTGTAAAGTTTCACAATCGTCTCAACCCTAAAATCTGGGGAAGAGACGAGCACTTGCTGCCCGAAGTACGCGAAAAGCTGTTGGCCATTGCTGACAATTTTCGCGAATTTCTTGGCGTAGGCGACCTTGATGTCAAAGACATCACTATCTCAGGCTCAAACGCTGCCTACAGCTACACCCCATATTCCGACATTGACCTACACCTTGTGGTGGCATTTCCTGCTGATGATGAAATTTATCAGGAACTGTTCAATGCCAAGAAGTATCAATACAATGACGAACACAAATTGGCCATTGGTGGCGTGCCTGTGGAATTGTATGTGCAAAATGCTGCCGAGTCTCCTGTGAGTCAAGGTGAGTATTCTATCTCACGTGGGGAATGGATACAAGTACCACGCAGAAAACGTGCCAAAATAGACGATACTTGTGTGCGAGCCAAGGTAGAAGACATAGACGCTAGAATACACTCAGCAGTTCAATCTGGCAATGCTGAAGCCATGGGTAGACTGTGGGATAAAATCAAAACCATGCGTCAAAGCGGCCTTGACGAACACGGTGAGTTTGGTTGCGAAAACATTGTGTTCAAAGTCCTGCGCAATAAAGGCTGTATAAAAGAATTAAGAGCAGCCAGAACAGCCGCACAAGATCGTGAGCTGAGTCTAAAGGAACAGAATCGACCACAAGAAAGAAAAGTTTGGGGGTTTGGCGAAGGCAGTCTAGCAGACATGCGAGCTGCATTTGCTAGAGACGAACAACCTACTGGCCAACCTAAAGTATATCACTCACCAGAAGAATATGCCAAAGCCAAAGCCAAACAACTTGGTCCCGAAGAGCTGAAGAAAGTACAACGTATACCACCTAGCTACACGCCCGCTAGTGTACGGGAACAAGATCAACCCAATACTGTTAGTTTAAAAAAGATCATTGAAGAGTTCTTTGGACATGTGGTAGAAGAACTGGGTATTAAGAATCTTCCAATCTTACGACTACGCCGTGATCCTGAATGGACACGCAGAACCGGCAGCTTTGGTCAATACGATACAGAAAACAATACATTAGATTTGGCCACATCAGGCCGCCATGTGTTGGATATACTGAGAACCATGGCACACGAACTTACACATTGCAAACAAGGTGAGCGAGGAGATTTTCCAGACTGGGCCGGAGAAACTGGCAGTCCCTGGGAAGATGAAGCCAATGCAATGGCTGGTCGCATCATGCGCGGCATGGCCGAACGGCACCCAGAATATTTTGCAGATATTGAACTGACTGAATCATCTGGATACATTCCTACCAAGGCACAAGCAAACGATCCACGCTTTAAGATGGCTCTAACTGTTGATGTGCAACCAGGACAAACAGGTCGAGAAGCCAACAAGATGCGACTGGCTACAGATGCACAAGGTCATCCACAAGTGTTGCGAGCAGATGGCAAGGTGAAGTTGGCAGAAAGTCTAGCACAAGAATTTGAACTGTTTGAAGAACAAGACCTGTTTGAAATAAACATGGGCAGCAAAAACCTACGTCGGGAAGCTGCCAAAACAGGTGCCATTGCCGGCATGGAATTTGAAATGATTGTGCCTGGTATCAAGTCAGATGATGCTGAACAAGAACCCGACTACGATCAAGATCAACGCTGTCGTAGCATTGATGATGCTGTGCAATTCTTCCATGATGGCGACTACAACGGTCGCAGAGATGTTGAACGCCTGCGTGAAAGCATGCGGAATGATTATCTTGAATGGTTAGATGATAAAATTGGCAATGATTGGAACAGCGACGGCGAAGATTATGTTCGTGACTGGGTGGCCAACAATGTAGATGCCAGCGAATGGAAAGATTCAGTTAACGATGACACAACTGAGCAAGAAGCATTTGATGAATTTGCCATTAATGTTCATGCTGATCCCGGCAGTGATTACTATCAACAAGCATATGATGAATACAGAGAAGAAAATCAAGACTCATATGACGAAAGCGACTGGTTAGACGCCGAAGACCTTGATGTCATGAGTGGTGTTGAAAATGCATACAATATAAATTGGCCGCACTGGACAGACACAAACAGCGGCGAGATTGACGCAGATCAAGTGGCAGATGAATTCAGTCAGGCTGTGGGCCGTGAAGTGCGAGTGAACACAAGATATCATCAATCTGGCGACAGACCTGGGCCCAACAATCAATTCTATATAGTAGAACCAGATGGCAGCTTAGAAGGCGACAGCGACGGCGACGAAGGCCTAGAGTTTGTATCACCACCCATGCCCATTGACGAACTGCTAAAAGATTTGAATGCTGTGAAAGCCTGGGCCGGACGCATGGGTGTTTACACCAATCAATCCACTGGCTTGCACATCAACATTTCTGTGCCTGAATACAGTAAAGACCGCCTGGACTTTGTGAAATTGGCCCTGCTGTTGGGTGATGAGTATGTGCTAGACTTGTTTGGTCGTGCATCAAATACCTACGCAAGGTCTGCTCTGGGCAAAGTGCGTGATCGTGTGCAACAACGACCCGAAGAAGCACAACGGTTGTTGGACAAGATGAAAGGCCAAATGGGTGAACTGGCTTCCAAAGCCATTCACGGAGGCTACACAGACAAGTACACATCAATCAACACCAAGGACGGACACATTGAATTCCGTTCACCAGGTGGCGACTGGTTGGACGACAACTTTGACAAGATTGAAAACACCCTGTTGAGATTCACAGTGGCTATGAGTGCGGCACTCAACCCTGCTGCATACCGAGAAGAATACCAAAAAAAACTATACAAACTATTGACAGCCAAATCAGAATCCGCCGATGCAAATGAACTAAGTCGTATTCTCAGCATGTATCTGAGTGGCCAAGCAGACCAAAAAAAAGCAGCTAAAGAACTAGCACAACAGGCCAAGATACGAAAGAAAAGCAAAAAAGAAATTGACTCTGAAACATCAGGCAAAAAATATTGGTGGAACGTTTCCAATCCTGGCAATAGTTATGCCAGTGTAGAAGTTGTTGCCACCACTCGAGAAGAAGCCATTGAAAAAGCCCTGGGTGATGATGGCTATCCGTCTTGGGCCAACACAAGACAATCAGTAGTGGCCAAACCCCTGCGTCCGTATGAGGAGAAATCTGGTTCAGGAACACATGAACTCTATAACAAACAAACAGGTGAGGCTGTGCCAGATACTGAATTCTCGCCTCGCAATACAGCAGATCAGTTGACCAGGTTGCAAGATTATGTC
>Ga0181357_1000686_pt1 | contig 12984 bp, 20 predicted proteins | sample Fa13VDMM110DN_FD_130094 | JGI IMG/M metagenome (GOLD analysis project Ga0181357, IMG submission 130094) | Freshwater viral communities from Lake Michigan, USA - Fa13.VD.MM110.D.N | ecosystem: Environmental > Aquatic > Freshwater > Lake | place: USA: Michigan | collected 2013-09-24 | reverse complement strand
CTTCAGTTTCCCACACTTCGCACAGGGTTTCCTGCTGACGGTCACGATCATTCTCGTCTCCTCATGCGCGGGGCGATCAACATCATACGAGGGGCGCATGGTTTGCAGGTTGTGCGGCATCATGGCGCGTTCTGTTCTGCCGCCCAGTTCAGCACCGCAAGTTCAATCATTGCAGTGCCTGCGAGCGCATCACGTTTGAGGTGCTTACGCTGACCGCTTAGGTAAAGCCCGCCCGCGACGAAGCAGGATCGGACGAGGTAGGTCATCAGGATCGGGAGTGGTTTCCCGGTGAGTGCGGCATCTGAGCTTGGCAGGGTGGCAGGTTCATCGGGATGACCTGCTTCCCACAGGCTGACGAACGCTTGCACGGCTGCGCTGGCGTACAAACTGCGTTTGACGAGGTGCTTGCGATCCCCGGCGAGGGCAAGGCCGACGCCTACGAACGCAGCCCGCTTCGCGATCCAGAATGCGGTGTCAGAGCAGCCCTGCCCGGTGCGGCAGCGTCGTGACGCTACTGCGGTGGGGAACTCGCTCATCTGACATCAGGGTTGGCGATGATCTTACCGACGGCTTTGCTCTTGAAGTAAAACGCTCCCATATCCCACAACCCATGCGCGTCCTTGCCACGTTCCAGAAACCTGTTCAGTTCGCTGGTGGGATGGTTGGAGTAGCCAACTTCGTAGCGATCTGCGCTGGCAATGGCATTCTTTTTACCATCGCGCACATCCCACCCAAGCACCCAGTCGGTGAACCCGCTCTCGCCGAGGACATCGCGGGGCTTATAGAGCGAGGCGTGCGTGTAGTTGCCCCGGGTGTCGCCGCCTTTGTGGAGGCAGAGGGCGACGTAAGCACCATCCTCGTAGATCCAATCCTCTGAGTCGGCAGGGATGTAGACTGAGAAGGTGAAGACCTGATTGAAATCGTTCTGTGAGTTGTAGACGTTGTCTCGGAACTCCAGCTTGTACTCGCGACCCTCGCGCTGCTCAAGGTACTCGAGAATCTCGGGGCTGTTATCCCATTCGGGCTGCTCACCAGACGGCCAATCAACGCGCAACGCGCTGCCCAGCTTGGCATCGATCCAACCCTTGGTATTGATGGAGGCATCGGAAAGGTAACCCGGCCCATTCTTGGGAACATGGATGAGATCATACTCACCATTCCAGCGCGGCGGATTGCGGCGTGACGGTTTGAACGGCCCCGAGCTTGGCGTTGCCCTACCCGGGGGGCTGTTTATGAAACCCACCGACCCATCCCATTCGCCGATTGAGCGTGGGCCTGCCTGCGAGATGTCTACGAGGAAAGCCTCATCGATGTCGCGGTCACCCCCGAAGTCCGTAGCCCCGGCTCTTTTGGCAGCGGACTTCCATGCGGCATAGGTCTGGAACTCACGGGGTGGCGGATTGCGGCGTGACGGTTTGCTGTAGCGAGCGGCTAATGCGTCGTCATACCCGAGCTTCAATCGGTTTGCCAACTCGGGGGTTCTGCACCGATTCATAGCCTCATTAAGCTGCAACTCGCCGCCGCCAACTGCTACCAACTCTTTCCCGCGACGATACGCAATGGTCGATGCTCCCAGTGGTTTACTTACCCGAACGGGTCGCTGCGACCCCCGGGGTAGTCGAAGGGGTCGCGGATACGGATTGATGCGTGTGGTTTTCATACTAAGTATTTCGGACACTGGTTTAGTGTCCCACATTTTACAACTCCAATACCTAGGCTTCCACTGAGGGCCGGGACTGTCGCAGCGATGGCGAGCGCGAAAGTTCTTCCGACGAGCAGGATCATCTCGCTTGATCTCCATGTGGGGGTCACCGAAGTTGACTTTGACCACTGAACCTTTGTCATTGCGAACATAGACGGAGAATTTCTTCGGGCCTTTGGGAGTTCTGAAAGGACGATTCGTTTTCACTTTCGCATGAGCCTCAAGTAGGTCGGTATGGAATTTTGATCCCTAGGTTGGTTGCTGTGAGAATTACAGCGAGCATTGTCATTTGAACATTCGCCGCTCCCCTATGTTTCCCGTACATTGTTTTCATCATTGAGTCCATATACGGTTTCATGATTACAGACTGCTCTTTGGTCATGTTAAACTGCAATGTGTTAAACAGGCGAATTCCTTTGTATATATATGGCAGACACCCTTCGCTATCGGCCATTATATCCGCATCACTGTACGCATATCGAACTTTGCTAGTGCCAACACCATTGATCATCAGCACCGTCCGCATTGATCTGAGTAGCCGCTTGAGCGTGTCAAAATTGATCTTGTCAGGATTGCGCGACAACCAAAATAGCGCACGCTCAAATTCCAACGGATACACCTGAAGGTATTCCAAATACTTTGTGAGCGAACCATAGGTAGAATCGAACCAAATCTTAAAGTTCCGGTAGGTCAGGGTTTTGTTTTTGGCGTGTTGTTTGAGCAAATCCACCAGATAAGTTCCCCACCAGTATTCGTCGGTTGGCCCCCACTGCCAATAGTGTTCGACTAAGTTTGGCCCCAGAGGAGCAATTTGAGTAAATCCACCACTCAAGGTCTTTGGAAACGGCCCTTTTTCATCGATGGCTTCAAAAAAAACAGCATCACTGCGGGCTTGTGCAATTGAATCTGCAATTACATCGCTTGAAGCGGGTACGGGGGCGGGCTTTGGGCAGACCGGGGGCGGGGCAACTGGACTTTTAGGATCCCAGACTACCCGGAAGGTGACCATGTCCCATAAATCTCCCCAGAAGCCGTTGATCATTTTGTTTACTTTCTGAGCAGCAGCACTGCTACCACCGCGAGCGCGACGTATAGCATGGTGTTGTTCGGTGCTGGAGCCGCCACGACCTTGGGCGGGGCAGTGGCGAGCAGTCGGCGGATCTCGTTTTGAGTCTCGACTTCAGTCCACCCCTGCTGCTGGGCAAACGCCATTACTCCGTTGATCATGTTTCGCACTGCGGGCTGCTCGGCAGGATCGATCCCGAAAAAGTCCATCGTGGAAGTGATGGTGGAGGGGGAGAGTCTGCCGCTAAAGGCATCGCTAGCGAAGCGGAATGCCATCTGCGCCCAGTCCTCGGGCTGAGAGTAGTCGAGGCCGATGGCCGGGACATTGTCAAACATACCGCGCAGCCCGCCGACACCGCAGGAGCATTGCGTACAGCTGCATGACTCATGGGGCATCCCTAACCCGCCCAGTCCGTTTTGGTATTGTGATATCATAAAATGAGGAGCCGCCCTTCGGAATCCGTGAATTGAATCAGGTGCATCAAAGGGCGGCTATGGTGTGCGGGTGAACGCACAAGGTTGTTTATTTTTTGAGCAAAAGGTAGCCGATGTAGCCCGCCGCAAGCAGCAGCGCAGGCGATTTTTCAGGTGTGGTTTTAGGGCGATCTGGATTGGCGACGAAACCCTCAATTTCAGGCCATTCCGCTGCCCAGCCTGCGATCAGACGCTGAAACGCAGTAGCACCATTCCAGAGGTCATCTTTACCATATTGGGAAGGCCCATCAGGGTTCCAGAAGTCCTGCGCAATGGTGTTGGTGTAGTCATACAACCATTCCTCGGCCCGATTGGGGAAGTGTTTGGAGAGCAGTTCAAAGGTGTTCGCTCTGACGACGGCATCTAAGGCAGGATTGCCGAGGATGGGATCGTCCCAGATGTTGGCATAGCTGGAGTTTTCGTAGGGAGCTTCGGGCCATTTGTCGCCCCAAATTGCGAATGATTGCATAGGTTTGGTGGTTACTTTTTAAGCAGCAGATAGGCAACAACAGCCCCGAGGATAATGACCGTGCTGTTGGATGATTTTTTTTCAGTTTCAGATGGATCAACTAAAAATCCGGTGGGGATGTCAATCGGACGGGTAGGATCGACAATTGGGGCAGGCGTGACAGGCGTGACAGGCGTGACAGGTGTGACAGGTAGCGGAGTAGTGCCGGGAACCGTCATCACAGGTTTAGCCGCACCTTCAATCAGATCGTAAGCCGTCAACCTTTTGGGTTCGATACTTCCGCCCCTAGTAATAAATGACCAAAACGCGACGGTGGCTCCTGAAGGGTTCACATAGCCTTGATAGGTGCGCCAGATCGGCAATATCCGAGTCATATAGTCGTCAAACTGGCGCGGGTTGTTGTAGCCCCACGATTCCCGGCTAGGATGTGAAAAAACACCATCGACCAAATACTGTATTTCATTACTTTTGAAAGTTAGATCTCGGGAGGGAAACACTGCGTTAACAATTTCTTCCGCATTGAAGTAAAGACTATCTAGCAGTGCTTCGTTGCCGTAGGTCGCATCTTGCCAGACGGGTACGCCGCTGGGTAGGAATCGGTTTGCCCAACCTGATCCCCAAGGATGTAGAGGTGCGAGTGCCATAGTGTTTGGTGTGAGTTTATTTAGACTTTCTGTTTGACATGGATAATGCGATACCCACGACTCCGAGGGCAAGTAAAATTCCGCTACCATCCGAGACTGCTGAACCGTCTTTGTTCACCTGAAGCACGGTTTTAAAAGTGCCTTGTTTGACAACGGAACCATCGATTTCGTTGATCAATCTGAGCGTGTCAGTGGCAGGGAGGTACTCGTAATACAACGACTCATCGACATAGACCCGACTGCCGTTGGCAAGTTCAGCAAGCTGGGCATCTGACAAAACTGCACCACCCGAGAGCGGAGCGTTCTCAGCAGCAATCTGCTCTAGTGAAAGCAGGACAGGAAAAATCTGTTCACCATCGAAGAGAACGTATCCCGGGCGATTGCCCGGTGCTTTCATAATCTGAAGACCATTTCCCAGATCTTTATTCTCACTCTCACCAGCGACACCCAAGACAACCGCAGTCCCGGTCTGAAGTTGCGCCCATTCTGCGGGAGTAAAGCGACCCACCAAGTGGGTGTCTTCTTCAAATCCATAGAATGCCCAGCGGTCGTTTAGCTTTCTTATATCCATGCTTTTGTTAAACTGCGATGTTGGAATAGGTAATTGATAACCGGGCCAATCATTACCATCATCATCCCAACGGACGTGTTCCCAGCTACCGCAATCCCAGTCCCAATTGTCTCCGGTGCAAGGTGGTTCAACCTCCCCGAGCGGAGCGTTGTCACGAACGACCTGCTCGTAGGGTATATATGCGATAGTGGTAAAGGAATCAGAACCGGGTAATTTCTCCCGAATGACAAATGTTCCTGTGAAAGCACCTATCGGCCCGCCACTGTATTCGCTGCTGTAGTTGGTCTGGTTATTGAACCTTATATTATACCACCGATTATTGTCAGTATCCTTCAATGTTCCCGTAGACCCTGCCAGCAAGGCTTTCCATTCTGTTAATTTGAAATGTCCTATCAGTATTCTATCACAGAATTCTTCATCTGTACCCCACCCTGATTCGACATCGCTGCCTTCATAAATAGACACACAGTCTAGTTGCTTAAATGTTACCTCCGTTGTAAAATCCAGAATCTCAGGATCAGGTTGGATGTAAATGTTCGGGATGTAAATTTCCTCTACTAGGGGCGGAAGTACTATAGGCGCGTTCTCTTGCAACACTTGTTCAAGGGGTATTTCGTCAACCTTGTAATTTTGATAACCCCACGACCAGTTCTCTTCCCAGACCTCAACAACACCATTCAATAGCTGAACGTATGTAAACGGCACATCGTAGGCTCCTTCATAAGCCTTTCGGTTCACACCGACTCGCTTGCCATCCAACAGTTCCTGCCATTCGTTTCGTCCATTCCACATTCCGGCGAAATGCCCTGACAGGTGCGGTTCATTGTTGATGTGCCCATAGTAAACGTTACTCATAATGTAATCCTTCCACGGTTAGCTTCCAACTCGCCGACGGCAGCGAGGTGGCGGGCAATCTCAGCCGAGTCCGTCGCCGTCGTCGCGATGGAGCGGTGCTTCCGAATCTCGGCGGCGAAGTAGTTATCGACCACCTCGGCAAACCCACCCAGCGCAGCCGAGGACTTCGTCGCGCTGCGCCAGACCAGCAGCAGCAGCCCGAGGCCCACAGCACCGATCAGGATCGCCACCGAGATCGGCAGGCGCACCGACAGGGAGGCCGATTCCGCCACCGTGGCGGTGTCGCTGGTCGCCTGCCCTGCCCGCACCGTCTGTTTGTAGCCTGCGGGCAGCGGCAGGGCAGGCAGCGGCTCCGGTGCTTCGATCTTCACATCGACCCGATTGGAGTGGCCGGACACGGTGACCGAGGGCGTGACCGTGGTGGTGTTGACCGGGGTCGGATCGCCTTCGGTGATCTTTTCAAAGCGGGTGTCCTCTTTGGCAGTGACGACTCCTTTCAGCACGCTGGCAGACTCCTTGTTCTGGAGCGGCAGACCAGTGCAACCTGTAATCAACAGCGCGATGAGGAGCAGGCGGGTCATTTCTTGTTGCGTAGGTCGCGGATATCTACCTTTAGCTCAACCAACGATTCTCTGATGTGCGCCATGTTGTTGACGATGATTTGCTGGTTTGCTGCGGCGGTGTTGGTCTGAATGACGAGTTCCTGTACCGCTTGTTGCACCGGGACGAACTCCTTGTGGGTGACAAAGTAAAAGCCACCGTAGTAGATCACCCCGCCGAGTAATAGAGCGCAGGCAAGTGCAACAGCTTTTTCAAGGCAGAAATTCTGGATGGATTTTAAAACAGCAGTCATGGCTAGGCTTTGTTGAACGTGTAGGGAAACACACCCAGATTGGTTGTTAAACTCACCGTGAAAACGGGGGTTGTTTGACCCAGAGTCGCGCCTTCAAATCCGATGGTCAGAATGTCGCCGGGTTGGACAGTGACATTGAGGTTTGTTAGGTATGCGGAATTCTGGTTCTGACCATTTTTCCACACTGCCACGGCGAACAGATTTGGATCTCGGGTAGACCACCTGCCAGAGGAACGGGAAGCCTGAACAAGTATTTCTGTAATGGTCTGTGCTTTGTCCATTATCCAATCGATCCGGTAATCTGTAAACGAACCGTTCGGCACAAAGCCGCTCCACGTTCCGGCAATGTCCGACCCGTACACCCAACCCTGCGGGGCGGACGCAGACGGCGCAGGAACGAGAACTGCGGGTGGTGTGACGGTAGGCACTACAATGGTGGGAGCAACAGGCACAGGTGTTGGACTGACGACCACTACGGGAAGGGGGGCTGGCGTTACCATCATAACGGGGGCTGACGGTGGCGCACTCGTCGTCAGCGGCGAAGTTCCGCTGGTGACATAAGGACTAACGTCGGCATAAGACGCTGCCACAGGAATTCCGACTGTGACCGTAGGTAGTCCGGCTGAAACAACGAGCGGCAAATTGCCCGCAGCGGGAGATGATTGAACTTCCGTAGCGGGCAGTATGTCGGCGTATTGCACCTCGTCAAGATCATAGCTCCAAGAACTGGGGACAGTCGTTGTCGGTGCAAGAGCGGTTTGAACTTCATCCTCGGGAGTCACCGGGCGACCTGTGGCGGGCAGCGTAGTGCCAGCGGCGGGGGATTTCTTTAGCAGCAAAAAAGCGGCAGCGAGCAGCAGTAACGGGTGGATCTTCATGGTTAATAAGTAAGTGTTCCGGCAATTGTGCTACTGTCATCAAGGGTCACTAGGCAGTCAATGTAATGTCCGGCTAGCCCGCCGGGAACATTCAACATGGTAAAAGCAAGATACAACGACGGCCCAGTAACATTCAACAAAGTGTAACTGCTATTCTGGATTGCGCCAGCTTGGATTATTCCAACGGGAAACAGCCCCGAGTTGATAGTACTCCATGCTGAACCGGACGAACCATCAAGCGAAACGTAAGCCTGTTGCAAAGTTCGTGAAGCTGGCATCAACACTTGAACAACTGCGTTCTGTTGTCCTACAGGCGTGAATTGCGACCATGCGCCAACCCAATCTTCATACGGCCCGGGCGGGGCTACTTTGAAAAACCCGGGTTCTGGTTCTGAGTGTTCCCAATACCAAATTCCATCCGAGAACGTCAGCGGTGTTTGCGGCATCCCCAGCACGGTAGCGACCCGTTTTGTTACTCCCGGGTAAAAGCTATGGAGCGTCTTGAGCATCAGGTGTCGATGATGCCGTGCGCCCGACACGCAGCCAGCAACGAATTGATCGCGGTGCGAGCTTCTGCATCGTCAACGACCCCGCCTGTGGCATCAGCAATTGCGCCCTGCTGCGTAGTCAGAATCTGCACGCCAGCGACCTTGTAAACGCCGGAAGCGTCCACGTCAGTCGCATTTACAGCCGCAAGCGTGGACACCCCAGTGACATCAAGGGTTCCGCTCGCGTCCACGTTAGTCGCAGTCACACCTGTCAGCGTGGTCAGACCGCTCGCCTCAAGGGTGGTGAATGCCCCGGGCAGACCACTGATCAATAGCTCGCCTGCGGTGATCTGCTTGTCCGTACCGCTTGCCGCCATCGTGGTGTCTGAGATGTCCACGATCACCAGCAGATCGCCAGTCGCGGCGGTGGTAAGGGCAGTCAGATCAGATATTTTAGAGTCGGCCATAGGTCATTCAAGCAGCAGCGCGTCGGAATTCTCAAGCATCAAATTGTCAGCGTTCTCAAGCAGGACAACCGATCCCGGTGCGGGAGGCGTGATATAAGCCTGATAAGTCAGCACCACCGACACCCCAACCGGGCGGACTTCCGCACGCTCGCTAAAAAAATCTTCAGCCATATCACTTTCTGAAATAGAACGTGGCGATCACATCGAACAGGTTTGCTGCGACGTTGGGCGAGGCGGCGTATAGCTCAAGCCGTGAGCCTTGTGGGAGGCGCATCCCGTAGGGAAACGTCACGCCTTGCGTGGTGTTCAACGTGGAATTAATGGCAGCGTTCACGGCGACCAGTGTGTTGGAGGACTCCGTCAGTCGATGCGCGGTTCCAAAAGTGTTGAAGCAAACTGCCGCCACAATTGCCGAGGTGGAGGTAGTATCACAAGTGAGCGCACAGGTAAAAATTACGCCCTCAATAACATACTCTTGGCCCAGACTGTAGGAAGTCTGCAACTGCATCACGGGTGACGCCGAGTTGATGTTGTTGCCTGTCTGCGTAAAGCGCAGCGTGATTATCCCACCCGACAACTCGGTCTTGGCAATCCCGACAGGGATTCCGACGGATTCACCAAGGACGGGAGGACGATTTGTGAGCAGGTTGTTTTCGGACATATAAGGAAAAAGCGCGTGGCGCGATCAAGCACGCCACGCGCTGTTGGGGCTGGGTGTGGGTTAAAGGTCGGTGGCAGATTGCAGCTTGTAGCCAAACAAGGAAATGGTCACCACGTTTGAGGAAGCGGACAGGTTCAGAATGTCAAACTGAATGATTTCGCCGGGGTTCAAGACCACCGGAGCGGGAAACCACGCCGGACGTTCTGCCGTGCCGCAAATCAATCGCTGCGGCACGCGCACATTGTTGTTCAGCAGCTTGCCAATGCTCTGGAGCGAGGGCGTGACGCTGAAGTTGTTGGGGCGCACATCAGCAGCCGCATCAAGGGAGGACGACCCGAGAATACACATCCACTTGAAATATGTGCCTGTGTCCAACTGGATCGCCAGCGTGGCCGAGGCGTTACCGCTGACCGAGGCAGTCACGCCTGTGTAGTAAAAGGGTAATGCGTTAGCCATGATAGAGTCAGGTTGCCCGCAATTACATCAAGGGGATGTCGGCATAACCCTCAAAGATCAAACCGATATTGATCGCGGGGGTCGCGCTGTTCACCAAGTTCGTAAACACGGGCGACGTGTTGGGGAAGTCGATGCTCACCTGCAACACGTCGTCGCGTTTGATGACTAGTTCAGGGGTCACATCATACAGGGGAGCCGTGCGATTCTGCTGCGCCCAGAGCGAGTAGAAGACTGCCACCGTGCTGGAGGACTGCACCTGATCAATGTCCACACCAAAACCGGGAGGGCAGATGCGGAACGGCTGCTCAATCCGCAGCGTGTTCTTGTTGTTCAACACGACGTTCAGCACACCCGTGCTGGCGAGATCGCAGAACGCGCTCATCATGTTCCGCATATAGCCCGTGATGGCAATTGCGCTGTTGTTGATGCCTGTGGGCTGGCGGCTCTTGGGCAGGATGTTGATGAACGTGCGAATGCGATTCAACTTGAAGTCATACGGCAGCTGATTGCTTTTGGTGACATTCGTCTCCTCAAGCGATTTGGCAAGGGACGATACGGGATCGGTAGCACCCTGCTGCACGTTGAAGAAGTTGATCGCAGTGGTTCCCGCAGCGGTGAGGCGCGGAAAATCCCAGAACTGGTAGCGGCGGAAATTAGCCATAGTGTTTGTAGTTTTGACCGATTAGATGACAGGACGAGCAACGATACCATCGAACTCCACTCCGACGTAGAGCGTGGTGCTGTTGGGAACTTGAGTGGTGGCGATGATTGGCACAAGCCCGCTCGGATAGGTAATCGAACAATCGAACGAAGCGTTCGGGTTGATGCTGATCGCGGGATCTTGCAGATACACAGCACCCCGGCTCTCATACTGCGAGGCAGGCTCACCCCACGGCGCAGACGACACATCGGACAGCAGGGTGTTGGGCGTGGCCTCGGTCAGGGTGATGGTCTGGTTACCCGCACTCTTACAGATCGGACGATCATTGCCCGCCAGCCAGAGGAAGGGGCGCGGCACTTGGATGATGGTCGAACTGTTGACGCTGAACTGGAAGCATCCCGCCTGCGCGAAACCCAGCAAGAAGTCCGACAGCAACGAAGTCGCATCGGTTCCGACGGCGGAAGCAATGGCTCGCGAGCCAATATAGAACTTGGTGCGAACGGCTTTTATCAGAAAATACACGTCGCCAAAACTATTAGCTTTCGGCAAATTTGTCGTCTGATAATTAACCGTTCCGCTGACGGCCTCGCCAAACAATTGGAGCGTGGCGGAACCTGCCGTCGGATAAGCGACGAGCGAATAAAACTGTTGCCGTTGGAACTCGCGGTATTTGGTTCCCGCGAGGGACTGGGCAAAATCTTCGGTGGATCGATGGGTTCTCATGTGGTTGTAAGTTATTTAACGATGGCTCAAGCGAATGCGTCACTGCTGAAGGGAGTCGGGCTGGCATAGACATCACCACGCAACCCGTTCATGCGTCCGTTCGGGTAGGCATTCATGCCTGCCGTCGGGTAGGCCCGAGTGCCTCGGGTTCCTCGGGTTCCAGCCATCGTCATAGGATGTCCGGCCAACGCCATCGGGAGGGCGCGAAGGCCGCGAGTGCCGCGCACACTGCGGAATCCGGCAGTGCCACTGCCAGCGGTGAGTGCAGGCGGGGCGATGTTCGCAGAGATCTCAGGAGGCAGGCTGGCAGAGTTCTGGTTGACCAAACCGATCACAGCGTTCGAAAGTGCGCCGATGACCATACCCTGCGCGAGCGGGCGGTTGTAGCGGTAGGTGACCGCAGCGACCACCACCGGAATCAGGGTGGAGTATGCGGTCTTCGCCATCGGGGCGGACGCTCCATCCATCCCGGGCAGCTTTTTGGCGAAGTCCATCTTGAGGAGATAGTTGGTGGCGACGTTGCCGAGAACGACGCCGCCTGCGAGCATCAGGTTCTCTTTGTTGAAGCTGTTCTTCAATTGAGACATGATGTTGCCGCCGCCGCCTGAGCGGCGAGCGCGACGAGTGGATCGACGAGCGGAGCGTTTGCGAGTAGAGCGTTTGCGGGATTTTTTAGCCATAGGTGTTGGGGTTTTTGAAATGGTGCGACGAGTGCGACGAGCGGTGCGACGAGCGGTGCGACGAGCGGTGCGACGAGCGGTGCGACGAGTTTTGCGACGGGTCTTGCGACGTTTCGGTGTGCTAGCTTCTTTGTTAGCAGCAAGCATCTTACGCAGCGCACGCTTTTGAGCGGGCGAACGACGGGACTTCTTTTTGCGGCGGCGTTTGGCCGGGTTGGCGAGAGTGAGATATGGCATAAGTACGGGAGGACTCTTTCAGAGTTGTTGTATAAAGTCAATCCTCATTTTCACTTATTAGTTCGCGCTCCATATTTGACCACAGCACGCCTGCTGCGAAACCCGCTACCAACAAACCCACCAGCACCATCGGATTCGGGGTGCTGGCATTATTTGTGGCAGGCGTTTCAGCAGCGAGGCGCACTGGGCGCACGATGCGGGGTGACACTGTTCCTGTGTCGGCATCAATATCGACGGGCGCAGAATTTTTCATACACGCAGTTTTACTCCGGTGGGTACGAGCAGCGCATTGATGGCAGGTTTGATCTCCGGTGTAAACTTGTTGAGATATCCCAGAATGTTTGCGGTGTTGCCCGGGATCAGAAAACTGCGGTTCCCGAAAACAAGAAACAGTTGAGTGAAGTCCCGGTCATTTCTGAGTTTGGCGAATTCCGCAAGGATCGCGTCCTCATCCTCAAATGCCCCAAATATTCCACTTTTGAAGGCTTCCTCAATGTTTTGCGCCATAATCGCGAGTTCTGGCAGCGGTATTGTTGGAGTCATTCCTTGGAGTTTTAGATTGTTATCAACAACCTGCAATACTTCTAAGACTTTGTCGGGCGACGGCAGAACTGTTTCGACTGCGTCCGCAAGTCCCTGTGTCAGTCGAGCAACTGCCTTGCCCACACTTTCAGTGCCTTTAAAAATCAGATAGACGCCCACCCCTAAAAGCAACCACTGCCACGCCTGCAAGGGTGCGCCCTCAGTCTGGTAGATCCGCGACAGGTTTTGTTTGGTACGATCTTTCCAGTCACTCATCATTTATCTTTCTTCAGAAAGGTGTAGACGGCTGCGCTCGCCGCCAAGATTTCCAACGCAGTCATACCTGCAACCAGCGGCAAAACTCCAACCCCTCGGCGGGTGCTTTTAGTTTGTTGACCTGACAACCCGGCGACACCCCATAAGCCGTCGCCGCCGCCGCCCCAGCCGCCGCCGCCGCTCCAGTCGCCGCCATAATCGCTGCCGCCCCAATCGCTGCCGCCGCCCCAATCGCTGCCGCCGCCCCAATCGCTGCCGCCGCCCCAGTCCCAATCGCTGCCCCAATCGCTGCTATAACTAGT
>Ga0181357_1000684_pt1 | contig 13000 bp, 19 predicted proteins | sample Fa13VDMM110DN_FD_130094 | JGI IMG/M metagenome (GOLD analysis project Ga0181357, IMG submission 130094) | Freshwater viral communities from Lake Michigan, USA - Fa13.VD.MM110.D.N | ecosystem: Environmental > Aquatic > Freshwater > Lake | place: USA: Michigan | collected 2013-09-24 | reverse complement strand
TAACGATGAAAAAATTAATACTCTTACTTCTCTTACCTATCTCAGTATATGCTCAGTTAAGTGACAGCATATATTGGAATACTCCTTATTTTATTATTAACTATTCTGAGATTTTAGAAGGACCACGTTCTGTAAGGTACACAGTAGCTTGTCCATCCGGAACAGCTTCAAGATCGGGGATGGAGTTTTACAAAGAGAAAAACATTCGTACCTCAGATAACAAAGACTACGAAGCAAATGAATGGGATAAGGGGCATATGGCTCCTGCTGCATCTTTTAACTGCAATAGAGATATGCTATATGCTACCTTTACTTATATAAACTCTAGCCTTCAGCATCAGAGTCTTAACAGAGGAGTTTGGAAAAAGCTTGAGGTTAGAGAAAGAGAATTAGCTACAAAAGGGAGTTTAAGGGTCTTCATTAGAATAGAGTACCCGACTGAACCCGTCAGAGTTACTACCGGTGCTGCTATACCTTTAGGGTACTACAAAGAAATAAAAGTTGGAAATAACAGAGAATGTTACTACTTTAAGAATGTGCAACCAGGTACATCAGATCTTCAGACTTATAAATGCCCATGCAGAAATGTTATTAAATAATGCGTAACCTTTTCAATCCTCAAGAAATAGATCTTAAGATCAAGATAATAGCTAAAAAGATCTCTGCCGAACACCAGGGCGATAAAACTCCCGTAGTCATGGTAGGGTTACTGAACGGAGCGTTTATGTTCTACTCAGACTTAGTACGTAATTTGACCATTGACGTAGAGTGTGATTTTATAAGAGTTAAAAGCTATACAGCTCAATTTAAGCAAGGGGATATCAAGATCCTTAAAGACCTTGAGACTCCTATTAAAGGTAAGCACGTATACTTGGTAGATGATATCTACGATACAGGTACTACGGTGAAAGCCCTAATTGAATACTTAGAGGTAAAAAAACCTGCTTCAATCTCGATTGTAACTTTACTTCGCAGAGAAACTTCTCCGACCCAAGAACAGACCTCCTACCATGCCTTCTCTATCAAAGACGAATGGGTGGTGGGTTACGGAATGGATGATGAAAACGGTTATTCAAGAAACCTTAATGGAGTGTTTGCACTCTGAGGTAAGTTTCGTATCTTAGAGTACGGTGTCGTAGCACCACCTTAAAAACACTAATTAATATGGCAGATAAAAAGCATTATGATGTTGAACTAGCTAAGGCCGGATTTGCTAACGGCATCTCTACCCAGCTAGCTGATAAGTTTAAAAAGCATAAGATGATCGATATTCATCTTTCCGAGCAGGAAAAACTTAGCATCATCCAAGACGCTGCGCAGGCGTTTGGTAAGTTCCTAGATGCGCTAGGTGTTGACTGGAAGAACGACCCTAACTCCTCCGACACCCCTAACCGAGTTGCTAAGGCTTATGTAAACGATTTATGGGCCGGACGATTCAATCCTATGCCCGCTATTACGGCATTCCCTGCTGACGACTACGACGGGATAGTCTTTGAAGGTAATATTCCTTTGACTTCTATGTGCTCTCACCATCACCAAGCAATTCAAGGCCGGGTTCATATCGCTTATATCCCGGGTGCAGGTGGTAAAGTGATCGGGTTATCTAAACTAAACCGAGTAGTGGAGCATTTCGGTCGCCGGGGAGCAATCCAAGAACAGCTCACAGTCGCTATTCATAACGCAGTCAATACCGTTTGCGAGGATAACATCGGTGTAGCTGTTATGATTGAAGCTACTCACAACTGTGTTTCCTGCAGAGGAACAAAACACGCAGGAGCCTCTATGAAAACTTCTAAGCTATCAGGAAGCTTCTTAAACGAAGACTCAGCCCGTGCTGAATTTTATGAATTTGTAAAAGGATACTCATGCAAGTAGAAAAAGTAAAATTTGTTGACGAGGTAGAGCTTTTTAATTCTACCTTTGGAAAGCCTAACAACTACACCCCTACCGTCCCTAATGATAAAAAGCTTACCGACTTTGTAGTTAGCTTTATTAGAGAGGAGACTGATGAACTTGAACAAGCTATCAAGGATAAAGATATCGTTGAGGTACTAGATGCTATTTGCGATCTTTTGTATGTTGCAGTTGGTAATGCTAGTATGGTCTTTGGTCTCAAGGATAAGTTAGTTCCAGCTTATGCAGAGGTTCAGGCCTCGAATATGTCTAAGAGCTGTGTTAGTGAGGAAGAAGCAAAAGCTACAGTAGAGGAAAGATCTAAAGAGCATGGAGAGTGTTACTACCGTCCGGTAGGAGACCGATATGTTGTCTACCGAAAGTCTGACGATAAGGTTATGAAGTCTATAAACTACTTTGCACCTAATCTCCAGCAATTCTTTACCGAAGATGAAATCCAAAACGCTAAGCAATGAAAATTGCCCATGAGAGTCCTATCTCTATTTTTAAGGAGATACAAAAGATAACAGATTATGATTATGCTTTGGTGCATTTATTCGAGGAATCTCCTGAGTATCTGCAGAAGTTTAAGGACGCTTTAGCAGCCGGGAGAGAGGTTATACTAGATAATTCAATCTTCGAGCTTGAGGAAGCCTTTGATTCTGAGAAGTTTGCCCACTGGATTATGGAACTGAAACCAACCTGGTATATCGTTCCGGATGCTTTGGAAGATTATCAAAGAACCAGAGCCAATATGATTAAGTGGAACCGAGACTGGGCCGATAGAGTACCAGGTAAAAAGATTGGAGTAGTTCAAGGAAAAACCTATGAAGAGATCGTTGACTGTTATGAATACATGGCAGGCTTAGCTAGAGTAGATATGGTTGCAATCTCGTTTGATTACAGCTACTTCTGTGATAGCTTCCCCCATCCTAATAAGTACGTCAGTTGGATGCTAGGAAGGGTTGCTCTTTTAGGTAGACTACTTAAGGATGGTATTATTGATACTAAACTTCCTCACCACCTTCTAGGTTGCGGCTTGCCCCAGGAATTTCAATTATACAGAGAAGCAGGATACGATTGGATCTATTCTATCGATACAAGTAACCCTGTACTCCACGGAATGAAAGGGATATACTACAAAGACCAGGGACTGTGGGATAAAGAATCTCAGAAACTCTTTACTTTAATTACCTCAGAAGTAACTTCTACCCAGATGGAAGTCATTCGTCATAATGTCTCACGCTTTAGATGGTTTGCCAATGGAAACGCCCAAGTGGATAGCATTCTTTAGTCAGACTGGTTCCGAGATCGTTCTGATCTCTGAAGCTTTAGGAAGGTGGCCGGATATGATTATTAGTAATCGCCGATCTGAGTCTGCTAGAACTATTACTTCCGGTATACCTAAAGATAAAATTTACTATACCTCCAATAGTCCTGAGGGGTATGAGTATCTTCATTACCTCGGTCAGGTAAAAGATCCGATAGTTACTCTTCACGGATGGTTGAGAGTGGTGCCAGAGGGGATTTGTACTAAGTACGAGATGTATAACGGACATCCAGGGCTCATAACTAAGTACCCAGAACTTAAGGGTAAAGATCCTCAGTTTCGAGCTTTCGAAGGAGACTATAATACAGGAGGTTGCGTTATTCATAAAGTAACTCCCGGGGTAGATGAAGGAAAAGTTTTAATGGAAAGAGAAATAGGAATTAGATTGTTGGATCTTAATGAAACCTTTCGTAAATTACATGATACTTCGGTAGATATGTGGGTAGAATTCCTTAAAGAAAGGTTATGATTAAAAAAATAGCATTAGTAGGAGCTAGTAGTACCGGTAAAACGACTGTGTATGAACTGCTTAAGAATCAGCTTCCTAAGTGGGAGTTTGTAAACGAGAGTACCCGGACGGTAGCTCGGTATGGCTTCCCTATCAACGAACTCGGTACTACGGAAACTCAGTTAGCTATCTCAAGCTTTCATCTAGAAGCATTACTCAAGCCTTATAACCTAATCCTAGACCGCTGCTACCTAGACTTAGTAGTTTACTCCCGACATATACCCAAGCTATCTCAACCGGGTCTTGACTTTATAGTAGATACCTGGAATAGAGTTCAGAGTGAATATACTCACTTTGTTTATTTTCCTATCGAGTTTGAAGCGATCGATGATGGAGAAAGAAGCGTTGACGAAGGTTGGAGAAAGATCATCGACCAAGAATTTAAATACCAGCTAGATCTTACTGATAGGCATTACCTGGCTGTGACCGGCTCACCAATGCAAAGAGTAAATCAAATTTTAAAATACATTAAATAATGGATTATAACAAGAACCAAAGCGCAGTTGTAGAAATAGCAAGCAAACACCTCGGCCAGGTAGGAGGTGCTGGGTACTCCGATCAATACGACCCTTCGTTACTGGTTGCGATTCCACGTTATCTAAACCGAGAGGCTTACGGAATTAAAGAAGAAAGCTTGCCTTTTATAGGACTAGACGTATGGAATGCTTACGAAGTATCAGCCATTACCAAGAAGGGTCTTCCAGTAGCAGGGATGCTTAAGATAGTATGCCCTGCCGACTCACCCTTTCACGTAGAGTCAAAGTCAATTAAACTTTACCTTAACTCCTTTAATATGACCGCTTTCGGTGAGACTGCTAAAGAGTGTATTAAGTTTATTGAAAGTCAGGTCTCTAAAGATCTTACCGATCTCCTACAGGGAGAGGTTTCTTGCAAATTCTTTACTAGCGGGGATATGCACGAGTATGAGTTTGTAGAGTTTACTCCTCTCGGTGCTTTGGTTGATCTAGATGCAATAGAGTTTACTTCCTTTCATTCTGATGCAACCCAGCTAAAGGTCTGGCACACAAAAAAGGAGGTAGTGGTTAAGAAGATTGAATCTGATTTACTAAGATCTAACTGCCGGGTGACCAATCAGCCGGACTGGGGTGATGTTTACATCCATCTCATCGGTAAGAATGTCCCCGATGAAGCATCGCTAGCTCAGTACATAGTCTCCCACCGCCAGGTATCTCACTTCCACGAAGAGATTTGTGAGATGATCTTCACCCACCTTACTGAAGCCTATCAACCAGAAGGTCTGATGGTAGCATGTCTTTACACCCGAAGAGGAGGATTGGATATTAACCCTATCCGATCAACGCACGCTAATATGATTCCGGGCTGGTATAAAGATCCTACTAAGAGGATGAAGAAAACTTTACGTCAATGATTGAAAAGAAGTATTACCTTGTCACCGATCGTGATACGGTAAATCTACTTCTACAACATATTGACGAGTCTGAAACTATTGCTTACGATACTGAGACCAATAGTCTTAATCCTAGAAAGGGTAAGGTAGTTGGCTTTTCAGTATCAGGGGACGTAGGTATAGGGTTCTATATGCCTACTATGATGTGGAATACAGTATCTCAAACTTTAGACGAATGCACTATAGGGGGGATAGGATGCAATACTCTTACTAAGGTTATTCTAAAGAAGCTTAAAGGTAAGAAGCTTGTTATGCATAATGCATCTTTTGATATTCGCTTTACTAAGAATTTCTATAAAGTAGATCTCTTAGATGACCTTTGGATCGATACAGCACTACTAGTTCATACTGTTAAGGAGGAAGGAGCGTTTGGTTTTGGTACTTCTCCTTTCGGTCTTAAGTCAATTGCTATTATGGTACAGCAGGAAATAGGATTAGACGTTGAACAAGCAGCAAACAAAGAGCAAATAGAGCTTAAAGAATCTATTAAGAGTAATGGCGGGGCTATTACAAAGGAGAACTTTGAGATTTTTAAAGCTGATATTGAAATTTTAGGGAAGTACGCTGCTGCTGATACCGACCTTACCCTTAGAATCTGTCGACATTTCCTAGGTGAGCTTAGGAAAGAGGGGTTAGAGAAATTTTTCTTTGAAGAGGAAGTTATGCCTCTTTATAAAGAAGTTACTATTCCTATGGAGGAGCTTGGAGTAGCATTAGATCTAGACCTTATAGGTAAGACTAGAGATGAGATACAGGCTGACCTACAGCTTTATAGGAAGAAAGTCTTCGATGAAATGCTTATTATGCCTCAGGTACGAGAATGGATAGTAGATACTTCATTTAAGAACTACCCTCCTTCCAATAGAGGTAATTGGGTTCAAAGTCTCATCGAAATTTATAAGCTTGACTTAGTTCAAAACTCTAAAGGAAGATACTCTATTGCGGCTAAGAGTGTAAGCTCTCTCCCTGACTCTGCGGTTAAGACTTTTATTCAAACCGGTGATGTAAAAGTTCTAGACGAAATGGAAGTGCTTAAAGTTTCTATCGATTTATGGAAAAAAGATAACGATGGAGATTACTTCAACATTCAGAGTAAAAGGCACTTAGGTGAGATAGCATTCGATTATATGAACCTTAAACCTTTATCAAAAACCGATAAGGGTATTCCTCAGTTCGACGATGAATTTATTCAAACTATTTCCGGTAAACAAACCTGGGCTGAGAATCTTAGGATCTATAATAAGCTTCTTAAAATCTCTTCTACTTACGTAGATAGGTTCTATAACGGAGCTGAAGATGGTCGGTACTACTTTTACTTTAAGCAAAACGGTACTGTATCAGGTCGGTATGGATCCGATGCTCAGCAACTTCCTAAACTAAAGGAAGACGGTGAAGCAGCTCCTATAATAATGAAATATAATAACATCGTTAGAGCTTTTCTAATCTCTGAAGAAGGAAGGATATTGATTGATGCTGACTATGAATCTCTAGAACCTCATTGCTTTGCTTCAGTATCGGGTGATAAAAATTTACAAGATATCTTTAATAATGGATGGGACTTTTACTCTACAGTTGCTATCAAAGCAGAAAAACTAGAACTAAGGACCGATCTATATCCCGACGGAGTTTCTCCTGATAAAAAATCTCCAGTATTCCTTAAAAAAATAGATCCAGTTAAAAGGAACCGAGCTAAAGGCTATGCATTAGGAATAGCTTACGGCATGGAGGCTTATTCTTTAAAGATGGGGTTAGGGATTACTCAAGCTGAGGCCGAAGAGCTGGTTAACGGATACCTAGACGGTTTCCCACAGCTTAAAGAATGGAGAATAAACTCCCGACAACAGGTCAAGGATCATGGTTTTATAGTTAATAAGGTAGGCCGAATAAGACATTTACCTAAAGTAAAGAAGATCTACCAAACTTTTGGTGACCAAATAATGGACTGGCGATATAGAAAAGAGTTAGAAAAGACTTACGGTAACGACCAAGTTACGGCTTGGTATCGTGACTACCGCAACGGTCTTAATAACTGTTTAAATTACCAGCTACAATCCCTAGCAGCGGCTGTTGTAAATAGAGCTGCTATTCAGATCAATAGAAAGTTAAAGGAGTTAGGAGTAGATGGAAGGGTTCAAGCCCAGATCCATGACCAGTTAATTATCAACGTACCTGAAGATCAAGCAGAGTTCTTAGCTCCTATTATAAGTAAGATAATGGAGGTTACAACCCAGCTCGATGGAGTAACTCTAAAGGCTCCTCCTGAGTTAAGTCGAAACTTTCGAGACGGACATTAGCATTCTCTAGGGATATTTAGTGACCTTTAGGAAAAGGCACTATTTATCCAAAAGAGGATAATGCTTTATGAAGTTCGTCAATCAGACCATTATACACTAAGAAAGGCAGAGAGAGGTAAGATCCTAGATCTTAAAGTCCCTCAAGCTGCATATAAGGGCTATGATTTTAAAGAAGTAGAACCAAAACTTATTCAGGATATCTCAGAAAGATTATTTGGGATATTAAGAGGGTTTGAAGGTAAGCAATCAAGCTACTCAGGAGCAATTAACCGAGTCTTTTTAGTACTAAGACCAACTGCTATAAAGGATGGAAAGCAGTATCCAATTACTATGCATGTTAAGTCTAGCAAGTTTGATAAAGAAACTCAAAAGGCTACTCTTGTTGATAACTATGGTGAAGCTTATGTACTTATTATTACCCAAGGTACTTTGGTTACTTTACTCCTCTACAAGCAAGAAGATACCTCAGACGATAGATTAGCAGCAAAAGCTTTAGAGCATCTTAGAAGAGAAAAACCTGAACTAGCTGATAACCCGATGAAGGTAATGCCGACTACCGGTTGGGACTATAAGATCGTTATAGATGAGCTTTTTAAAGGCAGAGAGGTCGGATTATCTCAAGCTGAAGTTACTAAGGAGGAGCTTCCGTATAGGGTAAGGACCGATTATAGGAAAGGTGCTGACTTTAAGCACGATACACTCGGTACAGGAACTATAGTATCTACTAGCAACGGGCAGAGCGGACAACCAAACGCTAACGGAATACTACAATGGGTAGATGTTGACTTTAAAAAACCAATCCTTAAAGGAGGCAAGCTAATTTCTATAATACGCGTACCAAACATATACGCAACAGCATACTGGTTAGGGAAAGCCTAATTAGGTATATTTATATAAGAGCAGGGGACCGCTCTAAGTTAACTTACCGTTAGGGAGTTAGGTTATATTACATACTAATTAAATAGATCTAAGGACTATGTCAAAAATTCAATTCACTACCACTCCGTGGACCACAGACTATACGTCTACATTTGATATCCTATTTAAGGATTTCTACAATACCAATTCAACTTTTATTTCCCCAGTAGATAATAAAATCGGTCATCCGGTTGATATTTACGAAAACAAAGAAGGGTTATTTTTCGAAATTGCCTGTACCGGCCTCACCAAAGGCGATGTTGAGATTTCGGTTGAAGGTGATGTACTAAAGGTTACTCATACTAAATCCAATGAGGATCATTGCTGTGATACTAACGACTGCAAGTACTACCATAAGGGGCTATCTCGAAAGTCATTTAATTTAGGCTATAAAATAGCTCCTAGATTTGACATGACTTCAGTAGATGCTAAAATGGACAATGGGCTTCTTACTGTCTCATTTTCTCATACTGCTGAAAATAAGCCAACTAAAATCAAAATCAAATAAAGTTTATTTGGTCCTCTGCTTTTTATAGCCTATATTAGGGTATAATCGTTTATTATGAAAGGCAAACAAAAGGGTTTTCAAAAAGTAGGAGTAAGTATCTCTGATGCAACTATTGCTCCTTATTTTATTACCGTTGACGGAAGTCAATATACTGTGATGTTAGAAGGAAGTACCATACCCCAGGGCTACTATGCAGGCTTGGAAGGTGCTATTAAGAGAATAGCACACTTTAAGAATTTAGAAGCTCTAGACCAGACTACAATTACATTGCATGAATATCTAGAGAGTTACAAACAAATAGTTAATAATATAGTAGAATTAGTAAAATGAAACAATTAATCCCTCTACACGATAGAGTTATAATTAAACCAATAGAAGAAGGAGAGACGATGTACGGTAACATCGTTATACCGGATATGGGTAAGGAAAGGCCGGAGATGGGGGAAGTAGTAGCTGTAGGACCTGGAAGGTTCTCCGAGAGCGGATACTTCCATCCAATTAAAGTTAATGTAGGAGATATTATCTTAGTACCTAAATTCGGTGCTCAAAGAGTAGAATTCGACGACCAAGAGTACTACATTACAGTCGATAAAGAAATTCTCTGCATAGTTAGAGAAAAATATAACCCTGAAACAGATCACGAAGTATGAGTAAGCAAATAATATTTTCACAAGAAGCAAGAGAGAAACTTCTTAGTGGAGTTGAAAAACTTTCTAAAGCTGTAGTAAGTACTTTAGGTCCTAGCGGACGTAATGTTATTATCCAAAAAACCGCTGATAATCCAATATCTACCAAAGACGGCGTTACAGTTGCAAAAGCAATTGAGCTTGAGGATCAGATCGAAGCAGTAGGTGCTCAGATAGTCAGGCAAGCCTCTATTAAGACCGCCGATCAGGCTGGGGACGGGACTACTACAAGTACTCTACTAGCTTCCGTTATAGCATCTCAGGCTATGAATCTACTTAGTAAAGATCGAAACCCAGTAGATATTAAGCGAGGAATAGATCTAGCCGTTAGGGATGTTGTTAGTTACTTAAAAACCAAAAGAGAAGAAATCTTAGCTGAAGATCAACTTAAGCAAGTTGCAACTATCTCAGCTAACAACGATCTTGAAGTAGGAGAACTAATTGCTTCAGCTATGGAGAAGGTAGGAAGCGATGGGGTTGTTGCTATTGAAGAATCTAGAACAGGAGAAACTTATTTAGAGACTGTTGAGGGTATGCAATTTGATAGAGGTTATAAATCTCCTTACTTTGTAAACGATAACAATACTATGTCTTCGATTTTGAATAAACCTCTTATTCTTATTACAGATAAGAAGTTAGTAGCTATTAAGGAGTTTCTTCCCATACTTGAGGCTTGCTCTACTCAAAACCGGTCTTTGCTTATTATTGCTGATGATGTAGATGGAGAAGCTCTTTCTACTTTAGTAGTAAATAAAATGAGAAATATCCTACAGGTAGTTGCAGTAAAGGCCCCGGGCTTTGGTGATAAGAAAAAAGCAATGCTTGATGATATCGCTATCCTGACAGGAGGCCAGGTAATCAGTCACGAGAAAGGAATGAGGATGGAAAAGTTCAATCCCGAGTGGTTGGGTGATGCTAGGAAGGTTGTTGTGAACAAAGATACAACTACTATCATTGACGGTAAAGGAACTCCAGAAGGACTCGAAGAAAGGGTCTTAAACATTAAAGAGCAGATCGATAACTCTAAGTCACCTTACGAAACCGAGCAGCTTCAAGATAGACTAGGACGTTTGATTGGTGGTGTAGCAATTGTCTACGTCGGAGGTATAACCGAAGTAGAGATGAAGGAGAAAAAAGATAGAGTTGAAGATGCTCTTAATGCAACTAAAGCAGCTTTAGAAGAAGGCATTCTTCCGGGTGGTGGCATTGCTTTAATAAATGCTCATAATTACTTGAATACCCTTGAGCATTCGTTTGCAAATACCGATCAAGCAGTTGGGTATGGAGTTCTTCTGAACTCATTGCTCTCACCGTTTATTACGATCCTCCTTAATGCTGGATACACTCAAGAGAAGATAGAAGAGATAAGAGAAGATTTAAAAGATAAAGATTTCTGGACCGGCTATAATCCTCGCACTAACGAGATTGTTAATATGTTTGAGAAAGGAATCGTCGATCCGGCTAAGGTAACTAGACTGGCACTTGAGAATGCAGCATCAGTTGCAGGTACTTTGCTTCTAACTGAATGTGTTATAAGCAATATTAAGGAAGATAAGAAAGAAGAGTTTGACTTTAATAATATGATGTAATGAGCGTTAGCAGTCCAAAACAACGATATGAAGCATTCCAGGAATGGTATAGATGGGCATCAAATAAATACTCATCTTTAAGAACTAAAAAAAAGCCTCAACAAGAAACTTTTTATAAGAAAGAACCCTGATATTTATAAAAAGTTACTATGAGTTCAGAGTTGGAAAATCTAGGATGGAAAGCTTTTAAGAAAGGGTTCTTTACTCAATGGCAGGAACTCTGTCTAAAGGAGAAAATAAAAGACCCTGATCAAGATAACTTTTCTTACTACCGCAAGGCTTATAAGAAGCTTAACAAAAAGCTTAAAAATCAGAAGCAATACTAGTTTAAAACTTTCTTAAAAGTTTTTAAACTCTCTTGCTTTAGAAAAAAAATTTTTATATCTTTAATGAAATAGGATTAAAGGTTATGGAAGAGATAGATTATAAGTTCATGGAGTTATGGCATAGAGCAAACGATGCTACATTAGGCGTTGAAGTTTGTTTTTATGCTCTTAAGATCATGCGAGACCAAGAACTATCCTCCCCGCTTCTAGCTATGCAAATAGCTCTTGAAGATTGGAACTGCTAATCTTTACCGCTGGCGTGAGAAGGTCCTCACAAAGAATTTACACTTTTTTTAAGCAGAAATGCTTATGTCGGTTCGATTCCGACCAGCGGTACTATACCTTATTTTAATTACACTAAACTTATCTCAATGTTATGCAAATCGGAGATTATATTGTTCCAAAGAAAACAAATGAAATTTTAAAAATAGAAGAAATCGAAATCATACTAGGTGATACTATCCTTTATACATTTTGTAGAAAATCCTTTCATAAATCACAAGTTGAAAGTCTTACTGCAGTTTATAATAGAGAAATAAAAAAACAAAAAAAACTTAATAAGTAGCTAATATTAGGGTAGAACTGTTCGTAACATCTTTAGACCTTCGAGACTATTTATTCTAGTACTACCTCTAGTTTACTTTTGTTCTACTAAAACAGATTTGAATAGGAGTTACGAACAAGTTTACGCAGAATACTTCCAGTCAGTTGGATTTAATTAAGTTAGTCACTTTATCTAAAAACTATTAGTTTTAATAAAAATAGTATTATGGAAGAAAATACAGGATTTCAAAAACTTCTAATTTCTATGATGACAAGAAGGTGGTTAATCACCCTTATTGTACTGATTACTTTTATGTTTACTACTTTCGGAATTTTGATCTCCATTCATGTAGATACGGCTGTAGGTCAGGAGTGGAAAGAACTCCTACTCCTACTCTTAGGAGCCTTTATTGGATCTTACGGTAAAATTATCGACTACTGGTTCTCGGATACCGATAAAGATAAGATGTTAGTACAAAAGATGGACGAAGAAGACGGTGTAGCTCTTTCCAATACAGGAGGCTCAGCCGAACCTTTAAATAGCAGCGAGGAAGAATAATGTCTTCAATGCCCTGCCCTGCCTGTAAGTACCCATTAGGGTTGACTTTAGAGTTTATAACTAAGCACCCGATTTCAATGTGCCCTAATTGTCAGACTATGTTTAATTTTGAAGTGGGTGATGAAATTAAAGAATCATTAGCTAATGCATTATCAGATATAAATAAAATTAAAAAACAATATAAAGGAACGGTTAAGTTTAGTTAAATTTAACACCCTTACGATTGCTTAATACTAGTTATATACATAAAACGGTTATACTAAAACTAAATAATAACACAAAAAAATAAAAATATGGCTTCAGATATTTCAGCTCAATTTACCGGTTTACCAATAGAGGATTTAATTGTATCTCCTATCATTGGTATGGCAAAGGGGCAAGCAAAATTAAACGATGTAACATGGCAGTACATCAACC
>Ga0181357_1000682_pt1 | contig 13006 bp, 16 predicted proteins | sample Fa13VDMM110DN_FD_130094 | JGI IMG/M metagenome (GOLD analysis project Ga0181357, IMG submission 130094) | Freshwater viral communities from Lake Michigan, USA - Fa13.VD.MM110.D.N | ecosystem: Environmental > Aquatic > Freshwater > Lake | place: USA: Michigan | collected 2013-09-24 | reverse complement strand
GACGGTCACACAACCAGTATAAAAAGGAGACATAATTTATGGCATTTGGAGATCCAATTCAAAAAGGCATAGCTGTTGCCTGGGGAACATCTGGAACAGGAGAATTTAGAGTGGCAGGCGGAGGCTCTGCCTATCTTGTCAAGGCTACAGGTATCGACCTGTCCAAAGACGCGGAAGTGGAGGAGCACAGGGACCCGCAAACAGGCAGCGTAATCGGGTTAACATTCTTCAATCCAAGCAAGGAGGCATCCCTAAAGGTGTTTCCAACAACCTCGGGGATAACCACAGCCGCCGCGGTTGTACTTCCAGAAATAGGTGACTCGTTCGAAATTTACGGTGGCGCAACAAGTGCGCTTGACTCAGACATTGCTCCAACAGCCGGAGCAAGCGCAAACAACAAATATATTGTGATGAAGTGCAGCAAATCGCGAGTGAACAATGGTCGTGTTAATTTTGACGTAACCATCAAGAGGTACGCGACTGACCTGAGCACTACCGTTACCCCATAGTGACCGTCCTAGATCAATACCGCACGCTGACCCTGCCCCTGCCCTACCGGGTGCTGGGGCAGCGTCTTCTGCCGTTGACGATCGGGCACATGCTGATTCTCGACAGGCTGGACATTCGGGACGTACGTTCGCCTGAAAACTTGATTCTCGCGGTGACGGCGTGCTCGCAGCCATCGGAGGACTACGAGCGGTTCTTTACCTCCTGGCGGGCTGTCCTGGCGCGCATGTGGACACGAAAAGCACGGCGCATTCTCGCGGACCCAGTCCGATTCGAGGAGCGCGCTTGGTTATTCCGCGAGTACATCGAGGAAAACACCGAGCGGCCGGAGTACACGTCGAGCAGTGACACCGGCTCCGATTCAATCATCCCGTTCGCGCAGTCGCTCCGGGTGACAATGATTTCCAAGCTGGGCTACCGGCCGCAGGACGTGAACGGCACGCTATATAAGCAAGCCGTCTGGGATTACTTCACCTATTGCGAGCAAGAAGGCGGAATCACGATCTCCGACGTTGGTGACCGCTTCAGCGAGGAGATCGAGCGCATGGAGGCGTTGCACCGCGAGCGCATGGCGAAGGGGGCCAAATGATCAACCTGCTTTTCCGGGCAGACCTCGACGGCAAAGGCGTTTACTCGGGGCTCGCTGGGATCCGCAATGCAGCCAAAGGCGTTGGCGCGTCAATCGGGGGAACGCTCAAGGGGGGTGTGGCTGGCGCACTGGGCATCGGAGCCATCGGCGCGTCGATTGCAAACGCTGTAGCGCAAGGCGGCAAACTCAACGACATGAGTGCCGCACTGGGGCACACAAAGGGCTTTTTGCAAGAGGCGGGATACGCGGCCGCGCAGTTCGGGAGCAATCTCGATGAGGTGGCTGGGGCATCACAAAGGCTGATCCAGGCGCAGCGCGCGGCACTGGCGGGAGGTGAACAACAGACGGCGGCATTTGCCGGGCTGGGAATTTCAATCGCAGATTTGAAGACGCTAAATCCAGACGAGTTGTTTCGAAGGACTGCAAAGGCGATGGACGGCGCGGCCGGCACGTCGAACCAGTTGGCCGACGCAATTACACTGATGGGTCGAGGAGCGACCAATGTTCTTTCTATGATGCGCGGTGGGTTCGAGGAGGCGTCAGCGAAGGCCCGCGAATTGGTTGTGGTGAATGACGAAACCATCGAATCTCTCGACGGCATTGGGGACAAGGTTGATTCGATCAAAGGTATGTGGCAATCGCTCTGGATGACGATCACAGCCGGCGCCGTCAACGCCGCGTCGGGCATCAAGACCTTTATCGAGAAAGCGGGCGCGGGAGCCTACGGACTGATTCAAGGCGGTGTTCAGGCGGTCGGCGAGGGGCGCGGGATCAATCAAGTAATCGACCGATCAATCGACACCATGAAGCTGCAAATCCAGGGCATCGACGCCGAAAAAGAAGCAGCGCGAGTAATCGCGAAGGCAGCGGCAGACAAAAAAGCCAAAACATTGGAAGACAACATCCCCGAGGAAGTGGAGGTCGCAAAGAAAACGCGCACGAGTCCCGCCGGCTCCGGAGGCTCCCCACAATCCAACGCGGACGCATTCGCCAAGATCGGCCTATTCGTCGGCGGCACAAGCGGAGGGTTTTTGCAGTTGCAGAAGGATCAGCTGTTAGAGCTACGGAATACCGTGGCGGCGATCAAGGAAATGCAGGCGTACATGAATCGCGTTTGGTAATATGGCAATTTACCCCCGCACCACAGGCACGCTCGGGACATCCGGGAGCGGTGGGCTATACTATGCCGCCGACGGTAAGGTGACCTACGACCCGAAGACGGGCCGTAAGTACGAGAACAAGATCAAGATTCACCGAGGCGAGAGGAGCAGCTGGGAAGATTATCTCATTGGAATTGGGGCGGAATACGAGTTGGACCCGATCGGAAACACGACGTTGTTCTGGGTGACGTGGAGAACTCCTGAGTCGAACGACACCGAGGGGATTCCAAGCGGAGTAATTAAGCTGGAGCTGACGACGACGTGGTCAATAGAGCCAATCGAGCTAAGTCGCGACGTGTGGGAATTGCCGGAGATAATCAGGCAGCTTTCAACATGCACACCTAATCAGTCCGCGGAACCGAACAGCAGGACGGACGTAAAGCTGTTTTTGAAGGGCATGATTGACGCGCTCTTGCGAGGGTTGTCCACCTATCCAGATCCAGCAAACCCAAACGACACGCTAGACATATCGGCGTCAATGATCGTGCAGCAAGCCGTTGGCTTTGGAATGGATCAAACTACGTGGGAGGGGTTCATTGACACGCTGGCGCACAACACAACGAGCTGGCTCCAATCATCGTGGTCGCTCAAGCGGCGCATGGTTCTTCCGTCCAATTCAAGCGTTCTAGCAGACCTTGAAAACGTGAATCGGCTGTTTACCCCAAGCGGACTTTTGACTGATCTACAGGCGCAATCAGGAATCCCAAGCACCGTCCGGTTCGCGCTGCCGACAAACGGCTACTGGCTCAAAAAGGCGCCGTCTATTTCACAGAACACTTCCGGGTCATGGGAGATCAACGGTGAGTGGTGGTGGGCTGAACAATACCTTCCGTTCATTTACGGGACACCTATCAAATCATGAGCGAGTACACACAACTAAGAGGAACCGGGCGCATCTCAACCGCGATCCGCGAACTCCAAAAGGACGCCGGCCGGCGAATCGTTGGCGGACCCGGCGTGTTCGTGGACTACACCACGCGAGGGCCAATCATTCGCGCACGTCCAGGCGCAGGAACCGGGACATCGGCAACCGCATCAAGCGTCGTCCCGCGGTGGGGCTAATTTTAGAAACAATTAATTAAGGAGGATATATGGCAGATGTGACAATTACTTGCACTATGGTAGCCCAAAAGGGTTCAGCCTACGTCAGAAGCCCTTTAGGCTTTTCGGGATTTACCATGGACATGCTTGGTGCGGCGGTCGCGTCCGACACTCAGCTCGCATTAACAGCATCGGAGATCACGCTTGACTTCTCAACGGTCGCGTCGGGCGGAATTGTTGGTGGCGTGTTCGTGAAAAATAACGGAACTACAACGGTCGTCACGGACTACATCACTCTAAGCTACGGAACCGGAGCAGGGGCTGGCGCTGGCTCGTTTTCGGACAAAGCGTTCCTTACACTCCGATCCGGTGAGGCGGTGTATTTCCGACCCATGTCCGACGTGATTCAATGCCAATCGTCTGGCGCAATCGCATCGACTCAGATTTCTGTCGCGTGCCACGAACTGTGACCCGTGATCACATTTCCACTCTGCCCAACGGTGGAGGTTGGGGAGGCCCTAAAGTCGTCACAACTGGCGGGACTCGCTGACTCGATCAATGCGCGGCTACGCTCCGGGCTCGGTGACGGGGCGTGGCGGCTCGCGTACTATTTTCTCCAACAGTTCCGCCAGATCCGCAACCCGGACGACAGCGGGTATCTGTGGCCTTCCAACGCTGAGTTTCTGGAGTATTACCAGCACACCGCGCCGTCATCGGACTGGGCTTGGCCGATAGCTGGACCGGATGAGGCCGAGGGGGCGAACACCGAAAGCATAATGCCGGCATTCGTGTTTGGCTCCGCGCAAGATTCGATCGACTCGGAATCGGACCGCATCGGCGGCAATAGCGACATGCCGACATCGGTGGGCACGGGCACGGTACTGGAGCTATGGCGACTTGGGCAGGCCCAGCGCGGCGCATACGATCCAGCGTCGGGCGACTACGCATCCCCGGCATTCGACGCAGCTCGGTGGCATTACCAAGTCGTGAGGTCCGCACTTGGGCCGCACGGCAACAGCTACGGGGGGTTCGCTCCCACGCCTGACGGCTCCGCAGGCTGCGGTGACGCAACGAGCTATTCACCAGAGCGTCGAAATTATCAGATATTTTTCACGTCGATCAAAGATAACGTCACGATCTACCCAGCACCGTGGACAAGCGGATGCCCTGGCGCTGCGCTTGGCATCGTTGGAATCGGAAGGTTCCCCTGGGCGTATTGGGTTTTCTATAACAACGGGGCGAATAACGCAGTGCTTCTAGACATCATTCCGACAAACCTCTGGCTTGAAGGCCCCTACAGCGGCGGGAACCGACTACAGCGCCAGCCGAGCGGGTTCATTCCTCGGGTGCTGAATGCGTTTGCCTCGGACTTCCGCGGCACCCAGGCGCAACTCGACGCGCCCAACCGATGGAACTCCAACGCATTCGACACCAACCGCTTTTTTTCCACACAGTATCACCTCGCCCCGGCGCGCGGCGTGACCAATGGAACCAACATTGAGGCGGTTTACCCGGCATTCTGGCTCTACGGCTCGCAGCGAATCTCCAAAGGGGTGGCGCTGAAAAAGACGGTCGGCGGAGTACTTCATCAAGTCGGCAGCGGCTCAGTCATTGCGTCCGCGTTCGTGTTGGGGCAGCGGCTTTTCCAGCCTACCTCAATCGAGATTCTAGTCGATCTCGTGGTGGTCAAAACAGTGACGCTGACGCCCGATGAGAACGGAACCTCGCAGCAAATCATCACATTCGATCCCCCGATTGAATCCCCGCAGAATGTCCGGGTGCGGCTCGGATCGGACCTCGCACTCTCGGACACGTCCGATTCAGCTGGCGTGCTCATCGAGTTTGCGGAGGTGCTTTCCTACAAGCCGGAAGCGCATGACCTCTACTTGGTGCTAAGGCTTTCCGGCGCGCTGATTGAGACCGTCCAGGGAAGCGATGGAAGCGGGCTGAACGAGGAGCAGTCAAAAGAGCTTGGGGAATCCTACTTTGGAAATGCCTGCATCGCCCCGATCCACGGCGCGCTCAGTGTCGCGTCCTCCGTGGCGGAAATTAACACCAACGCCGTTTTCGATGCCGCCAGGCGCATGAGCAGGACGACCCGGATGCTCCGGCGCCAGCAGCTCACCGGCTACGCGGTGCAAGGCGGGAAATCAATCCTCTGGTTTGTCCGTTCCCCTTACGGCGTCGGTGGCAACCATCCGACATGGGTCCCGACAGACCCTCCCGCCAGCGGGCTTACCGCCAGCGGGGACCTTGTGGCGGGGCAAATGTATATAGTCAAGGGTGCGTCTCTTGGCGTCGATTACATTGAATACCCGGTAGCATCCGGCACGCTTTACGAGGGGACCGACACCTTCGAGTGCGCTGACGGCTCAATCACTTTCACAGCCTACGGCACGGCTGAAGTCTACCTCGTTCAGCGAATCCTCGCGAACTCCTACAGCACCGGCAGCAGCACGGGAGACGCATTCGAGGGCATCGGGCCAAGCTTGTCGGCAATCGCATCGGACGCGCTCGAAGTGGGCCGGCAATACGTGGTTGTTGGGCCGTCAACTGGTCAGGTTTGGTACGAGGGGCACGGCTACACAGACGGGCAAATCGTGACCGCGACAGCAACCGGCGGAGAGTACCAGTCGTTGGCCGAGGCCGTGCTCTATGAATACGACGGTATCAAAAGCATTGCGCCACGGAACGGATTCACGAACGAGTGGCTTTTCGACATCAGCCTAAAACACACGCACCCGTCAATCTCGTCGATATGGAAGGCCGAGGCGTTCACGGACTACGCCGCAATTTACGATCGCTGTCAGTTCATGGCTCGACCATCGCACATATCAAGCAATTCAGAGGCACGGTGGCATTTCCATTACGGCTCGAAAATCTGGATGATCCCGGAGGCGGTGCCGGGGTATCGGTATATGTCCACGAGCGGGGTGCAGCTGAACGATGAGAATTGCGCCGCGGATCCGACCTGCGAGGCGGCAATGGTGCAATTTTACAAGTCATGCCGCATTTACGAGCCTCCTTGTGAAATCGAGTCTGCGGTGATGGTGATGGTTGACGATCAACCCCGACTCAAGATCACGCTAACGGGCCGGCTGCACTCGCACGAATCCGCCGTCGCGTCGTTCACCGAGGACGTGACGACGTGGGATCTCGTGGCGCTCGCGGCCGAGGACTACCGCACGCTCGACAACGGGATCAGGGAATACATCGTGAGCCAAACGACCGGCTACGGCACGGGGTGCGGAGGAGGGGAAGACCCCACAGTGGGCTACGCGAGGGTGGGCAACTCCGCTTGGGACTCGCCTGTTTGGGGCAATCCCGACAACCCTTTCGGCGCGTGCAACCCGGAGTTTGTCTTTACCAAACTCATTCCCGAGCCATACGACGATGGAAACGACAAACAAAACTCGGTGGATACTCCATTCTGGCATGACCAAATGAGGATGGCCGAACTCTATTTGCGCGTTATCTCCGAGGGTTTTGTGGACGGGACAACCTCCGAGGCATACGGCTGCACATCTGGGTTCGCGGTCTACGATTACACGTTTGAAAACCTCTGTTTCGATGCGTTCGGCGGCCGGTGGTTCAACACGATCCCAACGCAAGAAACGGGCACGTTCACCGAGTCACTGACCCGCCCGGACAAACCGATGGGTTTTGGACCACTTCCAAACACCATCGCGTCCGCTGAAATCTTCAACCAATTCGCAGCCGTAGTTAACAAGCTCGACAAGGTGAGGGTCCCGATGCCTTGGATCTTCGAGGCGCGAAACATCGAGGGGACGAATGAAGACATCCCGGTGTCAGCATACGAGCCAGACGGCACCGACACGGCGTGCTCGGGGCTGCCGCCTGCCGGCGTGATTTGGACGGGCACTCCTCCGGGATCGGGCGCAACAACTGCGGGCGCTTGGGCAACGCAGGTTTCCCCTATCTCAATCGGAGCGAGCCTAAGCTCTGGATTCCAAACCTATTCCAGCGGTGGAATCCCAGACACGCAGCTTCTTTGCGATGGGGTAGCGTGGACAATCGGAACATCTCGGACGGACGTGCAATACCGCATCAGCCTTGCTACGGCGGATGCCCTAAACGCAATTCCTCCAGGGTGGGCAGACATGATTGAGACGCACGGGACGGCTTTAGGAAGCCAATACACATCAATCGGGGTCAACGTTCCAGTGGTAACGACCGACCCGCTTCTTTCGGCGTGTGCTGACGATTCCGGCATTTGGGATTACCACAGCGGAGGGAACTATCTCACATGGAACGAAACGAACACGGCAACACCGACAACCTGCTCGATTGTCAGGGCTGGGACGCTCACCGCTCCGGGATTCTCTCCGACTATGTTCCTGGCCGGATACGACAATGTCGGCACGCTTGGAGTCTGCACGTTCGGCAGCGGAACGGGGGCAACCATCGAGGTTATTGACACTCCTGATTTCATGCTGACTGTTCCTCTGGTATGATTGACGAATGATCTTTGCAAAAAATCAAAATCACGTCCAAAAACGGGGTAGGGATTGCGACTTGTGCGGGTGGTGGAGGGATACCAGAGAGTTCGACGCATGCGAGTGGTGTGCACAAGACGCCGAGGATCACTCTACGATACCAGACAGGCAGGTCGGAACAGATGTCAAAAACTTCATCCTGACGGTCCCGCTCGTGTGACATTCCGCATCACCTCCCGCCGCGCGCAACCATACCGCCGCGAACGCCGGCCGGAGCCGGCACCAATCGACCACGCAGCCAGGGAGGCTATATGTCGAGCCTGCGAGTTTCTGGCCGACGTTCCCGGACTGCCGCCGCGGTGCCTGAATCCATCGTGCGGCTGCCCAGTCAGCCCAATTAGGCATTTTCCCTGGCTCAGAATGCCAAGGTGCGCGGCGAGGCTTTGGTAGGGTATATACAACCAAACTGTACCCACCGACAGCATTGGGTGATGACTCGTATTCTGACCATGATCCTTGCGATCATGCCATTGCTCGCGCTCGCTCAACCCACGCGAATCAAGGACCTACCCGCCTCTGGGACGCTACTCAACACTACGACGTTCCCAATTGACGACGCCACTTACGGCACCCGCGGGCTGCGGATGTCCAATTTCGTGACAATGGTGACGAGTATCGCGGCCACCAACCCAGCGACCCCCGTGGCCGGCGTGCTGTACGGAGTGCAGGTGGTGGACACTGCGGCCGCGCTCACGAACCTGAACACGATTTATTACACCAACGCGATCACGATGGGTCGAAATTCCAAGGGGGATTCCGGGGGCGGTCGGTGGTATTTTGTCAGCAACGCAAACAGCGCGCACGTCAACAACGGCACCGTCTGGCGAAACGCGGCGAACAACGGCAACTGGTACTGGGACCTCTCACAGACTGCAAACACGATCCCGCTTGCCCTGTTTCCTGGCGTGCTCAACTCAGGCGGCACCGAGATTGACGATGGATTCCATGCCGCTCTCGCGTTCTGCGGGGCGCCCACCTACGGACCGATCACGGCGAGTACAACCAACCGTTACCAGCTTGCGCTGCCGCCCGGAGAGTTCGTGGTCAACTCGGTGACCAACCGATACGGCGTCAACGTCATCGCCGGAGATTTTTCTGCCCTCGCTCGGATTGGTGGCAAAACTCCGACTTTGCTTCGGCACAAGGTGCCAGCCACGGGGCACTTGTACACAATGGCAGGGTACTCGGCGACCATTAAGGGAGTGTCTTTCCGAGGAATGCAGGAGGCGAACGCGCAAGGCAAGGTGGCAATTACTGCCGTTGCGTCCCGCACGTCGTTTTCGGTGACTGCACCAAACCTCCCAACGATCGCCAACGGAACGACATCATTTGCCTTTTTCTACGCTTCCACGGGTGAATATCTAGGGTCAGCAATCGTCTCCACGGCGGTTGGAACGACCGTCACGCTTGTGACCGGGTCCGACACCTACGCAACCCCAGGCGGATCGCTGACGACATCAATGCTCGTGTCATTTACGCGCAACGTAACGACATTTTTTCAGGACGGCACAGAAATCACCCAGCCGTCGCCAGCGTCCAGAGGATGGGCGGCAATCGTCCTATCGCACGACACGAACGGACCGGGGTACACTCAGCCGATGGTGGTCGAGGATTGTATCATTCACAATTTCCACACAGGCATTATCCGAGCCAACACGATTCAGCCGATCGTTCGACATACCAAAATCACAACCTGCAATTTCTCAGGAATCGCGCAATTATACATCGGATATGGGTCGGATGGATTGTTTGAATCAACAGACATCCAGGGGGGCTACGCGGCGGACGTGTACACCTCAGACAACGCCTCAGGATATAGCGATCAACGGTGGCGGCATACCGCGTACTCCGTATGGGGGTGTGGTACAACTGACCGCTGGAATCACATGCTGATCGAGACTTGCGTAAACGGCATTTACAACCTTTCGAGCTACGTCTCCATTGCCAATACGTTAATAGACAATTTTGCGCGATATGGATATCAACTGTCTGCTGGCATTTCGACCCGTATTTCATCACAACTGTTTTTAGTGCGTGACGCGACCGACACTAATTCAGCCCTGTTCAAAGTCACCGCGGCGGATGGCGCAATCACGCTAAATGTGGACGGGTTCTCCGCTTCGCAGGTATCTGGAAATCAAGTTGTTTACGGGTTTGACCTGTCCGGGGGATCTGGCGACGTGACGGTAAACAGCGTTGGAGACCTGTCTGGCATTGTGCAGTGGCGTCAGACAAACAACGCGGCAATAGCCTTTCCTGAAATCACACAAATAGCGCGCGACTCAAAGATCCAGGATCAAATGTATCAGGGGCTCTATAGCCAAAGCCAATATGGGATGGGCGTAAAGGTCAATAATCGCAACCGTGCGTTTTGGTGGAATGACGGCCAAATGCTGTTTGGTGATGACCCGACGTACTCGTATATAGTTGGTGCGGTCTTCAAGACTTCACGAATAAAAATTGGCGCCGATGCGGATTTTGAAGGGGTCTATGGTAATGACATCACAATAAACGAGGACAAGTCCGCAACAATGCTGGCTCCCACCCACAAAGACTCCCAGACATATAACTCAACTAACCATTTTGCGTTTATTTCAGCGCATGGTCAAACAAACCAAAACATCGTAACGCTCGGAGGCAACGTCAACGACCTCGCGGCCACCCGCGTCAATATTGGGACCGTCACAAACGCAAACCAAATATACGCCGCAACCGACGTGCAGTTGACGGTTGTTTCAAACGCGGTCCACACGATGCAGGGCTTCGGAAACAACATCGTGCTTGATGGTCAGACCAACAGAACAGCGCTGATCACGGATCACATCATCGTTATGACGGCCCCGACTGCGGTGGGTGATCTGATCCTGCCAGCACTGGCCTCCATCAATCCAGGCCGCGAGTTTGTGGTGGTAAACGAAAACACAACTGACCTTCGGATTCAGCCTGCATTTACAACCGGCTCAGGATATACAGTGTCCAATCTGGCAGGAGGTCAAACTATTTGGCTTCAGTACGACGGCACTGGATACCGGCGCATTGCAACGGCCGGAAACTGAAGCCTATGGCGCCTCACGTCTTGGAAACGCTCGAATCTATGTCGCGACACATTGAAGCACTGGTTGCCTCTCCTTGGTTTCTTGGCATCGTCGCTGGAATCATCGCAGGAACTTCGGTTGCACAATATCAGCTCAATCAGCACGAACGGCGGCTTGACAAAATGGATGCCCGCCACGCGGATGCGTACGACCTCCTGACGCGCATTGACGAGCGGGTCAAAGCGATCGGGATCCAAATCAATAACTGGAACAAAGCACCGTGAACAACATCACAGCATCCGTCATTCTGTCTTTTTTGCGCCACATTATTACGCTGGTCGGTGGCGTCGTGTTCGCGACTAAGCACGAGTCGGAACTGGTCAACCTTGCGGGACTTTTAGCCGCGCTCATTCCGGCTTTGTTCGGCGCATGGAAGGCGCGTCGCGACATGAAGATGAAGGACGACCTTGCGGCGCAGGTTGCCGTCGCAGAGGACAAAACGGCATATTTAGCTCATCAGGCAACCAAAAAACCGTAACCAATGAAACGAATTGCAACACTTACAATGCTATGGTGCCTCCTTGGCATTCTCAGCATCACCCCGCTCGGATGCGCGACATCGAAGCTGATCACAGTAGCGACGATCACCACGGTTCACCAGGCGATGTTGGCTTGGAGGGATCATGTGGCGGCCGGGTACGCCACGCCCGCGGACGAGGCCAAAGTGCGGGCCGCATACGGCAACTATCAAAACGCTGTCTGGGTCGCTAAGGCCGCGTTCCTTGAGGCTGACCAAAACCCCGGAGTACCAGTCAACGTTGACTCGGTGCTTCAGCAGATCACTGCAACCTCGGAACCTCTGATCGCTCTTGTAGTCGGAATCCTAAACGTAAAAGGGGCACGCTAATGAATCCCGCAATCATCGCCGCTATCATCGGATACGCCGTCAAATACGGCCCTACCGCCGCCGCAGCGCTCTCCAGGGTGTTCCAGAAGAAGGAAGTCACCCCCGCGGAGCTGGCCGCCGCCTTCGAGCTCGCTGACCTGTCCTACGATGACATCGTTCACCCCGGCAAAACGCTTCCGAGTTGATCTACCGCGCGGCACCGGTGAGGAGATCACGCGCACCTCTCGCGCTGCCGGCATGATGCCCGCTTTCTGGATCGAGAACGTGCTTAGAGATTACATCGACCGCAAAACCGAGGCCGACACAAGGAAGCAACCTTTACTTTCCCAACCTATTCGGCGGACCTAAGCTGACGCCGTTCTTCGCCTGGAGTTATTTCCCAGGCTTCCCCGCAAAAACCCCTCGGTCTTCCCCCGCCGCTTCGGAGTAGTTACCCGATCGGCGGGTGTTTTTATTCTTGGCAAGAGCATGGCGAGACTATAGCCTTCCCAGAATCTGACCAGACGACATCCATCCGGCAGGAGACTTGACGCAGTCGAAATGGGCCTAGCCATTCGCGTCGCAGCCGTCAGAGGGTTCAAGGCTGGCAAGTATCGCAATATATATGAGGCCATCGAGTCCGAGAAGCGGATGAGAAAGCGGGGATGGAAATGACTCATCCCGACCCCGTCTTCGAGGAGTTTGAGGATTTCGACTGGCAATCGCTCGACGATCCCGTTGGGCGCATCATGGAGGACATGTCGAGCGTCCACCTCACTAGACCCCAGGCCGAGGCCGTTCACCGCTGGGCAACGCGCATCGGAGTATCGTCGCCTCAACATATAATGGAGCGCATCGGCCTTTGGTTGGTAGGCACATACAAGGATGACGACGCGCAGATCGCGCGGCGCGCTCGGGTATATGCAGGCCTCTACGCCCCATCGGGCAGGCACGCGCTCTCCAAGTCGGGGATGGGCATCGCTCACGGTGTGGATCGCTCGGAGATAGGCAGGCTTCGAAGGAGCCTGAGGAAGAGCGTGTTTAGGGGTGGACACGTCACTCGTTCCTTCAAGAGGGCGTGAAAAACGTGCCTACCCTATGTGCAACTCGTGCAACTCGTGCAACTCGTGCAACTCAACCCGAACGCACCCCCTCAAGCCGTCGTCTTGCACGTCTTGCACGTCTTGCACAGGGGTAAGGCTGGAAATTCACTTTCCTGCCAGCCGCTTGTGATTAGGAAGGAATCTCTTAGCCATGCCGCCGAAGCGAGG
>Ga0181357_1000681_pt1 | contig 13006 bp, 8 predicted proteins | sample Fa13VDMM110DN_FD_130094 | JGI IMG/M metagenome (GOLD analysis project Ga0181357, IMG submission 130094) | Freshwater viral communities from Lake Michigan, USA - Fa13.VD.MM110.D.N | ecosystem: Environmental > Aquatic > Freshwater > Lake | place: USA: Michigan | collected 2013-09-24 | reverse complement strand
TCATCCTAGGCTGTTCCATCGGCATATTAGGTTTTGCAACCCATACCTTGTTAATAGCTACTAGAGTATTTGTATAAGGATTATTAGTCTTTCTAGATAATAAAATTCGCTGGTTGATAAAGTTACCGAACTGTACCGACATCGCACCTGCATTCCACTCATTATTATTAGATGATTTCTCTACTGACATCTTACACGGTACTGAACCGATTGAATCCCAGAAAAAGCATAAATCATAAGGTAGATTACCTTTCTTCTGCTCATCTAATAAATCATTAATAAATGCAGCTACATCCTCGATAGTATTCATACTACTTCTATCGGTGTAAATAAAGAAACCTTTATAGTCAATCACTTCGCCGGTTTCCTCATCTACTACATCTTCTACCTGGAGTCCCATCATCTTGGCATGTTCCCAAGACCACTTCATCTCAGTAATAATGAATACTGGCAAGATTCCCATCTTCTGAGCATTAACTGCTGCCTCTAATAAAGCTGTTGTCTTGCCAGTATCTGAATGTCCTCTTAATAGGGTAACATGGCCTGTAGGAATACCTGGAACTGATACAGCTTCTCTAAAAGCATTGGATAGAGGTATCCAAGCTTGGTCTTTAAATTTAACACTAACACCTCCTAAGTTTTTACCTTTTTTAAATCTATCTAAGTCATGCTTTCCGTTTATCGCACTCGATACACTAGCATTCAAAGATACTTCTTTCGTTTTAGCCATAGTTTACTTTAAATTAAAATGGTAAGTCATCTTCTTCTGTTGGTACGTCTGCTTCTGAGGTATCGCTAAATAGCTTGTCAAATTCATCGTCAACATTTTTCTTTGCTGAAATAGAGTATTTATTTCCACTTCCTGCTGCAACCATACTAGGTGCAGATTCCTTTACAACCGGTGCTGTAGTTGGAGCTTCTTCTACTTCATCAGATGGGTTTAACCATTGTAATAAAGCTTCTTTCATTTCCTCATAAGGATACTTTTTAAAGATAGTTAACGGCTCAGGCTGGGTCTGTAACCATTCTTTTACTTCACTAGCATCTGTAGATAAAGGAGTAATTTTGGTACGTACACGAACTGAAGTTTTATTATAAGCACGACCTGATTGATCAGGACCAACAGTATCGATTGTTAAATCGCGACCTTCAATCGGATCAGTAAAATCACCTACATCTTCGTCTTCTAGAATAGCTAGAAGTTCCATGTATACCTCCTTTCCGAACTCCCATAAGCGAACACCTTTGTCTTCTTCGCCTCGAACCACAACAGGAGCGAATACTCGCATCTTAGGTTGCAATTTCTTAGCTAGTTGCCAGTTCTCTTTATCATTACTTTTGCTAATTTGAGCAGCAAATTCAACGATAGGATCTTTTTCTTCGAAGTTAACCAAAGAGATCATTGTACGAGAGCCGATGCCGTAGTGAAAAAATACCTCTTTAAAAGGCCATGATTTGTTGTAAGCTGAAGGAACCATTCGTACTGAATGTTTACCGATAGCTGGTTTCCAGAGGATAGTAGAAAAGTCTTTCTTACCTCCGCCTTGTTTTTGCTGCAATGATGCTAGCTTGTTTTTGATTAGATTTAAATCCATTTGCGTAACTTTTGATTAATAGTAATTCTTAAATATAGTAAATTAAACTATAAGTTCCAACTACTTTTAAAAAAAATTAAACTGATACGATTTTGTTGATTTTGGTCTCTAACTTTCTTAAGTCTGTACCTTGAGTTAAAAGAACTGTGTTCTTAAAATCAGGCCATTCAATCTTGTAGTTAGAATCTACAACCCCGCCGTTTAATTCTTTAATTAAAAGATTAAGAGCATTTATAGTATAAAGAGTATTCGTTTCTTTTTTACGATGAAGTAATATCGTATTTGGAATGATTTTTGAATTTGAGTTATTCGGATCAATATTATAAGTACATAATAGCTCGTCGCTATCCTTAGCCTCTAAAATAAAAATCTTACTATAAAGGATAGAATAATGAGATTTGATGTTCTTAAGGGTATCTTCTAATCCTTCTTCTGAAGTAAAAGTGCAGAATAACTTATTCATTATATCTTGAAACGTGTATGTTGTATCCATTATAAATAGTTGGTTTTGACTAAACAATCGTAGTTCTTTCCGTATTTAGTTTTTGATGTTAAATTAAAATCGTTAATAATATTCTTTATCCCTAGTAGTATATCCTTCTTATCCTCAGTTGAAAAGTCTATTAAAAACGAATCATACACGATTAATGATATAAAGCTCTTTTTATTTTCTAGTAGTTTATTTACTTCCTTTAATATAAGAACATTACTTTTAGTTTCCAAATTTTGTATAACATAATTAAATAATTTCTGAGGATTTAAGTTCTCATTTTTATCTTTATGTAATATTCTTCCGGTAGGTAATTTAATATTACCCTCTAATTTGAATAGATTCCATAAGCTCCATATATATTCTTTAATCTTTTGAAAGAATTCTATATGTTCATATTCTTTATCTATTCCTCCGTAAATCTGTTTAAACGTAATAGTTTTAGATTGCTGGTATTCTTCTTCAGATATTTCTTCTTTATCGAAGTATAATCTCCCTAATATAGTATGTATTGATTCTTTATTATCTAAATGATAACCAATTAGATCAGCAATTAACCTTAAGTGATATCCATCAAAGTCAAATTCGATAAACATATCGTTTAACGGATAAAAGCTCTCTCTACATTTATTATCTTTCTTTAAAGCTAAAAAGTTAATTCCGTTAAATGAATTAGTAGGACGGTTGGTTAGATTATAAAGATTATAATAGGTATGTATAATATTATCTTTTATAGAATAAGGTTTCCAGTTTAATTCAAAGTGTTTATCTAAAGTTTTTTCGTCTATTAGAATACCTTTCTCTTCTACCTTTTTATATTCTGATATAAGATCATCGTAAATATTATCATTGCATTCTTTACCGATATAATTTTTTATTGATTCATACAAGCATTCGCATTTTTCATAATGCTTTGAAATAGGAATAATTTTATTAATATTAGGATCGTGATAATATTTTCTATAATAATCCCTATGAACTAATGTATCACAGTCCATATCAGGTATAACATTTTCCTGGTCTAAAATAGTAAAATTAATATCAACAAGATTCTCTGAAGGAATAAAATAAGAATGTAATTTTTTATCCAGGCAGTATATTTTATCGTGTTTTGATAAAAACTCTACTATATCTTCTTTTTGAAGAGAAAACGCTTCACTATGATCCAGGGGTAGAATATAACCTTTATTATTGCTTCTATAATATAATAAAGATACATCGTTATTAATAGGATGATAATTACTGTTATAAAGTATAATCTGAATAAAAGGGTCCCCATTAGTTCGTAGTTGTAATAATTGTTCTTTCGTTTCTACTATATAAAACATATAACCTTAATTTGTACATAATATATAAAATTATTTTCATATAAACAACTTTATGCAGTTGGTCTTGCAAATTTATCATACTTATCTCCGATAAATTCTATTAAACCTCTAAATGCCTTATCCTTACTTTCTACTAATCTTCTATTAGTATCTATGATTCCGGCTATTTTATACTGCTTATCTTTTCTATCATCTCTTAAAGGCCCGGTTATCTGCCAGAATACATCTATGGCCTGATATGTAACATAATCATATACTTTATCTTGCTTTGTAATAGATAGATAAGTTTCTTTATTTATTTCAATAACATAACCTATATCGTTTCTTTTTTTAGCAAAATATCTCATTATATATCCTTTCTGATAGTCATTAGTAGTTGGTTTAGGATAAAATTGAGTTGGTATAATATATAAATTAACATCTGTTACATTTGGATTATTAATATAATTTTTAGTATTTGTATCTACCAATATTCCTCCTTTAGATTTTACATTACCTTGAAATAAGGAATTATTATTTATTAACGGTGATAGTTCCTGTGAAGAACCGTTTATAGGATTTTTACCAGAATACACTTTACCGCTATAAGTTTTATAATACGCTCCTATATATTCTTTTCCGTTTATAATAAATTCACCTCCCTTTGTATAGAGATTAGTTATAATTTTACTTTTTGGAAAATATTTTATCATACGTTAATATTTTAAGATAGAAATATAGTTGATTCTTTTTTTCTTCTTTTTATTAAAACATCATATACTTTACCTCCACCTGTTATAGGACCTCTGGCAATATTATTAGCTGCAGCTTTATAATTTTTAGATTTTATCTCTTGAGCTATATTCCAATTACTTAATGCTCCTGCTCCTGCATTATAAGCATAACTTAGTAATGCTGCCTTTTGATTATCGTTTAATAAATCCCAGTTTTCTTTACCTATTTGTTTAATTACTCCTGGTTCAAAATTATTTTTTACAGTATATATTAATGTTTTGCTGCCTTGTTCTTCAGTTATTACAGTATTAGATTGTACGGATTTTAATTTATTATCTTTATCGATAAACTTATCATTACCATATCCTACTCTATAAGCATTTACATCCCAATACGCTTTTTCTCTAAAGCCTTCTTCGGTTTTTAATATATTATATGTTATTTGTAAATATCCTCCTGATAGATTAATATTACCTATATCTACAGGTTCTGATGATATATTATTTGATGTTTGTCGAGAGCCTTGGGCAGTTCCTATATCTGCAGCACCTAATTCATTACTTAATTTTTTGGTTGAGTCAGGGAGATTAATCATTTGACCCTTTATAGTCGTAGTCCATTGATTACCTTCTATACTCTGATCAAGACCCATAACTGCGAATCCTACTTTAGAAAAACCGTTAGTAAGATACTGCATAGGTAATAAATCAGTGGGAATAATAAATCCTTCTAATAATGACATCCCGCTTATACCGTCCATAGTAACATTTAATTCTAGAGGTAATACAGGTTTTATAGATGTTGATGGAGTATCTGCCTTTAATTTATTAGCTGCTGTACTGTAATAATTTTTAGCTATATCAGCATTAGTTTTATTATTTAAAAAACCGTTATATATTGAAACTATATGATTATTAAATATTGCTGCTGAACTTATATCACCTGTTGATTTTTCATTTGTATCTTTAGGATTATCAGCTACTTCTTTAACCAACATTAATCTATCTGTTAAATTTTTATTAATATTACCGAATGAAGAAGCATCTTCATTTAATTCTCCTAAATTACCTGCCTGAGAGCTTATGGCAATTTGATTACTCATTGCCGTGCTTACTCCGGTTTTTAAAGTAATATTTCTTGCTATTGAATTTCTACCGAATATCGGAATAGCAGCTATTCCAGCTGTAGTATAATTAGTATCTATAGTTGTTTGACCTGACGGTGGATTTACGTATTGATCATCGTAAATTCTAACAGTATTTCCTTCATCATCATATCCTACTCTAAAGTTATTTAAATTACCTAAAGATTTATTTATCTCTGCAAGTACAGTTTCAAGAAATGGTCTTAAATAAGAATTAGATTTTTCATTCTGTTTTTGCTGAGCGTATAAAGTATTAATAATAAAATCAATATTTATACCGATATTCATTATATTTCCTCTAGATTCGTCTATTTCAGTTTCATTACTAAATCCTGTATTAATAAATTTAGATACTGCGTCTAATGATGTGTTAAATAATTGATTTTTATTAATTTCAATACTTTGAAATAAACTACTATATCCTTGTTGGGATATATTAACCGGGATTAAGCAAACTGAAGGATCCACAGAAAAGTGAAATTTCGTTGTTAAGCAGAAGTTTGTTTTAGGGTTAAAATCAATATAGATATATGGTTTTTTTAACGCAGTTTCTTTTGCAGATAAAGCATTTTTTTCATAAAGAATACTATTATTATTAATATAATATAATAATAAACCTAATTTTATGTATATATAATTAGATGTTTCTCCTTGACTTGAATCATCACTTATTGTAGATTTATAAGCAGTAAATAATTCTCTAAAATCTACATCGGGTATTTTATCTACATCATCCCGATTTTCTGCCATTATTTCAGTATTAAATCCTTTCCTTATACGGTATCCTAGCCTTTTTTTAGGATCTGTAGGTATTTCAGATTTAGTTTTAGGTGATGGTTCATTTTCTGTTTCTGTACGTATTTTATCCAATACTCCAGTTTTTAGTTTACTAGTAATAAAATCATATAGATCTATTTTACCTTCTGTTCCTCTGGCAACTGCTTCATCTCTTAATTCTATTAAGAATTTATCAATATTGTTAGTTATTGTTTTTGGCAGGGTAGATTCCGGTATTCCTAGGTCTATTTCAGGAGCTTGATCTGGTGTATTAGATTGATTAGTAAATTTACTGGGATCATAATTATATACTATTCTTCCTATTGTATATTTTTTAGTAATAATTATATTACCGTCTTTATCTTTCGTACCTTTATCATTTAAAAAATTATCTGCTGCAGTTTCAGTTACTGATTGTTCAACTTGGGTAATATTATATAGATCACTATTCTCTATAGGTGTATTAGTTATATTTTTATATATTTCAGTTATAAATGCTATAACCTGATTTCTTCTAATACCTGACGCTCCTACTCGATTAGGTTTTTTATCAATTATTTTTAATTCTACGCTAATATCTAACGTATTATCTTTATTTGTAGGTGTTACATTACCTATATCAATCGTCAACGTACCTTCATCAACTTTAAATGGTTTTATTAAATTAGGAAGTGATTCAGTTACGTAAACATAATAAAAACTTTTTAATGCAGGAAAACTTATGTTTTTAGCTTCTTCATCCTCTGTACCAATAAGTTTAGATCTATTAGAATATGGATCTTCTAATATATTAATATTCTTAATAAAATCTTCATAAGGTATTTCATATGTCAATCTAATAGTATTGCAAGTTGCTTCACTATATGAGTCACTTTTAAATGTACCTTGTACTTCTCCTGTTTTAATATTAAAAATCTTAGGTTCTTTTAATTTTAAATCATTAGTTAATTTGATTATTTTTTTACCATTTACTAATTTTAATAATTCAATTTTAAATTTAGCTGCTTCTGTGATATCACTAGGAGTATTTTCATTAGTATTTGGGAAATCAACCTCAGTAAATGAGTTTAGAGCTGCACCAGTATCATCGTCTGGATCGTATATTTTAAATTTATTTTCTTTTGATATTAAACATTTTTTTAAAGATGGTATTTGATCAATATTTAATTTTTTACCATTATATTCAACAGAGGCTATTTGAGTTGGTAGCTTTGTTGACACTGGTATAACGTATGGTGGTTTTAATTTTGTATCTGGTCTTAGATTACTTATTAAATATGTGTATTTAAAATCACTCGCTAATGAAACTTTAAGTAGTTCATTATAATTTATTCTTACCCTTTCTGAACCATCTAATTGATAACTTTGACCGGTTTGAGGATATATGATTTGATTATCTTTTATTTGAGGAACTTTAGGTATAGGTGGAGGTGTAGTTGGTTGGGCTTTAGGTTGAGTGATCCCGTCAGCTTTATTTTGAGTACTACCTTCATACCCGCCGTCGGTCATACTAAAGGTTTGATTAATTTTTAAAGAATCAATAACAGATCCTAAACCCATTAACTTTAGATTACAGTCATATCCTCCGTTTGTATTTATGCTCCATTCGTAATTACTTACAGCACCATACATAGCGTCATAATTACCTTGAGAAGCTCTCTTTTTTTCGCTTATTTTTAATAATACATCTTCTTTAGATGATATAGTATTTATATCAAATACATCTATTGGATATATATTATTCGACTGTATATTCCCGTTATTATCTAAATAACTCGTATGACCCCATTCTAATAAACAGCTAAATCCTAATCTAAAATATAGCATATCTATTATATCCAGCTGCTGTTTATTCCCTACATATAAATTAATAGTAGCTGATCTTAATGAACCTGCCGTACCCATGTGCTGGATTCTAGCTGACTGGATACCAGGCATTATTTTATATCCTTGCTGGGATACTCCTCCTAGACCATATGCAGCACCGTTAGTTATGCTTGCAACTGGATTATTTAAAATTTGCGGATTTTCTTCGATACCGTATCTTAAGTTATTAGTATATATTCCATCAGGACCCTGTAAAGATGCATCTATATATGATGTTCCTCCAAATAATATCCATTTACTAGCTAGAAAAGTACCTTGAGGAGTAGATTCACTTAAATTACCAGCATATCCGCCCTCTACGGTTACAAACGACGTTAATTTTATCCAGCAATTTTTATTAGCTAGAAATAGAATATTATCATTAGTTCTATCAATAGTTGTTGATATATTTTTAGCCCTAATATCTAACTGTTTACTGACGTACTCTTTAAAAGGTACGCCAATTATATTGGTAAACTTCTCTTCAGCCATAACTAATTATTTTGATTTATTCTAGTATATGCATTTATTGCTGTTTGAATATCAAACGGAATTCTTAATTGTGTTCCTGGTTCTGGTACGAGACTATCTCCGGATATATTATTTGCTGCTGCTATTACCCAATATAAACTAGGATCTCCGTAAAAATCATTTGCCAGTAAATCTAGTCTATCTGTTACTGAAGTAATAACGTAATAATCATTACCGCTAACAGGAATTTGCGGGTAAATATTATTAGTATAATATCTCTTACCGATATTATTTTTTATAATTTTTATATATTGATATCTACTAGGCATAATTTATTGATTTCTATCAAATAGATACATTATTTAATTGTTGTAAAAATCCAGGCAGGTTATTATTAACAAAATCTACTGCTGCCCTTTGTTCTGCTTCGTTCTGAAGTCGTATAGCTTCTTCTTCTCTTGCTTTCTGAAGTTGTTGTTGTTGTATGGTCTCGCTTACTTTTTTATTAACATTAAAACTAACTCCGCGATTTTGATTAATTAATGATTTACCTGAAACTATTCTGTCTTCTGTATTTAATGTAATTCTTCTTGGTAAGAAATCATGTAAAGGGGTAAATTGACAATCCGCTTTAATAACATGCGGTAATTGATATGACCCATTACCTGATTCTAATTCCCAAGGATAATCCTGTTCTATAGTTAAGTTTATACTGTTTAAGAAACCTGGCTGTCTATAAAGATAATCACCTGCAGTCATTTTAACAACTGGGGTTCTCATAAAACTATTAGTTCCGTAATCTGGATATAGCTGAGAAACAAAAACATTTAATTTATTATATAAAGGCATTAATTCTGCTTTAGATTGTGCTGCTAGAATGAATCCAAAACTTACATTTCTTGTAAATCCGTTATAAACCTGAAATGTTTCACCTCTACCTACATAATTTATAGGATTATAAGTAGCTTGATGATTATCACCGAAATTAGTTAAAAAAGCTCTAAACTGTATAAAGGTATTATAATCACCATACTCTATAGCCTCAAATCCAAAATTTATTAAATCTGGGATATGGGTATCTAAATTAGCCCAAGGATTAAAATTAGCTTTAGGTATTATCTCAGGATTTCGTTTTCCTATATTATCTCCTGTACCTCTTTTACTATCAATTTTATATCTTACTGGTATACTATTTGTTAAATAATCACTTGACTCATCAACACTTACAAAGTTTCTAAAATCCTGCCTTATATTACTATACTCTACATTAGAATCAGCATCATCTGATAGTTTTTTAAGACTAGATAATTGATTATAACTAAAGGTACGCGGTTCGTTAATTAGTGTAGTGTCTTCTGTTCTCCGAATGGTAGTTGTACTGTCACCTCCTACTGAACCTGGACCTCCGTTATATTCAAATAATAAATTATCTAAAGTAGATATACCTAATTGATATGTTATTGATGGATTTTCATAAAAATCTTTACTAATTTTAGTTTTATATAAATTAAATAATCTATTATCACTAGCTTTTTTATTCTTAACTGTATATTCGTATGTATAAAAGAAAGGATTAATTAATTTATTTCCTATTCTATCATAATGTAATCCTGATCCCTGTACTTTAACCTGTTCTAGTAATGATCTTTCATTATATACTCTTGTATATTCTGTTCCTCCTGGACTTATGTTGCCTACCGGTTGTCCGAAAGGTAATGATACCTCTCCTACTTCCATTTTAGGATTAGCAAATTGTAATTGCTTTTGTTTAGCTAAAAAAATATTACCTTGAGATGTTTTTAAGAATTTTGAAATTCTATCTCTATCGTATTTTCCTGTTAAAGGTAACGGGTTTCCGAAATTAGATACATAATTAATAGACGATCCCCCTCTTAACGGATAATCATTTCCTACTTTATTTAATTCATAGAATTCTAAAGTAGCCGGTGCGGCATTTTCAGGTAAAGGAAACTGTTGAAAAGGCTGGCCGCTATCACCTCCACCCTGTCTATCATTACCGTAAGGTATAGATTTTTGAGTAAAGTTACCCTGCCCGCTATAGTAGAAGAATTTAGGATCGTTATTTAATAATTCTATTAATGCCATCTCTTATAATTATCTTAGAGGTCTAGGACCTAGGTTACTTGCAGCATAATTCATGGGTGCGTTCCTGGCAACTGCTGTTGCAACCGGGGCACCATCTATGTTTACTGACATAACCTTACCTTGACGAGTTTCGTTTAATAATTGTTTTAATAAATCAACCATTTCATCCGTTCTACCTAATTTTGTACCTCCGGCCATGGTAATGGTATCTTCATTCAAAGGCTTAAGAACGAAATCTTTTACATTAGCGCTATTTTTTTCTACCCCTAAACTTCTTATTTTATCACCTATATTTTCTGATTCATCCATTTTTTCTATCATACTCTGGATTTTATCATTAGTACCAAATGTAATTGCATTAGCTACATTTAATAAAGAATATGCTATACCTTCAATCATATCAGCAAGAGTGGCTACTCCCTCTTTTAACATATTTACTAAGCCTTTTACGTTTTCCGGATTAGTTAATTTATTTATTAATCCAGTAACATATTCTACGACTCCGGATTTAGTTAAGAAATCCTGTAAAGCTCCTTTCACTTTATCAATTAAGGCAGCCATTTTTTCTTGAGCTGATAAAGCTGTAAGATTTTGATATGCTCCTTCTCCTAATGCTTCGTTTATATTTTCTTCTGTTTTATATCGCTGTAAAGCAAGTTCTAACTTACGTTGGTTATTATCAGTATCTTTAGCACCAAGTTTTGTTAGCATTTCTTGGTTTTTAAGAGTATCTGCTAAATCTTCCCTTGACATTCCTACTGCTTTTGCAATAGCTTCTTGCTGGATCCTATTCATATCCAGGAATTCTTGTGCTGAACCGAATTGCTTTGTTAATTCCATTGCAACTCCGGCAGTGTCTCCATCTAATGCAAGTTGTTGTGCTTTAGAAAGATTAATATTTTTACCTGTTAGTAACTGAGCCTCTAATTGATTCTGTATAGAAGATTCGAAATCTAGTAAATTACCAGCAATTTGATCTACTTTTGCAAGATCCATTCCTAAGGCCTTAGTTACTAATAAGGATTTAGTAAGTTTTTCAGGATATTTAGCAAATTGTAATCCTAATACACCACCTAATTTAGTAACTTCACCTATAATTTGCTTATAATTGAATGATATCCCTGTTGCAGCTTTTAAACCTGCTACTTGACTTAATACCCCTGTTACTACCTGTTTTTGGTTTTGACCTGAAATAATTGATGTTTTGGCTAACTCACCCATTTCATCGGTAGTTAATCCCATTACTTTCTTTAATTCAACCTGAGTAGATAGCATTTCACCTGTTAATATATCATTAACTTGTAACTGCTGGGAGAGATCAGTTTGAACCTCCATCAAATTTTCAGTAGTAAGTAATAATTTACCACTACTTGTTGCTATATTTGCAAAATTATTTCTTATTTGAAATGATTCTTCTCTAGAATATCCTAAATTTCTACCAAATTTTACTGTTTTATCTTCGATTTCTACAATAAAATCGAATAAAGCTTTCATTCCTCCTATTAATCCACCTATTGCTCCGCCCACTCCAGGTATCATTTTAAGCATATCAACGCTTTTATCTATCATTGATCCGAAACCATCACCCTTACCTGTTATTGCTCCTAATGTAGCACTTATTCCTGAGGTAGTTTTATTATATACATTTCCTACAGTATTTTTTAACTTCATACCTAGGGTTATTTCTTTTTCTATGTCTTTTGTAGCCTGTCTTCGAGTTCTTGCAATTCTTTCTGCAGCTGCATATTCTAATTCTTTAACATTAATATTTTGTTCCTGTAACTCTATTTCTTTTTCTAAATAAGCAATTTGAGCATTTTGTTGCTTTTGTTGAGATACATTTCCAGATCTTACAGCCTGTTCATATAATTTTTCAGCTTGGATTTTTTTCTCTATATTTTCAACTAATTGTATTGCATTAAATTGTTCGCTAAGACTTAATTCTTTTGATAATTCTTTTAATTTTTTATCAGCAATTAATTCTTTAACTTTAGATTCTGCTACTTTTTTCTTAAGATTAGCATAACCTTTTTCTTTGTTAATTATATCTAATATAACGTCGCTTTGTTTTTGAAGTTCTTTATTTAATGAATTAATACTGGTAGCAGAATCTTTAACTATATCTCTATAATCTCCCTGCGCTCTAATATAGTTTTGTAAAACTGTAAGAGTTTCTTTACTAATATCAATATTATCTTTTGGATTGGTTGCCATATACTAGTTTATATGATATAAATATCTATTTTCTAAGATTTTATATTAGTAGTATAGGTAGGCTTAGGAGGAAGGTTAGGTTTATCTAAAGATTTACTATTAGTTTTAGTTCCTCTTGCTTTTTCCATTTCTTCGTTTCTTTCCTCTATATGCTTATTTATCATACGAATATGGTATCTCCTGTGAGGAACCGGTAGATCCCAAACATCAGATATAGGAAAACCTCCTTGACCGTGATAAGCCAGGTTGTGAACCTCTTCCATGAATGCCGATCTATAATCGGCTCCCGGGAAAAAAGAAG